>UMEK01013249.1_pt1 | contig 34867 bp, 27 predicted proteins | sample 1964721 | NCBI WGS metagenome assembly UMEK01 (sample SAMEA4836017, study PRJEB28245) | human gut metagenome | biome: gut microbiome; material: fecal sample | place: Denmark | collected 2008 | reverse complement strand
AAAAAGACGGGGCATTACGCTCCGCCTTTTTTGTTGACATTTTTTATGTAAAGTGATATAACAAAAATGTAAAAATTAATAGCCGCTTAATTTATTTTTAAATAAAGCGGGGGACCCAGATTTTTGGGGCGAATTTTTCCTAAAGGAAAATAGGATAACTCTTTCAGTCCGAGCCCGTCAGCTAACCTCGTCAGCGTTGAATGAGAAATTATGGTTTTTGTTTTTTTGTATTTGACACCATGAATTTTTCATGGTGTTTTTTGTATTTCGGAGGAATTTTTATGAAAATAAAAAGCAGTATAAAAAATAAAATTTTAATTTTGCTTGGAACGATGTTTTTTCTTTTCGTGATAAATAATTTATGGGCAATAGTAAATTTAAGAAAACTTGATAATTCTATAAATGCTATCATGAAATCAAATTACAACAGCATTGTGGCTGTACAGGATATGTCTCTTATTTTAGAAAGGCAGGACAGCCTCCAGCTTTCATATATTTTTACAAAAAATAAAGATTATATAAAAAAATTTTACGAGAACAAGGAATATTTTTATGAAAATTTAAAAATAGAGGAAAACAACATAACAGAAAAAGGTGAAAGGGAACTTGCCCGAAAAATATCAGAAAATTATAAAATTTACAATGAAAAATTTGAAAAATTTTTAAATGTAAAAGATGAAGACAAGATGCAGAATTTTTATTTTAGTGAAATATTCTGCATATTTGAGGAGCTTAAGAAAAATTTCAGAGATTTAATAGAGCTTAATCAAAGCTCAATGTTAAATAAAAAAGAAATGGCTGCTGAAATTTCAAAACAGGCTGTGATTTCAATAATCATTCTTGTTTCTGCAACAACTGTTATTTGGCTTATGCTCAGCAGTTATATTGTAAATGGAATATTTGCTCAATTCAGAGAGCTTATAGAAAAAATGGAAAAAATTTCAAAAGGGGATTATTCTCAAAGAATAAACCCTTTAAACGATAGGGAGCTTAAAAAACTTGCAGAAACTTTTAATAAAATGTCAGAAGAATTAAATTCATATAAAATTATAAATATAAAAAAATTAAAAAAAGCAGATGAGATGAAGTCGGAATTTGTGGCGACAGTTTCTCATGAATTTAAAACACCTCTTACATCAATCGGAATGGCTGTAAGTATGCTTGGAGAAAGCAGTAATTTAAACAAAGACCAAAAAGAATGTATAAATATTATTAAAGAAGAAAATGAAAGATTAAATGTTCTTGTAAAAGATCTGCTTGATTTATCAAGAATAGAATCAGGAAAAACAGTAATGAACATAAAAGAAAATTATGTAAGCGAAATAATAAAAAACGCTGTAAATCCTTTAAAAAAACTTTTTGAAAGTGAAAATGTATGCTGTGAAATAAAAGAAATTGATTTAAATTATAAGGTAAATGCAGACTATAACAGAATAACATGGGTTATGACAAATCTTCTTACAAATGCAGTTAAATATAAAAATGATTTAAGAAAATTGAAAATAGAAATAAATGCTGTAAAACAAGATGAGAAAATTATTTTTTCAGTAAAGGACAACGGAATTGGAATAGAAAAAGAATTTCATGAGAAAATTTTTAATAAATTTATAAGAGTGAGTGTTGACGAAAGGGGAAAAGTAACAGGAACAGGTCTCGGACTTTCAATCTGCAAAGGTATAATAGATGCTCACGAAGGAAAAATCTGGGTTGAAAGCGAGAAAGGTATCGGAAGTACTTTTTATTTTGAACTGAAAGCAGTATAATTTTTATATAATACAGAGGAAGGGATTTGGTGAAGAATTATGAAAAAAAGAATTTTAATTGTTGATGATGAAAAAAATATAAGAACAACCCTTAAAATGTGCCTTTCGGGAGAGGAATATGAAACAGAAACTGCAGCAGACGGTGAGGAGGGGCTTAAAAAAGCTGAAGAAAACAAATATGATTTAATATTTCTTGATATAAAAATGCCGGGAATGAATGGTATGGAAGTGTTGGAAGAATTAAGAAAAAAAGGAAATAAAACGAGCATAGTCATTATGACTGCATACGGGACAATAGAAAATGCAGTTCGTGCAATGAAACTTCATGCTGTGGATTTTATTCCAAAACCTTTTACTCCTGGAGAAATAAGAGAAGCTGCAAAAAAAGTTTTTGAGAGAGAAAATCTGGAAGAAAATAAGTTGAGAACTTTTGAAGATTATATTGAGTTTGCAAAGCTGAGCATAATTTCAAATAATTTTGAAAAAGCTGAAGAAATTTTAAAACAGGCTGTGGGAAAAGACCCGTCATCACCTGTAACTCATAACCTGCTTGGAGTAATCAGCGAATATAAAGGAGATGTACAGCAGGCTCAAAAATATTACAGAGCTGCTCTTGCATTAGACCCGACTTATGAACCGGCAGAGAGCAATATAAGAAGAACTGTTGAATTTGATTACAGTACAGCAGGAATAAAACTTGATTAAAAAATAAAAACAAAACCCGCAGGAAAATTCCCGCGGGCTTTATTTTAATATATATTTATGAAAATGTTAAGGGCTTTTTACATTTTGCTCCATGGAACTATTCTTATTTCAGTTCCTTTGGAATGTTCAATAATTTTATTTATAACAGAACCTTTAAAAATTCTTGTAAAAAGATTTCTGGAGCTGTGTCCCAGAACAATTTGTGTAATTCTTTTTTCTGATGAAAATTCAAGAATTTTTTTAGCAACATTTTTTCCTTTCAGACGGAAAATTTCAGCTCCCAGATTTTTGGCAAGTTCCTCGTGTTTTTCTATGGCTTTCCAGTCTTCCACTGTAAATTTTTTGGTAAAAGTTCCACAGGGCTCAATGGAGATAACATAAAATTCACATTTATATTTTTGTGCTATTCTTGCTCCATATCTTATAACTTTTCCTGCCCGAGGACTTGAAGAAATTGAAACCAAAACTCTTTCTGTGGTATACCAGTTAGTTTTTATTTCTTTATCATTCATATATTCTGAAAGTTCGTCATCAACTTCTTGGGCAATTCTTCTTAAAGCAAGCTCACGGAGAGCATTTAAGTTTCCCGGTCTGAAAAAATTTTTAAGAGCTTCTGTAGCAGTTTTAAGATTATAAATTTCTCCGCGTTCAAGCCTTTCTTTAAGACCTGCCACAGAAATATCCACAACCTCCACTTCATCAGCAAGATTTACTATTTTATCGGGGATACGTTCTCTCACTTCAATCCCTGTTATTGTCTGAACAATATCGTTTAAACTTTCAATGTGCTGGATATTTAATGTTGTGTTTACATTTATTCCCGCCTCAAGAATTTCCAAAACGTCTTCATATCTTTTTTTATTTCTGCTCCCAAAAATATTTGTATGGGCAAGCTCATCTATAAGAACAGTTTTCGGAGATTTTTCAATGACAGCTTTCACATCAACTTCTTTATAGATACGTCCTTTGTATTCAATTTCCAAAGGCTTTATCTCTTTTAAAATTCCAGCCTGTTCAAAAGTTGCTTTTCTGTCATGAGGCTCAAGATATGCAATTAAAATATCTTCTCCCCGTTTCACTCTTATATTAGCCTCACGGAGCATTGTATAAGTTTTCCCTACTCCGGGAGAATATCCCATATAAATTTTTAATTTACCCCGTTTTTCTTTGTTATATTTTTCAAGAGCTTTTTCCGGAGTTATTCTTTTTTCTTCCATAATTTTCCCCCGCTATAATTTATTAAATAAACTGTGTATCACAGTCCTTTTGGGAAAATTTTTATATTTTTTCCAAGAAAAATTAATTAAAAACAGTTTGAATTTTTTTGATAAAGTCCAAATCTCTTTTTTAAAATTTAAAGTTACTGCTGTAAAAATATTTGCAGTAATAAATAAAATAACGATAAGTAAAAGAAGTTTCATAAATATCACGGCCTTTTTTAAAATTTTTGCAATAAAAAAACACCTGACAAGAGTCAAGGTGCTATTAAATACAAAAACAGTTCCCGGCTCTCAATCAACGCTGACGAGGTTAGCTGACGGGCTCGGACTGAAAGAGTTATCCTATTTTCCTTTCGGAAAAATTCGCCCCAAAAGTTTGGGTCCCCCGCTTTATTTAAAAAATAAATTAAGCAATATATATTTTTCTTTTATAGCATTGTTATATCACCAAGGCAGAAAAATGTCAATACAGTTTTTAAAAATTTTTTTGAAAAAATTTTTTGCCGGTTCTCTTTATAGTATAACAAAAAAATTTATAAAAATTTTGCAAAAAAAAGAGTTGACTTTTTTAAATCTGTGGTGATATTATACTGAGCTATGAGACAAGCAAAATGAAAATATTATCACCTTTTATATGCTTATCTCTTTAAAAACAATAAATTAGTTAAATGTTATTAAGTACTTAATGATTTAAAAATTTTTTATGCATCGAAGGGGGACACAGAAAAAATATTGGATTTTTGAATTTTATATTAACTTAGGAGGCAGTATGATAATTTTGGGAATAATTGTGGTTTTATTATTTGTATATTTATTTTATGCACTATTTAATCCAGAAAAATTTTAGAGATTTTGCAAAGTAAAGGAGAGAAAAAATGAGTATATTTAATCTTGTTATGTTTCTTCTTGCATTTATAATTTTAGTAATTCCAATGGGGAAACATATTTCAAAATTAGTAATGCATGAGAAAACAATTTTAGATGGAGTATTTACTCCTGTGGATAAATTAATTTATAAAACATTTGGGTGTAAATGTGAAAATCAAACATTTAAGCAATATATTTCAGCATTTTTATTATCAAATTTAGCTATGTTTATTTTAACATATGTGCTTTTATGGATTGATGGTTCACATCATTCTTTATCATTTAACACTGCAGTAAGTTTTTTAACAAATACAAACTTACAGCACTACAGTGGTGAATGGCTTGATGGATTTATTTCAAGAGCAGCACTTATAAATTTGATGTTTACATCAGCTGCATCAGGACTTGCTGCTTGTCTTGCAATAATGAGAGGAATTTTAGGAATAAGACTTGGTAACTTTTTCGTTGATTTAGTTACATCTATAACAAGAATTTTATTGCCAATTTCAATAATTGTTGCAATAATTTTAGTGGCTCTTGGAGCACCTCAAACTTTAAAAACAAAAATGGTTGTAGAAACAATAGAAAATAAATATCAAGTTATTGCACTTGGACCTGCAGCTGCATGGGAAGCAATAAAACACTTAGGAACAAACGGAGGAGGTTTATTCTCTGCTAACTCATCTCATCCATTTGAAAATCCTAACTTATATACAAACTATATTGAAATGATGTGTATGATGATAGTTCCTGGAGGAATTGTTACAGCCTTTGGTTATGCTGCAAAAAATATTAAACAAGGATGGTATGTATTCGCTTCTCTTTTAGGACTTTTCATATTTTCACTTGTGATGATATTACATTTTGAAAGTTTATCAACTCCATTATTAAAATCTTTAGGAATTTCAGGAATAAATCTTGAAGGTAAAGAATTGAGATTCGGACTTATAGCTTCAGCATTATTTACTGATGTTACAACTTCATTTACAACAGGAAGTGTAAACAATATGCATGATTCACTAACTCCTATTGCGGGAATGATGCCTTTATGGAATATGTGTTTAAACTGTATATTTGGAGGTAAAGGGGTTGGATTTATGAATGTTATTATGTATATGATACTTTCAGTTTTCCTTTGCGGACTTATGGTTGGAAGAACACCTGAGTTCTTTGGAAAGAAAATAGAAGGTAAAGAAATGAAAATAATTACATTCCTAGTTCTTTTACATCCATTAATTATTCTTGTACCAAGTGCAGTATCAGTTATTGCAGAAAGCTGTGTAAGCGGAATAACTAATCCAAGTTTCCACGGAATATCTCAAGTGCTTTATGAATATGCTTCAAGTGCTGCAAACAACGGATCAGGATTTGAAGGACTTGCAGACGGTACAACTTATTGGAATATTTTTACAGGAATAGTAATGCTTTTAGGAAGATATATCAGTATGGTTTTAATGATTGATGTTGCAGTTTCTTTACTTAATAAACAGGCTGTACCTGAATCATCTTCTACATTTAAAACAGATAATATTATATTTACTGTAATTTTATTTGCAATAATTATTATAATAGGTGCTTTAACATTCCTTCCTGCTTTTGCACTAGGACCTATTGCAGAGCATTTAACAATTTGGGGGTAGATATATATGAGTAAAACAAAGGTAAAAACCTTTTCTAAAGAAATATTAAAACAAGCAATAGTTGATTCATTTAAGAAATTTAATCCAAAATTTTTAATAAAAAATCCAGTAATCTTTGTGGTTGAAATAGGATTTGTTCTGACACTTCTTTTAACAATAAATCCAAACTTATTTGGTAAAGTTGAAGATACAGACATCAGATTATATAACGGAATTATAAGTTTTATATTATTTATTACAGTTGCTTTTGCAAACTTTGCAGAATCTATTGCAGAGGGAAGGGGAAAAGCACAGGCAGACACTCTTAAGAAAACAAGACAGCACACAAAAGCAAATCTTTTGAGAAATGGAAAAATTGAAGTTGTAGATGCTGGTGTTCTTAAAAAAGGTGATATTGTAGTTGTGAATACCGGTGAATTAATTCCAAATGACGGTACAGTTATTGAAGGAATTGCTTCAGTTGATGAATCTGCGATAACAGGAGAATCTGCTCCTGTTGTCAAAGAAGCCGGAGGAGATTTCTCATCAGTAACAGGCGGAACGAGGGTTGTAAGTGACAAGATTACGGTTGAAATAAGTGTTTCTGCCGGAGAATCATTCCTTGATAAAATGATAAATCTTGTTGAAGGAGCAGAAAGACAGAAAACTCCAAATGAAATTGCACTTAATACTCTTCTTGTAGGACTTACAATAATATTTTTATATGTAATTGTTACTCTTTTCCCATTAGGAGTTTATGTGGGAGTTAAACTTCCGCTTTCAACTCTTATTGCTCTTCTTGTATGTTTGATTCCAACAACAATCGGTGGTCTTTTATCAGCAATAGGAATTGCGGGAATGGACAGAGTAAATAAATTTAATGTGTTGGCAATGTCAGGAAAAGCAGTTGAAAACTGCGGAGATATAAATACAATAATTCTTGATAAAACAGGAACAATAACTTATGGAAACAGACTTGCAAGTGATTTTTATCCTGTTGAAAATATTTCAAAAGATGACCTAATAAAATATGCTGTTCTTTGTTCAATGGAAGATTTAACTCCTGAAGGACGTTCTATCGTTGAACTTGGAAAGAAACTTGGATTTACTGCAGATGAAAAATTATTAAAGAATGCAGAAGTTATAGAATTTTCAGCTCAGACAAAAACAAGCGGAATTGATTTAGCAGACGGAACAAAAATAAGAAAAGGAGCAGGTTCTTCAATTACTAAATTTGTAGAAAACAATAATGGAAAAGTTCCTGTTGATTTAAAAGATATTGTAGACAGCATTTCAAAACAAGGGGGAACACCTTTAGTGGTTGCTGCTGGAAATAAAGTATATGGAGTAATTTATTTAAAAGATACTGTTAAAGCCGGTCTTAAAGAAAGATTTGACAAAATAAGAAAAATGGGAATAAAAACAATTATGTGTACAGGAGATAACCCTCTTACTGCTGAAACTATTGCAAGAGAAGCAGGAATAGATGAATTTATTGCAGAATGTACTCCGGAACAAAAAATTGAAGCTATTAAGAAAGAACAAAGCATGGGAAAACTTGTTGCCATGACAGGTGACGGAACAAATGATGCTCCTGCTCTTGCTCAAGCAGATGTTGGTATTGCAATGAACAGCGGAACAACAGCAGCAAAAGAAGCTGCAAATATGGTTGACCTTGATTCAGATCCAACAAAAGTTTTAGAAGTAGTAGAAATAGGAAAGCAGCTTTTAATAACTCGTGGAGCTTTGACAACATTCAGTATTGCAAATGACGTTTCAAAATATTTTGCAATCATTCCTGCAATGTTTACTGTTGCAATTCCTCAAATGGAAGTACTTAATATAATGCATTTATCATCTCCTGCAAGTGCAATTCTTTCAGCTTTGATATTTAATGCAATTATTATTCCAATGCTTGTTCCTGTAGCTTTAAAAGGTGTTAAATATACACCAGTAAGATCAGAAATTCTTCTTTTAAAAAATCTTACAATCTACGGACTTGGAGGAATTATATTTCCATTCATAATGATAAAACTTATAGATATTCTTGTTTCTCCAATGCTTATGGCAGTTGGAATTAATTAGGAGGATTTGAAAATGAAAATTTTAAGACAAAGTATAATAGTTTCCGCAGTCTTCTTTATTCTCTGCGGTGTTATATATCCATATTTTATGACAGGTGTAGCAAATATATTTTTTAAAGAGAAAGCACAGGGAAGTATAATTTATATTGACGGAAAACCTGTGGGGAGCAGGCTTATTGGACAGAATTTTAAAAATCCTGAGTATCTTCACGGAAGACCATCAGCATATAATTATAACACCTACGATGAAAAACCAAGTGAAGATATTCTTCCTGCATCAGGAGGAACAAATTACGGAAACAGCAATCCTGCCTATGAAGAAAGTGTAAAAAATAATCTGGCACAGGTTTTAAAAGAAAATCCAAATGTAAATGCCAGTGATGTTCCACCAGAACTTATAACAGCGTCAGGCTCTGGTCTTGACCCTCATATCTCTCTGCAGGGAGCTTTAATTCAGGCAGATAGAATTGCAGAGGCAAGAGGAATTGCAAAAGAAAAAATTATTGAAGTAATAAAAGAAAATTCAGAAAAAGACATGATAAATGTTTTGGAAACAAATATAGCTTTTGATAAATTGATAAAATAAAAAATAAATTTTTATTGCACTCAAAGTTTTGGGTGCAATTTTTTTATATATATATTTTTAATCGTCCTATAAAATAAATGTAATATTAAATAATTTTTTAATAAAAAAAGTCAAGTTATAATTCAAAATTTAAAAATAAAATTTTATTCTGCTGAAAGATTTGCAAAAAAGAAATTATAAAGTATACTTTTAAATAAAAGAAAAAATAAAAGAAAAAATAAAAGGAGAAAAGCCATGAAAAAAATTTTATTTTTAATGCTTTTTTTAAGTCAGATAGTTTTTTCAAAAACAGCCAGCTGGTATGGAAAAGGATTTGACGGAAAACTTACAGCAAGCGGATATGTTTTCAGCTCAAAACAGCTTACTTGTGCATCAAACACTTATCCTTTCGGAACGGTTTTAGAAGTTACAAACAGAGAAAATAAAAAATCTGTTGTGGTTGTTGTGACAGACAGAGGTTCTTTCACTGAAAAATACGGGAGAGAAATAGATTTAAGCAGAAAGGCATTTGATAAAATAGCTTCTTCCAGCGAGGGACTTATAAAAGTTGATATAAAAGTTATAAATAAAAAACATATTTTTAAATACAAGCAGGGGAAACCTAAATTTACAAAAAAAGAATATAAAAAATATTTAAAATAAAAATAAAATTAAATATTTTGATAATATTAATTTTGTGATTTATTGACAAAAAAATAAAAAAATGATAAAATTTTATTGATATAAAAAACTTTTAGTAAAATAACAGAAATGTTATGACACAAAGCTAAAGGGCCTGTAAAATGGCAGCCAGTTGCAACTTAGAATCATTTTTTTATTGATTTAGGTTGCATTTTTTTGTATTAGGGTTTAATTATATTTATACAGTTTAAGGGAAATAAACTATATAAAAAGTATGAGGTTTAGGAAATGGGAAAAATTCAAAATATTGATGGGAAAAAATTCTATTATAATAAGGAAGAAGTCTACGAAGCATTAATTAAAACAAGCAAAGATTTTATTGTTATAGGCAATTTAAAAACAGGAATATTTAAATATCCCGTTGAGATAGCTAAAGTTTTGGATCTTCCTTCACAGATAATAGAAGACCCAGTAAAATATTGGAAAAATATAATTTTAGAAGAGGATTGGGAGAAATTCTACAAATCAAATGAAAATTTTATGTCAGGAAAAGAATCTTTTCATCATGTGGATTTCAGAATAAGAAATAAAAAAAATGAAATTGTATGGCTGAAATGTATAGGAAATATGATGAGAGATAAGAATGGTATTCCAAGTACATTTGTAGGAATGATTTCTCTTCATGAAAAAAATAATAAAATAGACCCGGTGACAAGACTTTTTGTTATAGAAGAATTTTTTAAATCTCTTGAAGCTAAACTTGAAAATCCCCCTGAAAATTTAGGTGTTCTTATTCTTGGTATAAATAATTTTAAAAGAATAAATGAATTTTATGGAAGAGAAACAGGAGACATAATTTTAAGAAGAATTTCTGGAATAATACAAGATGTAATTCCTTATAGTGCAGAAGTATATAAACTTGACGGGACAAATTTTGGAATAATTCTTGAAGATACTTCAAAAGAGGAAATAGAAAAAATATATGAAATAATTAAAGATAAATTTGAAGAGAAACAGATTGTAAGCAAAAATGAAGATATTCTGGCTGTATCAGTAGGGGTTGCAATGTACCCTGATGACGGACAGAGTTATAAAGAATTGTATCAATATGCAAAATATTCAAGAGGTTATTCAAAAAGAAAAGAGGGAAATTCAATAACTTTTTTCTCTAAAGAATTTCTCGAATCAAATGCAAGATATTTAAAAATTTTATATCTTTTAAAAAGAGACATTGATAATGGATTTAAAAATTTTGATATTTTTTATCAGCCTCAGATAAAGTCAAAAACACAGGAGATTGAGGGAGTAGAAGCTCTTCTTCGTTGGAGCTGTGAAGAGTATGGATGTATTTCTCCTATGGAATTTATTCCAATACTTGAAGAAAATAATCTTATGGTAAATGTAGGAAAATGGGTTCTTAAACAAAGCCTTGAAACTTATAAAAGAGAATGGAGTTCTTATGTTTCGGACTTATCAATAAGTGTAAATGTTTCTTTTGTGCAGTTTATAGATAAAAACTTTGTAGAAGATGTGAAGAAAATTTTAGAAGAGAGCGGTGTAAATCCAAAAAATCTTGTTCTTGAACTTACAGAAAGCTGTATGGTAAGCAATATAAATTATATTAAAAATATTTATATGGCACTAAAAAAACTGGGAATAAAAATAGCACTTGATGACTTTGGTACAGGTTATTCTTCATTGGGAGTGCTGAAAGAACTTCCTATTGATATAGTAAAAACAGACAGGATTTTTGTAAAAAATATTCTTTGCAATAATTTTGATTTAGTTTTTATAAAATTTATTACAGAGCTCTGCCATGAAATTAATTTAAAAATATGTATTGAGGGTGTTGAGCAGAAAGAAGAATATGAGCTGGTAAATAATCTTGGTGTAGATTATATTCAAGGATATTATTTTGGAAAACCTGTTCCAAGATTAGAAATAACAAAAAAATTAAAAGATGGTATTAAAGTTTTTTAAAAATTATTATCACAGTTTGGTTTATTCTGAACTGTGATTTTTTATAAGGAGAAATTTTTATGGGAAGAGTTATTCTTCATTATGATATGGATGCTTTTTTTGCTTCTGTTGAAATAAGAGACAATAAAAAATTGAAGAATAAACCGCTTGTTGTTGGAGAAAGCATAGTTACCACAGCAAGCTATTCTGCCAGAAAATACGGTATACATTCAGCAATGAGTACGGCAGAAGCAAAAAAATTATGTCCCAATCTTTTAGTGCTGCCCTGCAATAAAGAAAAATATGCTCTTGAGTCAGCACATATTCATTCCTTGGTTGAAAAGATAACTGATAAAGTTGAATACATCGCTTTTGATGAGGGATTTTTGGATATAACAGATATAATAGAAAATTATTCTTCAAAAGAATATTTTGCACAAAAATTTAAAAAAAGAATATTTGAAATAACAGGTTTAACTTGTTCTGTGGGAATAGGGTATAACAAACTTACGGCTAAGATAGCAAGTGATTATAATAAACCTGATGGATTTTATATTTTTAATTCTCCAAAAGATTTTACGGAGCATATTAAGAATGAAAATATAAAAATAATTCCAGGAGTTGGGAAAAAATTTATCCCTGTATTAGAAAAGAAAGGAATATTTAAGGTAGAAGATATTTATAAATTTTCTCTGCAGGAACTTATATCTTTATTTGGCGTTTCAAGAGGCTCTCTTCTATATTATTACTCCAGAGGGCTTGACGACCGTCCTGTAAAAAAAGAACGTAAAACAGTTTCAATCGGAAATGAAAATACCTACAGAAATTCTCTTCAGACAGAAGAGGAACTTATAAGAGAGTACACAAATATATTTGAAAAAACTTACAAAAGACTTAAAGAAAAAAATTTTTTATGCTCTGTGGTAGGAATAAAAATTAAATACAAAGATTTTATGTCAATAACAAGATCCAAACAGCTTTCTTTTCCAATGGATAATAAAAATGATCTTTTTGAAACCACAGCAGCTTTGATGGAAAAAATTCAAATAAAAGACGGAATAAGGCTGGTCGGGATATCATTTTCACATTTAGTAAAAAAAGATACTTTTAAAACTCAGTTATCTTTTAAGTTTTAAATGAAAAATGAAATATATTTGAATTAGAAATTCATTATTTGAAAAAATTTAAAATTTTTTGTGAAAAAATAATTTACTAAAAAATGTTGGTTTATAAGAACTTTATGTTACTTTTTGTACAAAGTTTATATAAGTTGATTAAATTATGCTTGCTTTTTTTCTATTTTAAAGTAAAATATGGTAAGGTTAAAAATATTTTTTAAATTTATATTAACTTTAAGGAGGAAAATTTATGTTTGGTTATTTACAAAAAATTGGTAAAGCCTTAATGGTTCCGGTTGCAGTTCTTCCTGCAGCGGCTATTTTAATGGGTATTGGATATTGGATTGACCCTACTGGTTGGGGAGGAAACAGTCAGCTTGCAGCATTCTTAATTAAAGCTGGTGCAGCAATCATAGATAACATGCCTATATTATTTGCTGTTGGTGTTGCTTTTGGACTTTCTAAGGATAAAAACGGAGCAGCTGCTCTTGCAGGGCTTGTTGCTTTTGAGGTTGTTACTACTTTACTTTCAGCAGGTGCTGTTGCTCAAATGACAGGAGTTGCTCCTAGTGAAGTTTCTCCAGCATTTGGAAAAATCAACAACCAATTCGTTGGAATTCTTTGCGGGGTTATTGCCGGAGAGTTATATAATAGATTCCACAGCTTAGAACTTCCTAAGTTCCTTGCTTTCTTCAGTGGAAAAAGATTTGTTCCTATCATTACATCAGTTGTAATGCTTGTTGTATCTTTCATTCTTTTATATGTATGGCCTCTTATTTACAGCGGACTTGTTACATTTGGAGAAGGAATTGCAAAACTAGGACCAGTTGGAGCTGGAGTTTACGGATTCTTTAACAGACTTCTTATTCCAGTTGGATTACACCATGCTTTAAACTCTGTATTCTGGTTTAACGTTGCAGGAATAAACGATATTGGAAGATTCTGGGGAGACCCGGCAAATGCATATGCAGATCTTCCTGCAGCAGTAGCTGGATCATACCATGTTGGAATGTATCAAGCAGGATTCTTCCCTATTATGATGTTTGGACTTTTAGGAGCTTGTTTAGCATTCATTAAAACAGCAAAACCTGAAAACAGAGCAAAAATAAAATCAATAATGCTTGCAGCTGGATTTGCAAGTTTCTTTACAGGAGTTACAGAACCAATCGAATTTGCATTCATGTTTGTTGCTCCAGCACTATACTTACTACATGCTATATTAACTGGTATAGCAGTATTCCTTGCAGCTTCATTTAACTGGATGGCAGGATTTGGATTCTCAGCAGGGTTTGTTGATTTCTTCTTATCACTACGTAACCCAAATGCAAGCCAGCCATATATGTTAATAGTTTTAGGACTTGTATTCTTTGTTCTTTACTATGTAATATTCAGCTTTGCAATAGCTAAATTCAATATCAAAACTCCTGGTAGAGAAGAAGCTGATACTGACGAAGTTGAAGAAGGAACAAAAGGAGCTTCTTCTCATGCTGAGCTTGCAGCTGCACTTTTACTTCTTTTAGGTGGAAAAGAAAACGTTGTAAGCGTTGATAACTGTACTACAAGACTTAGACTTGAAGTTAAAGACAGCTCTCTTGTAAATGATGCAGAAATTAAAAAACTTGTTCCTGGTGTATTAAAACCTAATAAAACTAATGTACAGGTTATAGTTGGAACTCAAGTTGAATTTGTTGCAGATGAAATGAAAAAACTTGTTTAATAAAAAATAAATTTTATAACGAAAGGCAGAGTTATTTTGTGACTCTGTCTTTTTGTATTTTTGTTTGTATTTTTGATAAAATTAATGTGTAATAAATATTTAATAAAATAAAAATTTGTGATATAATTTCTTTTATAGACTTATACAGGAGAGCATGGAAATGGAAAATAGAAAATACAGAATATATGGAAATATTTTATATTATCTGCTTAAAATTATTTTTCTTACTTTAGATGTGAGAATAATGGGGGCAGAAGATAAAATTGACGGGAAAAAAAGTTATGTATGCGGAATGTGGCACAATAAACTTTTAGTAATTCTTCTGTGTCTTAAAGAATTGAAAAAAAGAGCAGGACTTGCCAGCCCGTCAAAAGATGGAGAGCTTATATCTGTCCCTCTTGAAAAAATGGGGTATAAAATGGTGAGAGGTTCTTCTGGAAAAGAATCTGTAAAAAGTCTTGTGCAGATTATAAAACTTGTAAAAAATGAAGGCTATAGTCTTGGAACTCCGCTTGACGGACCAAAAGGACCTGTTTACGAAGTAAAGCCGGGAATGATATATGCAGCCCAGAAATCTGGAAAACAGCTTGTACTTGTGGGCGGAGCTTACAGTAAAAAATGGATATTTTCTAAAACATGGGATAAATTTCAGCTTCCTAAGCCATTTTCAAAAGTTGTGTGTATAGTGGGAGAGCCGATTGATGTTCCTAAAGATATTGATCCAAAAGATTACAGCGGATTTGTAAAAGAAAAATTAAATGAACTGAATGATTTAGCTGAAAAAGAAATATTGAAAATAAAATAAAAAATTTATAAATTTACCGAGGGGGAATATATGACAAAAAATTTTTATGTGACTACACCGATATATTATGTAAACGGAGATCCTCATGTTGGAAGTGCTTACACAACAATAGCGGCAGACGTAATTGCAAGATACAAAAAAACTATGGGTTATGATGTTTATTTCTTAACTGGAACAGATGAACACGGACAGAAAGTTGAAGAAACAGCAAAAGCAAAAGGAATGACTCCACAAGAATGGACAGATTCAATGGCTCCAAGATTTATGGAAATGTGGAAAAAATTAAATATAAAAAATGATGACTTTATAAGAACAACTCAAGAAAGACATAAAAAAGCAGTTGCTAAAATATTAAAAACAGTTTGGGAAAAAGGAGATATTTACAAAGGAGAATACGAAGGAAAATATTGTGTTTCATGTGAAACTTTCGTTCCTGAAAATCAGGTTGTAAATGGAAACTGCTGTCCAGACTGTGGAAAAGAATTAAGAATGGTTAAAGAAGAATCTTATTTCTTCAGAATGTCAAAATATCAAGATGCTCTTTTAAAACATATAGATGAACATCCTGATTTTATTCTTCCACGTTCAAGAAGAAATGAAGTTATTTCATTTATAAAACAGGGACTTCAAGATTTATCAATTTCAAGAAATACATTTGAATGGGGAATTCCTATTGAATTTGCTCCAGGACATATTACTTATGTTTGGTTTGATGCTCTTACAAACTATATAACAGCTGTTGGATATGAAAATAATCCTGAAGAATTTGCAAAAAGATGGACAAATGGTGAAGTTGTTCACCTGCTTGGGAAAGATATTGTAAGATTCCATGCTATAATCTGGCCTTGTATGCTTCTTTCTGCAGGTGTAAAACTTCCAGATAAAATAGTTGCTCACGGTTGGTGGACTTCTGAAGGAGAAAAAATGTCTAAATCTAAAGGAAATGTTGTTGCACCTCTTGATGAAGTTGCAAAATACGGACTTGATGCTTTCAGATATTATCTTTTAAGAGAAGTTACATTTGGAAATGACGGGGATTATTCTACAAAAGGAGTTATTACAAGAATAAATTCTGACCTTGCTAATGACCTTGGAAACCTTTTAAACAGAACTCTTGGAATGTATAAAAAATATTTTGGAGATGAAATTGTAAAAGGCGGAGCACACGAAGAAATTGATAACGAAATAAAATCATTATTTGCAGAAACTCTTGTTTCTGTTGATGATGCAATGTCAAGACTTGAATTCTCAAGAGCATTGGAGTTTATCTGGAAATTTATCTCAAGAATGAATAAATATATTGATGAAACTATGCCTTGGATTTTAGTAAAAGATGAAACTAAAAAAGAAAGACTTGCAGCAGTTATGAATATTTTAGTTGAGTCTTTATATAAAATTGCAGTTCTTGTATCTCCATACATGCCTGAATCAGCTCAAAAGATATGGACACAGCTTGGATTTACAGATGACATTGAAAAAGCTCTTATTGAAAATGTAAAAGAGTGGGATATAATTCCTGCAGGACACAAACTTGGAGAAGCTGCACCTATTTTCCCAAGAATAGAAGTTTCAAAAGAAGTGAAAGAAAAAAATCCTGTAAATAAAGATTTAAAAATAGAAAATCCTATTTCAATAGATGAATTTGGAAAAGTTGATATAAGAGTTGTAGAACTTTTAGAAGCAGACAGAGTAAAAGGTTCTGATAAACTTTTAAAATTTAAAGTAAATGACGGAAAAAATATCAGACAAATAGTTTCAGGAATTGCAAAATATTATCCAAACCCTGAAGAACTTGTTGGAAAAAAAGTTTTAGCTGTAGTAAACTTAAATCCTGTAACTTTAATGGGAGAATTATCACAAGGAATGCTTTTAAGTTCTGAAGAAAAGAAAAGAATAAAACTTGTAGAAATTGACAGCTCAGTAAAAGCTGGATCAAAAATAAAATAGAAGATTTTAGCATAAAATTATTACGTTTATATAATTCTCTGATTTTTAGATGGAGGGGCTGCTATGAAAAGAAAAATTTTATTCTTCTTATCTATTTTAATGTTTATTTTACATTGTGGAAGTTTTGGAAAAGAAAGTCCTGCTGAAATAAAAGCATACATAGAAAAGATAGATAAAATAGTTTCAGCAAAAAAATCACAGCCATTTAAAAGAAACAGACCAAAAATTCCTAAAGAAAAAAGATATATAAACCATTATTATGCAGATAAGGTTATTACAGAATATCATGGCGATTATCATCTTGTTTTTGACGGAGCTGATGAGCATCTTATGTGCTATTATGAAGTAAATGAAAAAAGCAAGCCTTATGGAGTGTATAAACTTTACGATGAAGATGAAAATTTAATTGAGACTGGATTTTTAGAGAAAGAGGGTATTCATTCTGGAACTGTCAAAACTTTTTATCCTACAGGAGAATTGAAATCTAAACTTCCATATTTTCATGGTAAAATTGCTGGTTCACTTATAAAATATTATAAAAGTGGAAAGATACAAGAAATTTCAGAGCAGAATGCAAAAGGAATTCACGGTAAAAGTAAAATTTTTTATGAAAATGGAAGAATCAGAGAAGACTTTACTTATGTAAACGGAAAAGAAGAGGGCGTTGGAATTACATATTATGAAAACGGGAAAATAGAATCAAAACAGCCCTATAAACATGGTAAAAAACATGGAGAAACTATTTGGTATTATCCTGATGGAAGAATAAAAGAACAGTTATTCTTTAAAAAAGGAGAACCAGTAAAAAATAAATAATTTAACAGGAAAGGGGAGGAGAAATTTGAAAAAAGTAACTAAAGCGGTAATACCTGCTGCGGGACTTGGTACAAGAGTTCTGCCTGCTACAAAAGCACAGCCGAAAGAAATGCTTGTAATAGTAGACAAACCGTCTCTTCAATATATAGTTGAGGAACTTGTACAATCAGGTATAGAAGATATTGTAATTATAACTGGAAGAAATAAAAATTCTATTGAAGACCATTTTGATTATTCTTTTGAGCTTGAGGAAACTTTAAAAGAAAAAGGAAAAGAAGATCTTCTTGAAAAAGTAACTCATCTTTCTTCAATGGCAAACATATTTTATGTGAGACAAAATCATCCTCTTGGACTTGGTCATGCAATTTTAAAAGCAAAACCTTTTATTGGTGATGAACCTTTTGTTATTGCTCTTGGAGATGATATTGTTTATAATGATAAAACAGCTACAAAACAGCTTATAGAAACTTATGAAAAGTATGGCGGAAATGTTTTAGGCTGTCAGGAAGTTCCAGAAGAAGATGTTTCAAAATATGGAATAGTAAAGCCGAGTAAAGAACTTGATGAAAGAACAGTTGAAATAGAAGATTTTATTGAAAAACCGTCTAAGGAAGAAGCTCCATCAAGACTTGCCTGCTTGGGAAGATATTTATTAAGCGGAAAAATATTTGAATATCTTGAAAAAACAGAAGCAGGAAAAGGTGGAGAAATTCAGCTTACAGATGGAATATTAAAAATGATGAAAGATGGAGAAAAAGTTATAGCTCATAATTTCATGGGAAAAAGATATGATATAGGAAATAAAATCGGACTTTTAAAAGCTAATATAGAATTTGGTTTGAGAAATGAAGAAACAAGAGAAGATCTTATAAATTATTTAAAAAATGAACTTGAAATAAAATAGAATAAAATAAATTTTTTAGCAGTTCCAGTTTTATATGCTGGAACTGTTTTTATATTTTTTTAAAATAAAAAAACAGATTGACAAATCTTATATACTGATATATACTGTCAGAGGTATGTAATGAAATTACAAAATTTAAATATTTAGTAAAATAATGGAAACATTATGACACAAAGCTATAGGGCCTTTAAAATGGCAGCCAGTTGCAACTTAAATTTACACAAGAAGTGTAAGTTAAAGTTGTTTTTTTTATTTATACGATTAAAAAAATAAAATGGAGATGTGGGGAGGGAATTTATGAAAAAATTATTATTAATAGCAGGGATTTTAGTATTATCAACATCACTTATGGGAGAAACAGCAAAAGATGTAAAAGAAGATACAGTAAATGTTAAGGCAAAAGTAGTAGCACCTCTTGTATTGAGTACAGGAGATGTAGATTTTGGAATATTAGTTCCAGGGGAAATAAAAACTGAAGAAACTAAAGGTAAAGTAAAACTTGTGGGGACTGCAAACGAAAATATAAAATTAGAAGTTAAAGTTACAGAAAATGGAAATTATACAAATTATGCAGGACAAGATAAAGATTATGATGTGGAACTAAAAACAGGAAAGGGAGTTGAAGCCAATGAAAAAATGACTTCAATACTAAACTTAGTATCAATTGACGTAGAAGGAAATGTGGCTGATGGAAAAGTAAATCTTGGAGCAGATGGAGTACTTGAATTTGATGTTACAGGAACAGTAAATGCAGCTCAAGATCAAAAAGCAGGAACATATGAAGGAAAATTTTACGTAAGAGCTATGTATAACTAATATAATTAAAAAATAAATTATTTAAGAGTTCGGGTATTACTCTCGAACTCTTGTTTATCTTATGAAATATAAAATAATATTTAAGGAGAAAAAATCAGAATGATAAGAAAAGTTTATATATTTTTTATACTGGCACTGCTGGAAATAATATCATATGGAGCAAATTTTTCAGTAGCTCCTACCAGATTTGAACTTGATTTAAATAAAATCGCCACAAATGAAGTTCATGTTTTTAATAATACTTCTAAACCTCTTAGAATAGAAACTTATACAGAAAGTGATAAATCTTTTGGTGAAAAATATAATTTAAATAAAAATATAGCAGTATTTCCTAAAGTTATTGCCATAAAGCCAGGAGCAAAACAGGTTGTAAGATTTAGAGTAAAGCCGTCAAAAGAATTGGCAGAGGGAGAAAATAAAAGTTATCTTGTTTTTAAAGAACTTCCTCCAAATATAAAGACAACAGCTCCAAAAAATTCTGAGGGAGAAACAGCAACAAATATATCTATTCTTACAGAATTAGGGATAAGTATTTATGGTCATACAGGAGAAGAAATTATAAAAGGAAGACTTGAAGATGTAAAACTTACAGCAAAAAATAATTATATCAGCTTAAAAGGAAATGCAGTTTCAGAGGGAAATACATCTATAAAATTCAGATATAAAGTTGAAAGTACCGGAGGAAAAATTTTATCAGAGGGAGTTCTTGGATATTCTCCAAGAAATGGAAAAACTCAAATAGGGTTAGGTTTAGGAAAATTTTCTGAAATGGCAGGAAAAGATGTTGTTGTAAAAGTTTTTGACCAGAAAGAAAAATTATATTATGAGCAAAAAATAAAATTATAGGATGAATATACTTGTAAAATGCTGTTATAATTTTATATAATTTATATATAGCAGTATTTATTGCTGAAATATGGTATTTTTATAAAAAAGACTGCAATTATAAAAAATTAAAAATTATTTTTATAATTGCATTTTTTATGTAAAAAGGAAATTTTAGGGAGGGATTAATGAAAAGGATAATATCGGTTTTATTTTTACTGATGAGTGTTCTGGCTTTTTCAGAAAACAAAATAAAAATACAGGTGCCTTTAAATTTAACAGATATGTATTTGTATAAAAATCTTGATACAGGAAAATATGAAGGGGTGTATCCTGAAATTTTAGAAAAAATAAATGAAAAATATTCTGTTGAATATAAATTAGATGGAGAAAATCCGGAAATACTTTTAAGAATTACAAATACAGAAAAATATAAAAATTATAACTTTATATCAACTCCTATGACTTACAGAGTTATGGTTTTAGTAAATAACAAAGGAATGATAAGGAATATAAGCGACCTTAAAGGGCTTAAAATTGCATATATTGAAAATTCAAGAGGGATAGAAGAATTTCAGGAGAGATTTGGAAATCTTGCTGTTGAAAAAATAAAAGTTGCAAATGAAGATATAGGACTTGAAAAATTAGAAGATAATACAGTCGATGCTTTTGTTGTGCAGGATTATATAGAAAGAAACTCTTTTGAAAGTCATGTAAGAATTATAGAAAATATTTTATACAGAGAAAAAATTGGTGTGAGAAAAGACTGCAGAGAGCTGTACGATTTTATAAAAGAAGAATTATTGCAAAACAGCGGAGAGAATTTAAAAAATATTCTGAAAAAAAACAGAGTTTCTTACTATAAATATCTTTTAAAGGATACTCCAAATTATAATGAAGTTAAAGAAAAATATAAAGATATAAAAATAACTGTTCCAAAAGATAAATATGCTCTTCCTATTTATTATTCAATGGGGGGAAAATATAAAGGAATGCTTGCTGATATTTTAGGAGAAATAGAGGAAATTTTAGAAATTCCTGTCGTTATTACAACGGAAAATGGAAATATAAATTCAATGGTTGTAGACGGAAACAAGAGCAAAGAAAAATATATAATAAGCAAGCCTTATTATCAAGGAGAAATAGGAATTGCCAACAGAAAATTTGATTCTTTTGCAGTAGGACTTTCAGATCTTGATAATTCAAAAATAATAATTTTAAAAGATTCATCTTTTATGGAATATATTCCCAAAATTGTAAAAAATGCAGAAATTGTTCCTGTGTCAACATTAAATGAAGGTTTTCAAAAACTTATAAAAGGAGAAGGGGATTATTTTATAACTTTTTCAAGTCTGCTTGAAGGAGGAATAACAAACGGCTTTCTTGAAACAAAAGTAAAAACAGCGGGAACTTTAAACGAAACTTTTGCTGTTGGTTTTGGAGTAAACAGAAATGAAGAAGAACTTGGACAGGTAATAAAAACTGTTATGAGAGGATTTGCCACAGATAAAACAGTTTTTGATGCAGAGGCAAACAATAATATTTTAGTAGCTAAAAATTATAAGATGATGATAAAAATTGGCGTGCCTGTTGTAATTTTTATAATAATTCTTATTATTTTATATATAAAATCAGAAAGAAACAGAAAAAAAGCTGAAGATTTAAGCAGTGTTCTGGTAGAAACTTTTGAAAGCATAAATCAGTTTGACCAGGAAGAAGCGGGAGACCATGCAAAAAGATTTTCTCTTTATTCTGTTTTCCTTGCTGAAAAATTAAATCTTGATGAAAAGAAAAAAGAGGAAATAAAAAAATATACACCTCTTCATGACTTGGGAAAAGTAGTAATACCTAATGAAATTTTAAATAAGCCGGGAAAACTTACACCGGAAGAATTTGAACAAGTTAAAAAGCATACAGTAATAGGATATAAACTTATTGAAAAACTAGGGCTTGGAAAGACAGCAGAAAATATTGTAAAACATCACCATGAAAAATGGAATGGCAGGGGATATCCGGAAGGAATTTCAGGAGAAAACATTCCTATTGAAGCAAGAATTGCAGCTCTTGCAGATGTGTACGATAACTTAAGACAGGATAAAGTTTATAGACCCGGTATGACTCATGAAAAGGCTGTAGAAATAATAAAAAGCGAAAGCGGAATAAGTTTTGATCCTGCTTTGGTAGAAATATTTGTGAAAGAAAATAAAGCCTTTGAAAAAATATATGCAGAAAATGATGTGGAAATTTATTTGACAGATGAAATTTTAACGGCTTTGAAAAAATAAAAATTTTGATGGAAAGTAAATTTAGAAAGAAAGGAGAAAATTTTGAAGAAATTTTTAATAGTGTTAATATTTAATTTTTCTTTTCTTTTTGCCTTTGGAAACACATTTGAAGAAGATATTTTTATGGAAAGTTATGAAATGCAGGAGACAGAAAAGACACCTGAAAGAGCTGTTATTGCTCAGAGTATGAAAATTTCAAATATTGATCCTGCTCTTATGAGAGATGAATATTCAAAAGAAATAATTCCTCTTGTATATGAAACACTTTTTAAAATAAATTCTCAAGGAGATATAGAAAAATGTCTTGTGGAAAAATACAGCTGGATTTCAGAAAGAGAGTTGTATCTGAAATTAAAATCGAAGATATTTTTTCATGACGGCACAGAACTTACAGCGGAAGATGTAAAAAATTCTCTTGAATTTACAAAAGAAAAGGGAGTTTTAAAAAATATGTATTCTGATATAACTGATATAAAAGTTTTAGGAAAAAATGAAATGAAAATAAAAATATCAGATACAGATAATACATTTTTAAATACTCTTGCTTATGGAATGAGTTCTATTGCAAAAAGAGAAAAAAATAAAATTTATGGAACGGGAAAATATAAAATAGAAGAAGTAACAGGAAGTGAAACTAAACTTACTGAATTTAAAGGTTCAAATGAAATAAAAGAGATAATTTACACATGGGATATAAATGAAAAGCAGAGACTTATAAAACTTTTTAATGATTATGCAGATATAGCTCTTAATATGAGTGAAGAAACAATAAAAGAGGGGAAAAAAATAGGTGTTGTATCTGAGGAAAGTATTATTTTTCCTAGTGAGACAATAGTATCAACAGTTATTCTTTTTGGAAAACAGAATGATTTTTCTCTTGAAACCAAAAGAGCTTTTGAAAAAGCCGTGAGAAGAAAAGCAGATACATTTTTCCCAAAAGATATTTTAAATGCAAATCTTTCAAAAATAGATATTTCTTATAAAACAAAAGATATAAAAAAATATTTTGAAGACAGAGAAAATAAAAAAGAACTTAAACTTATGGTTTTGAATACAGAAAGAAATATGAAGTATGCAGAAAATATAAAAAAATCTTTAAAAGAATCTGGGATAGATGTAAGAATACTCCCTCATCAGATAGAATCTTATAATGCAAAACTTGCTTCAAAAGATTTTGACCTTGCTGTTTATGATATAACAGCTTTAAATAATGATTTAATATTTCTTATGAATAAAATTCTGCTGACGGATATAGAAAATGTAGAACTCCATAATGCTTTACAGCCGTTTTTCAAAATACTTAAAGATGAAAAAGATAAGAAAAAAAGGGAAGCAGTAATTGATAAGATGGCATCTCTTATTCATAAAAACGTGCCTTATGTGATACTTGAGCATTATAAATATTTTACAGTGGTATCACCTGAATTTGAAAAACCAATGAGAAATCACAAAGAGGAGTTGTAATGAAAATGAAAAAAATAAATAGAATTTTTATATGCTTCTTTGTATATTTAATGTGTTTTATAAATATAAATGCTGAGTATTTAGCAGATATTATAGGCGGTAAAATTTATTTAAGTGAACCTGTTGTAGAGGGAATAACATCAAGAGTTAAATTTTCTGTGAGATTAAGAGTTGAACCCAGCGGAGAAAATATAACTAAACAGCAGCATATTGATTTAAAAGAATGGAAGTGGGGAGATATTTCAAATTCTTTTATTACAGTTGAAAATTTAAAAAATGAAAGCGGATCGTCTAATAAAGTTTTTTTTAAGGAAAAAGGGGAAACTTTAGAAGCGGTAGAATTTACTTTATCAGGAAGTTTTCTATTTGACTGGAATAATAAAGATAAATTTGGAAATAGAGTAAAAATAGCTGAGATGTATTCAGGAAATGGTAATGGAAATAATAGTTTTCTTGGAAATGTATATTTAAACTTAGGAAAAGATGATATAGAAATTGTTTCATCACTTGGAGTAAAGGTTTTACAAGATATGGATTTTGGTACAATAATAGCAGGAACAACAGGAGATACCCATACTTCTGGAAATCCGGCAAAAGTTGAAGCAAAAGGACTTATGGACAGTGACGTAAAAATAATAATTCCTCAGAATACATTAATAACAAATGAAAGAAATGAATTTCTTACTGTTGCTTTAAGTTTTGAAGAAAAAGAAAAAATTTTAGCAGAGGGAAATAATCAAAGTACAGTGAGAAAAGTTAAGAATAAAATAGGAGAAAGAAATGTAGGGACAACAGATGAAGTTGCTATACACGGAAGAGTTAAAACTTCTAAAAACAGCAGAGGAATTTATACAGGAGAATTTAAAGTAAGGGTAGAATATGATTACTGAAAGTTTAAAAAAACTTTTTGCATTATTTTTTATATTTTTTTCAATAACAGTTTTAGGTAAAGAACTTGAAGACTATTATATTCAGATAAATGCAAAAAATTTAACAGACGATTTTTTTATGATAAAATACGATAATACATCAGACGAAATCTATGTAGGTATAAATTCACTTTTTTATTTTTTAGAGATTTATACTTTGGAAACTGATATTGAAAAAAGAAGAGTCTTTGGAGAAATAAATAAAAATAGAGTAAGTGTTCATTTTGAACCAGATGAATGTAAAGTTTTAGAAAATGAACTTTATGTAAAACTCAATGCTTTAAAAGAAAAAATGAATTTTAAAAGTGCAAATTATAATTCAGAATATCTTAGAATAAATCTTGAGCCGAATTTTGAACTTCCTTATGAAGAAAGAGAAAGAGGAAAAGTTGAAAGATTAAGATTGGACCAGAACAGAGAGGAAGAAGCAAGCAAAATAGATATTGAAATGCCGAGAAAACTTATAACACCAGGGCTTTTTAAAGTTGATTTTGCAAAATATAATATAGAAGACTCTGATTACACTATGAATTATGAATATGCTTCTCAGTTTTTATACGGAGAATTTTATCTTTCAGGAGCAATAAAACCTGATGCAGATATAGATTATGGAAATCTTACTTATTCAAATATCATAGGCGACAATGATTTGATATTTGGTCATTTTAATATGATATCTCCATCTTTTTTAAATGTTGAAACAAAAGTTCTTGGAATAAGTTTTGACAACAATGATACATATATGACAAGAGACGGCGGAATTACAATAATAAGAGGGGAAGCCAGAGATGCTGATGTTGTTGAACTTTATAGAAACTCTTTTCTTATTGATTATGTAAATCATGGAGAAAAAGATGATGATAAAAGTTTTACCGGAGAAAACTTTGAGTTCAGATTAGATGATGGAAATTTAAACTCTAATTATACTTTAAAGATTTATTATAATGATGGAAATATTGAAGAGAGAAAAGTTTATTCACTTTCTGACAATGATATTTTGAAAAAAGGAAAGAGCCGTATTTCTGTACAGGCAGGTAAGAGCGACGAAAGCGATGATAAACAGGCAATAGGAAAATATTTTTATGGTCTCAGCGACAATATTACTTTAGGAGTAGGAGGAATGAATCTTGTTTCTGATTCAGGAAGAGAGTATAAAATTTTAGAAAATGATATCCTTTTCAGGACAGGAACAAAAGAATTTCCTTTTTTAGTAAATTATAAAAATTATTATGAATACAATGAAAAAGAAAATAGTTTTGAATTTACTATGGAACAGAAAATATATGATTATAATTTAAAATATGAAAAAAATCATTATACTCCTTTTATATATGAAGAAACAGAAATAAAAAATTATGATTCATTTTCTTTAGGAAAAGCTTTTAGAAGAAATACTGTTGAATTTGGTGTAAGCAGAACTGCAAAAGTTGAAGAGTATTCAGATGAAGAAAATTCATATAAAAGTATCTATGCTTTAATAGACAGTTATGAATTATCTCCTGTTTATCTTTCTTTTAAAATGGAAAAAAGTATAGAAGAGGATAATAATAAAATAATTTACAATCCATACATCAGTTATTCTGGAAATAATGGAATGAGTATTATGGCAGATGCTGAATTTGAAAAAGATGACACCATGGATAAATATAAACAGGATTATTCATTAAGAGTTAATTTCAGAAGACAGAAACTTTTCAGAGACAGAGTTGATGCAAATTTTGGTTTCAGTGTGGAATATTCAAATGAAACTCACAAGCCGTGTTATGGAATTACATTTGATATAGAACTTGATGATTTAATTTATGGAAGATTTTCTTCTGATACAAGAATTGATGAAAATGGAAACCGTTATACAACTAACGGAGTATATATGAGCAAGATTATTGATATAAGCAATCCGGCTCGTCAAATCAGAAAAAATATTTCTCTGAGCAATGCTTGGATTCATGGAAAAGTTTTCCTTGATTCAAATAACAACGGAATTTTTGATGAAGGTGAAAAACCTCTTTCAAATGTGGGAGTAACAGCAAACAATGCTCTGTTTTACACAGATGAAAACGGAAATTATGTTGCAGAGGGATTGTATTCTGAAAATGTAATAAATCTTGGTGTTGACAGAAAAACCATTGATCCTATGACAAAACATACAAAAGGAATCTTAAAAGTAAAAGCAAGAAAATCTGCTGGAATGAAAATAGATATTCCTATAAGTATTGTATCAATGGTAACAGGAAATATTTGGAACACAGAAGATTTTGAAGAGAGAGAATTTATTCAGGCTCTTACAATGACGACAATTCTTTTAGAAAAAGATGGTGAAGTTATTGATGAGATTGACCCTGAATTTGATGGAATGTTTTTCTTTGAAGATGTTCCGGCGGGAAAATATAAAATAAAATTTCAATATATAGGTCAGGAAAATATAGGATTTTCAAATCCTGAACTTGATATAGAAGTAAAATTAGAAAATACAGAAGAGGGAGAATATTTTGAAGGGTTTGACACTGAAATGAGGAGAGTAGAGATTACAGAAAATGATGAAACAAATGTCGGAGAACTTCAAGATGATTTAATCGGAGAGTATTAACAGAGGGGTGAACTATGTTGAAATCAATATCATTATTACTGCTCGCCTTATATTTTACAATTAATGGAAATGTTTCTTTTTCTGCTGACATCAGAACAGAAAAATTAGGAAACAAAGAGATAAAAAATGGAATTGTATACATTAAAAATGAAACTGAACCTTATACAGGAAAATTTGTAACTGAAAAAATCACTGAAGAATATTCTTCTGGGATAAAACATGGATTTTTTAAAGGAGAATTTACAGATGATGGTGTAAAATACAGTTATGAGGGCCGTTATGTAGAGGGGATAAAGCATGGAGAATGGATAATAAGGTATCCTTTGGGACAGAAAAAAGCAGTTATAAAATATAACTATGATAAGCCGTATGGAAAATGGATTTATTTTTATGATGATAATACTCTTGAAGCGTATGAAAATTTTAAAGACGGAGTATTATTTGGAGAAACAGCTCTTTTTAATCAAAAAGGGGAATTGATAACAAAAGTCAATTATAAAGAAGGACTTTTAGACGGAAAAGTTTTATTTTTCTATGGAAAAGAAAAAATAGAACTGGAAACTTCTTTTATAAATGGAAAAATAGAGGGAGACATAAATATTTTTTCGAGAAAAGGAAATATTATTCTTCTGGGATTTTATAAAAATAACAAAAGAGAGGGAGTGTGGAAACTTTATTATCAAGGGGGAGAACTGAAAACAATTATTCCTTATCTTAAAGGTTTGAAAAATGGAAAGGTTGTTATTTATGACAAAGGCGGAACAATGGTTCAGACTATGGTTTTTAAAAATGGAGTTCTTGTAAATCCTGACGGTACTCTCGAGGAAGATGGAAAAGATAGAAAAATGAAAGATAATATACTTGAAAAATTTAAAAAATTTAACAGAAATTTGAATTTTATAAAATATGATAAAATATTATCTGAAATTTAACGGAGGAAAAGTTATGAAAAAAATAATACTCATATGTTTTATAATTTTTACTCAGTCAGTATGGAGTTTAAATTTTTCTATAGCTCCCACAAAATTTGAGGCTGATTTATCAAAAACAACGTATCATGAAGCATATATTATAAATAATACAGCTCAGCCTCTTAGAATTGAAGTTTATACTGAAGCACCAAAATCTTATGAAAAATATAATTTAAATGACGAGATTACAATATTTCCAAAAATAATTTCCATAAAGCCTGCTTCTAAACAGGAAATAAGATTTAGAGTGAAGCCGTCTGAAAATATAAAAAACGGGGAATACAGAAGTCTGCTTGTCTTTAGGGAAGTTCCTGGAAAAATAAAAAAGACAGTTTCTGTAAAATCTGAAAATTCAAAAATGGAAACAGAGCTTCATATGATCACAGAAGCAGCTGTTAATGTTTTTGGAAAAGCAGGGAATGTTTCTTTAAAAGGAAAAATAAAAAACTTTAAATATAATTTAAAAAATGGGAAACTTTATATGACTGCTGATGTTTTATCAGAGGGAAATACAGCTTTAAAAATAAATTATATTATAAAAGAGGGAAATAAAAAAATATCTCAGGGAAAATTTGGAAATTCCCTTAGAACAGGAGAAAACAGAATTTCAAAAGAAATTTTATTTGATTCAGAATCAGATTTAAAAAATTTAAAAATTATTTTACTTGAACAGAATAATAAAATATTATATGAAAATTATATAAATAAATAACGGGAGCAGCCTCCCGTTATTTATTTATAAAGTATGAATTTCTTCCGTTATATTTAACATGATAAAGAGCTTTATCAGCATTTTTATAAGCTTTTTTAAAAGAAAAATCTGTATCTATTATAGAAATTCCTATTGAACAGCTTATACTTATGCTTTTATTATTTCTTGTATATGTTTTTGTTAAAGATGAATTTAATTTTTGAGCTATTTTATGTATTGCTTCTATATTTGGTGCATTTTTTATGAGAAGAATAAATTCATCTCCTCCAAGTCTTCCTAAAAGGTCGCTGCTTCTTAAAGAATGTTTTAATGTTCCTGCAGCTTCATGGAGAACTTTATCCCCCATTCTATGCCCGAAAACATCATTTATTTCTTTAAAATTATCTAAATCAATAAGGAAAAGAGCATCGAAATTTTCTTTGGAATTATCTCTGCTGTTTAAAAAATCGTTAAATTCTTTTTCAAAAGTTTCACGGTTGTAAAGCTGTGTTAAAAAATCATATTTTGATTTTTCACTTATTTTTAAAAATTCAAGTTCTTGATTTTTTTCTTCCGTAAAATCTTCTAAAATACCAATCGTATGTCCTGAACTGAAAGCTGCAGAATTAATACGAAACCATTTCCACGTATTACTTAGTTTTAGATGAACAATAAAATTATCGATATTCTGTTTCTCTAAGACATTATTATAAAGTTCTTTGTAAAGAAGAAAGTTTTCTTTGTTTATGTAATCTTTTGCGAGCATATTTTCAGGAGAAACTTCTTCCAGTGAAAGAGCAACTTCACTGTTTTCTTTTGTATAATTGTAAAGTATAAATTTTTTTTCTGCTGAATGAATTTCAAAGAATATATCTTTTGTCTTGCCGGCAAGCATTTTAAACATTTTATTTTTTATTTCAATATCTTTGCTCTGTTTTTCAATAATGTAATATATGTAAATAACGATACCCATTATTACAGCAATTAAAGCTATTTTAAAATTTATCATATAAAATAAGAGTTCGCTTGTTATTTTTTGAAACTCTTTTGCACGGGAATCAAGTTCATCACGGGTGAAAACAGAAAAAACATACCAGTTATTTATTTTTAAAGGACTGTATGAGACATAACGTCTATAACCGTTATAATCAAAAGCAAAAACTCCGTTTTTTCCATCAGCTATATTTTTTTTGACTTCTTCAAGAGTTCTTCCATTTAGAAAAATAAATTCTTTCATCTCTTCCCAGATAGATTCTTTTCTTTCTATAATAGATTTATTGTTTGAAGGACGGCTTATATAATTTCCGTTTGTATCAATTAATTTAAAAAATCTATGATTTTTTTCAATGATGCTTATTTCTTCAGTAATTTCCATGATAGGATAATATCCAAAAAGGAATTCATCTATTTTTTCTTCTTTGCAGACAGGAACAGCAATTAAGATTTCCTTTGCTTTTTTGCCATTTTCTTTAATTACATCAGAAATATAGTAGCTTTCATTATTTTCTAAAAGATTTAATTTTTCTGTAAAATTTTTAAAATTAATTTTGTAATAATTTCCGTCAGTGTCAAAATAATCTCCATTGGAATTTATTATTCCAAGAGTTTGGAAGTTGCCTTTATGTTTTAATTTTTTAAGAGCATCTATATTTTCTTTATTTGAACTGTTATTTATATCCAAAGTTTCTGCCAGGCATTTTAGAAAATGAGCTGAATATTCTACTTCCAGATGGATAGTATTTATAACTTGAAATGAAAGCTCATTAATCTGTTCCATGTAGTTATGAAGCATTTGATGACGTATTTTATTTTGTATTTTAATAAAAGTTCCTACAATAATAGCAGAAGTTATTAATAATACTGCTACAGCAGAAGCGAATAATATGATTTTTTTTGACTTGGTGCTTTTCATATAATTCTCCCAATATAAAAATTAGTTTATTTTATTAAATTTTGATAAAATATTTTATATTTTTATAAAAATTTCTCTACAGCCATTTTTGCTATTGTTATAAGAGAAACTGCAAGGAAAAACGGTCTTATAAATTTTGAACCTTTTTTTATTGCATATTTTGCTCCGCATTGTGCTCCTACATACATCACAACTCCAACGAGAATTGAATAAAGATAAGATACATTTCCAAAATATATAAAAGTTATAAGTCCTGCCACATTTCCTACAAGATTTAAAACTTTTGCATTTCCAGAAGCTCTTATAAAATCAAATTTATAAACTTTTAAAAGACCGAAAAGAAGAAAAGAACCCCCGCCTGGTCCAAAAAATCCAATATAGAAGCAGACAACGAAAGACATAATACTTCCCCAGAATGTATTTTTGGAAGTCTGACCTTGAAATTCATCTTTTATTCCCATATTTTTATTTAACATTGTATAAACAACAACAGCCAGAAGCATTATAAAAATAAGCGGCTCAAGAATTTCTTCTTTTGTGTTTGAAACGACACAGGCTCCAAGAACTGATCCTATTGCTCCTGTTATAATTGGATATTTCATAAGAGAAAAATTAATTTTTCCTGATGTAAAATATTTTACTGTACTTCCCAGAACAGAAAAAGTTGCAGCCATTTTATTTGACCCCATAGCAACATGGATTGGAAGCCCTGAAGCAACAAAAGCAGGCACACTTATAAGCCCTCCTCCTCCTGCAATGGCATCAATAAAAGATGCAATGAAACATGCTGCAGATAAAAAAAGAAATGTATGCAGATTAAATTCAGCAAAAAAAGTTTCAAACATTAAAATTCATCTCCCTTTCAAAAACTTAACTTTCATATTTTTGTAAAAATATAATTTTTTTATTATTTTTATTTAACTAAAAATACATTACACATATTTCTTTATTATACGATATTTTTCAGAAAAATGGAAATAGTTTTCATCTGTAAAAAGTAATACACACTTTTTTATAAAAAATAAGTTGACTTTACACACTAATTAGAGTATAAATATTATTGAACAGTAAAATTTAAAAATAATTTGAATAACAGCAGAGGAGGGAACAATGGAAGGAAAGAAAAAAGAATTAAAAAGCAAAAAATTCAGAAAAAATGTGATGCTTGAAGTGGATAAAGATAAAGATGTAAAAACTCTTGCAAAGCAGAGAGGAGAAAAAGAATCTACAATAATAAATGAAGCTTTGGGAGAATATTTTTCAAAAAGAATGTCTACTAAATTTATCGCATTCCTTAATCAAAAAGGGGGAGTTGGAAAATCAACTTCAGCTCAAAGTGTTTCTGTGGGACTTGCCAGATTAAATAAAAAAGTTCTTGCCATTGATGTAGACCCTCAGGGAAACTTTACAAAAGGTCTGGGAGCTTACGAACCTGAAATGCCAAGTGTGTATGAAATGTTAAAAGGTGAAATTTCACCGGAAAAAGCTATTGTTTCAAAAGAAGGGATAGATATTATTCCTGCTGACCTTAGACTTTCACAGTTTGAATATCTTGAACTTCCCGGAAAAGAATTTTTATTAAAAAATAGATTGTCGCAGTTTGATTTTACAAAATATGATTATGTTGTATTTGACTGTGCCCCAAGTTTTGGAAAATTAAATCTTGGAGTTCTTGCTATGGTTCATTCAATATATGTTCCGATTCAGACAGAATATTATGCAATGGAAGGTGTAACTCAATTAATGCAGACAATAGATATGGGAAGGAATCTTCTTATGAATAAAGATCTTACACTTAAAGGTGTGTTTGCAACAATGTATGACAACAGAAGAAATTTAGATAAGGCTGCTCTTGATAAAATTTCAGAATTTTTCGGAGATAAACTTATGAATACAAAAATCAGAAGAAATATTAAACTTGCAGAAGCACCGGCAAGACATGAATCAATTTTTGCATATGATTCTGCATCAAACGGAGCAAAAGATTATATGAATCTTACAAAAGAGATAATAGCAAGAGAGGAGAAGGGAGATAATGAGCAGTAAGAAAAATGATTTCTTTAAAGATATGTCAATAGATCAGTATAAAGATTTGGGAGCAAAAGTTTCTGAAAATGTGGGGATAATGACAGGAAATCCATTTGTGAATAAAAACAGTGTTGAAATAGAAAATATTCCCGGAGCAGCTCTTGTTAATTTTACTAAAGAAATACTTGATAATATAGATTTAGATGATAAAAAATATATTTTAAGAGAAAAAAGTTTTGAAGAATTAAAAATTGATGAGGGAATAGAGGGACTTTCATCAAGTATATATGAAGTGGGGCTTATAAATCCTGTTTACATTCAAAAAAAAGAAAATGGAAAATATAGAATAATTTCAGGATACAGAAGAACAGCAGCTATAAAAACAGGATATATAAATTATGGAGATGAATATTCTTTTGACGGAAAAGTTATAATTATTCCTGAAAATTATTCTGCCGACGATTTGGAAGTTTTCCAGATAAATGAAAATACTCACAGAGAAGATTTATCAATCTTAGAACTTGCATACAGATTTCATGTTGCAAGTGAAAAAAGACACGTTACAATAGAAGAACTTGGTGACGAATACAATATGAGTTCGAGACAAGTAAAAAGGATAAAAGGAAGTTTAAATTATCCTACACCGATAAAAAGACATATAAACGAACTTAAACTTGCAAAAGCTGAAGAAATAAATAAATTGGTTAAAGCTCTTAATCTTTCTGAAGACAAAATGGAAGAATATATAATGGAAATAAAAGATTTTTCCCGTGACGAAATGAGAGCGGAGCTTAAAAGAATAAAATCTGAAAAAGAAAAGCCTCTTATTGATACTAAGTATTCAAAAAGAATGTCCACAATAAAAATTAATGAAAATTTAACAGAGGAACAATTTGAAGAAATAAAAAAATTAATAACAGAAAAAATCATTGAATTTAAAAAATAAAATTAGTGATTTATAAGTGAAACTTTAGAAAAGAGTGTGAATTGAAACCACACTCTTTTTCATTTATAGAATATATTTGAAAAACACTGTATAATATTGTATCATATAAGAACTAAGAATGTTTTTAAATTTGTATTATTTTAGAAAAAAGGAATTAAAGTGTATGAAAGAGATTAAAATTAAAAAATTAGAAAGAAAAAGAATTGAAAAAAATATTTTTCATTTTGTTTTTTTATTAGTTGTTATGCTGTTTACATTCAGCAGCTGTTCAGCACAGCAGAGAATAATAACTGAAGTAAAATACGACAAGATTGTTGTAAACAGTGTAGAAGATATTTATCAGAAAAGAGACGGGCTTTTTGTTTTCTCAGATATAAATATTGATTTGAGAAAAATTCCGTCAGAAAAAAGAAAAGATGTTTTTGTAAAACTTCTTCTTCCGTCAATAGAAGTAGTTCAGCAGGAAGTTCTTAATAACAGGGAAATAGTAAAAAAATTAAAAGTGAAAAAAGAGCTTACTGAAAGCGAAAAAATTTATGCTGAAAAACTTTTCAAAAAATACAAAACAGAATATGGAAATTGGAACGAACTTGAATCAAAAATGATAGTTTACCCAGCTTCACTTATTCTTACTCAGGGAGCAATAGAAAGTGCATGGGGAACTTCAAGATTTTTCAGAGAA
>UMEK01044530.1_pt1 | contig 64744 bp, 57 predicted proteins | sample 1964721 | NCBI WGS metagenome assembly UMEK01 (sample SAMEA4836017, study PRJEB28245) | human gut metagenome | biome: gut microbiome; material: fecal sample | place: Denmark | collected 2008 | reverse complement strand
GTTCTTCCGTGAAGAACTACATATTTTATATCTTTATTTTTTTCAGGAAGATTTTCCATAATATAATTTCTGTATGCCTTATATCCTCCCTCAAGTTTTAATGTTCTGTATTTAAGAGCATAAAAAATTGCCTCAAGAGATGAACTTCTCATTCCCCCTCTTGCACAATAGAAAACAAGTTTATCATATTTTTTAGAAAGGTCGTTTATCTCTCTAAAAATTTCAGGAAGTCTTTTAGAAATTTTTTCAATTCCGATTTCTTTTGCTCTCTCAGTTGACTCTCTCACATATGCTGTCCCAACTTCCACCCTTTCATCATCAAGAAGAGCTGGAATATTTACAGCCCCTGGAATGGGCGAATCTAAAAATTCTTTCGGACTTCTTGCATCTATCAAAATATAACTTTTTAATTTATACAAATCTTCATAATTTATTGTTCTCATAAATTCCTCCATTTTATTTCTTAATATATTTTATCACTATATTCTCGAAAAATAAAATCATTATTATTTTTTTATAATTTCAAATATATTTTTTATATATTTCTCAAAGCATAATCAAAACAATATCTAGTAAGAAAAATAAAAAATTTTTATTTTTTACACAATATATTGTGGTATAATTTTTTTACTGAATATTACTTTTTTGGAGGGGATTTTCAATGGACGTTAAAAAATGGCTTGGAGAAGAAAATAAACTCGGGTATGACATATGGAGCAGAAAATATAAATATGACGGTGAAAATTTCAAGCAGTGGCTTTCAAGAATTTCAGGAGGAGACACTGATGTTGAAGAGATGATTTTAAACAAAGAATTTATTTTTGCCGGAAGAATTTTATCAAACAGAGGGCTTAACAGACTTGGAAGAAAAGTTACTTATTCAAACTGCTATGTTGTAGCTCCCCCTGAAGATAATCTTGAATCAATATTTGAAACAGCGAAAAAACTTGCAAGAACGTATTCATACGGCGGAGGGTGCGGAGTTGATATTTCTAAGCTGAGACCAAAGGGAACTGCAGTAAACAATGCTGCAAAGCACACAACAGGAGCTGTTTCCTTTATGGAACTTTATAATCTTACAACAGATATTATAGGGCAGAAAGGAAGACGGGGAGCTCTTATGATTTCCATTGATATAAATCACCCTGACGTTGAAGATTTTATAAAAATTAAATCAGACCTTAATAAAATACAAAAAGCAAATATCTCTGTAAGAGTTGACAAAAAATTTATGGAAGCTGTTATAAAAAATGAAAAATTTATGACTGAATTTTTTGTTGAAGATACAGGAGAAGTTTATAAAAAAGAGATTGATGCTGCAAAACTTTTCACAGAACTTGCAAGACAAAACTGGAACTATGCTGAGCCGGGAATTCTTTTCTGGGACAGAATATCAAGCTGGAACCTTTTAAGTGAAGATAAAGAATTTTCATATGCAGGAACAAACCCTTGTGCAGAAGAGCCTCTTCCAGCTGGGGGAAGCTGTCTTTTAGGTTCAATTATTCTGCCGTCTTTTGTGAGAGAAGATAAAACTTTTGATTTTGAAAAGCTTGGAGAAGTTGTACAAAAATCTGTAAAAGCTCTTAATGATGTTCTTGATGAGGGGCTTATTCTTCATCCGCTTGAAGAGCAGAGAGAATCTGTAAGAAAATGGCGTCAGATAGGACTTGGAATTTTAGGTCTTGGAGACCTTTTGATAAAAATGGAAATGAAATACGGAGGAGAAGAGTCTTTAGAATTTTGTGACAAGGTTGCAAGGGTAATTGTAAACAATGCTCTTAAGAAAAGTGCAATGCTTGCAAAAGAATTTGGAACATATCCAGGATATAAAAAAGAATGTATTTTAAAATCTCCTTTCCTTTTAGAAAATGCTGATGAAGATACTTATAAAATGATTGAAGAATTTGGTCTTAGAAACTCTCAGCTTCTTACAATAGCTCCAACAGGTTCTATTGGAACAATGCTTGAGATAAGCACAGGAATTGAGCCTAACTTTGCTTTCTCTTATACAAGAAAAACTGAAAGTCTTCACGGAGAAGATAAATATTATGAAGTGTTTATCCCTATTGCTAAAAAATATATGGAAGAACATAATCTTTCTTCACAGGAAGAACTTCCAGAATATTTTATCTCTGCACAAAATCTTGACCCGATGGCAAGAGTTAAAATGCAGGGAGTATGGCAGAACAGAATTGATGCAAGTATTTCATCTACAATAAATCTTATTAACAAAACTTCTGTGGAAGAAGTAAGAAACCTTTATATAGAAGCATGGAAGAGAGGACTTAAAGGTATGACAATCTACCGTTCTGGCTGTGCAAGAGAGGGAATTCTTACTGTTGAACCTAAAAAAGAAGAAAAAACTGTTGAAACAATAGCACAAAAAGCAAATGAAATTAAAAGAGGAGAATTAAAACCTATTGCTGAAGATACAATTTATTATCCAGAGAGAATGCTTATCGGATGCGGAAAATTAAAAGTTATGATTGGATATTCTCCTAGTGAAAAATGTATACAGGATATTTATGTTATAAGAAGCGGAACTGGCGGATGTGAAAAAAATATTCAGGCTGTTGCAATCTATATGTCTGGTATTTTAAGACTTGGCGGAAATCTTTTCATGCTTGAAAAAGCTATTGCAGGTGTAAGCGGCTGCACATCTTTTGCTGTTGCCAGAAGCAAAGGACAAGAACTTAGCCAAGGGGGAACTTGCCCTACTGCAATTCTTAATATTTTGAAAAAATTTGAAAAAGAGATGGGGCTTACAAACTATAAAGAAGCTGCAGAAAAAATAATTACTGAAGAAAAAGTTGATCTGACTGCAAAACATTCTGACTTTAAAAATCCTATATGCCCAGAATGCGGGGCTGAACTTGAAGTGACAGGGGGATGCTTTACCTGCAGAAACTGCGGATATTCTAAATGCGAGTAATCTTTATTAAATTTTTACAAAAAAGGGAGTGTTATATTACAACACCCCCTTTTTATATCTTTTAATTTTTTTATTCAGCTATTTTTTCAGCTTCTTTAACTTCCGGTTCAGAAATTACTTTTTCAGCCTTGTTTAATTGTTTTAATAAAAAAGTATTTACTTTATCTTTATTTTTTTTATAAAGATAATATCCAAGAGCTGCAGCTCCTACTCCTGCAGCAACTCCAAGAACACAAAATCTACACTCTTTTCTTCCGAACATACAATCCCCTCCTAAACTTTAATTTATAAATTATTTTTAACTATTCAGCTTTACAAGAAGTTTCACAAGGTTCTATATTTCCAGTGTTTAATTCTTTTTCTGCCAGTATATCTTCAATATGTTCTTTCACTTCTGTTAAAGCTTCTATTGACATATCTTCATAATTTGTAGAATCACAGCTTTTAATATTTATTCCTTGATTTCTTAAAAAAGTGTCTACTTTTGTCTTATTTTTTTTGTATAAATAAAATCCTGCAACTGTAACCCCTATTCCTACTGCTGCTCCTATTATATGAGCCTTTGTTATTCCTAATCCATTTCCATTATTTTCTCCAAAATCAAACATTTTTACCTCCTAGTTTTTTTTACTTATTTATAGTTATATATTTTTCATTAGATGTACTGTAAGTTTTATTTTTTCTATAAAACATATGATATAACAAATCTCCTAGATTTTCAATCCTTTTATTTTTAGATATATTAGCTATGTAGTGATATCTATTTGATTTCTGATTTTTAATTCTAAATATTTTCACTTCTTTTCCCGGATCTGATGTACTGATTAAATGTCTTCCAAAAGTTGTAAGCCATATCATAGCTACCAGTGAAAGTTTTGGAGTATTAAGGAAAGACTTCACTAAATACATTGCCGGAAGAATTTCTAAATCAAATACCCCTTTTTTATTTGTTTCTATATAAGCATGTTCCAGTATCGCTGCTGATGTCATTCCAAGAGAAAACCAATTCATAATATTTTGTAAATTTTCATCTTTTTTATTTAAAAACATATGAAGTCCTGACATTGTAATTGCTGCTCCTGAATAAATTGAAAATCTGCCGATAGATTTTTGCTCTAACTCTTCAATCAATTTTACAGGAAGCATTCCTTTTTCTATTGAAAATGCTGTAAGAACTTTATAAATTACCTCTTGAAGATAAATATTTTCTGGATCAAAATTAACTACAACTGTCTTTGTAATTTCTGAATATTTTATTGTAATATTTTCAATTCCGCTTTTTATATTTTTTTCAAAAGTTTCTAAATTTTTAACAGGTTCTGACATTTTCAGCCTTACTCTATTTGGAAGTTTATGCAGAATTGTAACTGTTAGTTTTTTCACCTGTACCCCCCTTTAAATTTTCCTAATAATTTTTTAATTTATATTTTAAAAGTTTCAAGGAGTTTCCAACTACAAGTATTGTACTCATATTATGTATAACTGAACTATATATTGGCGGTAATACTGTTGCTCCTAAAACAAGTGCAAAAGAGTTTATTCCTATTGCCATTGCAAAATTTTCTTTTATTGTTTTTATAGTTTTTTTAGAAAGTGCCATAACTTCTGGTACTAATAACGGATCATCTTTTGTTATTGTAATATCTGCTGCTTCCATTGCTACATCTGTTCTTGTACTTCCAAGGGCTATTCCTATATCTGCATAAGAAAGTGCCGGAGCATCATTTATTCCATCTCCAATCATAATAACATTGCTTCCGCTTGACTGAAGAGCTAAAATATTCTTTGCTTTATCTTCTGGAAGAAGTTCTGATTCATAAGTATCAATCGACATTCTTGAAGCTATTGTATAGGCTTGTTGTTCCAAATCTCCTGTTAAAAGGACAACTTCATCTATTCCTTGATTTCTAAGTCTATTTATAGCTTTTTTTATATTTTCTCTTGGAGGATCTGTTACTCCGATAAGTCCTATTAAATTATTATCCTTTGCCACATAAATAAGTATCTCTCCTCTTCCAAGGATAACTTTTATTTCATCATAACAGATATCTGTTGAAATATTATTTTCTTCCATATATTTTTTGCTTCCAACTCTTATAATGCTGTCTACAACTTTTGTCTCAATTCCTCTTGCAACAATAATTTTATTTTCTTCATGCTCTGGAATTTCAAGTCCTCTTTCTTTCATTTCATTTAAAATTGCAGCTGCCAGCGGGTGAGATGAAGTTTCTTCTGCAGCAGCTGCAAAAGTAAGCATTTCATCTTCTGACATATTTTTATCAAGAACTTTTATAGTCTGAACACTAGGTTTTCCCTCTGTGATTGTTCCTGTTTTGTCGAAAATAATTGTGTCAGCCTTTGAAAGTCCTTCTATATAGTTACTTCCTTTTATAAGTATTCCATTTTTAGCTGCTGTATTTATTGCTGCTGAAAAAGCTGCTGCTGTTGAAAGTCTTATTCCGCAAGAATAATCTATAACAAGCATACTCATAGCTTTTTGAATATTTTTTGTAGCTCCATATACTATAAGTCCAAGTAAAAAGTTAAGAGGAATAAGCTGAGCCGAAAAATTATCAGCATAATTTTGAATTTCTGCTTTATTAAAGTTAGCATCTTCTACTAATTTTATTATTCTCGAAACAGTTCTGTCATCTCCAACTTTCTCTGCTTCAATAGTTATATTTCCATTTTTTATTATAGTTCCAGCAAATACATTTTCTCCTGTTTTTTTAGTTACAGGCATATATTCCCCTGTTATAGAAGATTGGTCAATATATGCTTCACCTTTTACTATAATCCCATCTACACTTATTTTTTCTCCTGTTTGAACAACTATTCTATCACCTTTTTTTATTTCTTCAATAGGAACTTTTTTAATATTGTTTGGTGAAATCTCTTTCCATACATAATTTTCACCGACACTAAGCATATCTTTTATAGCTCCCCTTGTTTTTTTCATTGTATAAACAGTAAGAAGTTCTGCAAATTCTTCCATTATCATAATAGTAAGAGCTGTTTTCTCTTTTCCTAACAAAAGACTGCTTATTATAGCACTGGAACTAAGAGTATCTGCATTAGGTCTTTTATTTTTTATAAGACACTCTATTCCATTTTTAAGAACCGGTGAAGCTAAAGAAAGAATAGCAAAAGTATTAAGATTTAAAAAATTCTTTATTCCAAATATGGAAACTTCTGCTGATTTCTTAAAGAAATTATATACCAATAAACTTCCTGCTGCTGTAATTCTTTTAATAATTTCTTCCGGTGATTCCTCTTGAAGTTTTCTTTCTATTACAATATTTTTATTACTTTCTATTTTTTCATTTTTATATATTTCTACAAGATAGATATTTAAAGTATTTTGCAGAAGATTTATAAGATTATCTTCTGTAACTGTAACATCATCAAAATAAATAACTATTGTTCCTGTTACAGAGCTAATTTTTACACTTTGTATATATCTTACCTGTTCTAATTGTTTTTCTATCTCACTTTTTAAACTTCCAAGATATTTTAATGATTTTGATTTAATACGGATTCTTCCTCTTATTTTGTGAACGACTTCACATGACAAAAGGTATCCATTCTTAACGCTTTTCATTTTATTTTCCTTTCTTTAATTCTTTACAAAGCATATCATAAAATCTGTCAAGATTTTTTTCTATCTCTTCCGGAGTCATACCACCATATACATCTTCATTTTCCACTACTTTTTTCCAAACAAAATTCAGCCAGTTTAAAATTTTACTTTCATCAGTTAAATTTTTGTTATAAGTAAGAAGAATTTTTCCTGTAACATATGAATAAGAAACTGTTTCTATTCCTTTATCAAATTTAATAAGGCTTGTTACGTAATGATCATATTTTTCCATCTCTTTAGGTACTTTATCAAGTCCCGGGACATGAAGTCTAAGTCTTCCGGGAATACTGTGGACTACTTTTATTTTATTGAAATATAAAAAAGCTGTTTTTAAAAAAGGGTTCATTATCTCTCTCCTTTTGCCAATATATTATATGCCCACCATAAAAGATTTACTCCATTAGGCAGTACAGGATTTTGTTTTAATTTTCTGATACCATAAAATATAAATAAAGCTACTATAATAGTTTTTGTATCAAGAAGCCCTTTAGTTTTGTTATATATAGCAAGGTCAGACATTTCTATAAATTCTTTTAAACCAGAAAAAATCTTTCCGCTTTTTTTACTAAAAGCAGCTTCTTCCAATTCTGTAAAATTAAGAATTACACCAATAAGGATAATAGGTTCAATAATTTCCTCGTTAAATTTTATCAGCATTGTACCAAGTAAGGAATTTATTTTGACATCTTCAATCCCATTCAAATTTAAAAGTTTTGATTTTAATTCTTCTGATTTTTCAAAATCATCTTTTAAAATTTCTAATTTTAATCTTATTCTTCCTTTAATGTAGTGTTTCACTTCTAAAATTCCATAAAAATTTGGAAGTATTTCTTTGTTCACAATCACACCTCGCTTTTAGCAATTTTTAGTATACTATATTATAAAAAAACTTATTTAAACAGCAAATTATTTTAAAGCCTCCAGCTTACGTTACTATTCCTAAAAAAGATTCCTCATATATTTTCTAATATATTTATAATATATTTTTTATCACATTTTTATTTGGTTGTCAAAATATTTTATAAAAAAAACAGCACGATAAACAACCGTGCTGTTTTCATTTTTTCTCTCTATAATTATAAAAATAAAATTTTATTTTTCAAAATCCTTATAACTTCATTTCAGCAGCTTTTTCTGGAAAATATTTATTTAAAATTTCATAATATTTTCCGCTTTCCACAACTTTATCAAATGCTGCATTTAACTCTTCCACAAGTTTTGTATTTCCTTTTTTAACAGCAATAGATTCTCCTGGGTCAGAGTCATAAATAATATCTGTGATTTTTACTCCGTCCATAGTTTTTAAATATTTTCCTGCTGACTGCTCATCTAAAACAACAGCCTGAACTTTGCTTTGTTTTAAAGCAAGAAGCGAACCTGTAAATGAATCATATCTTACAATTTCTGCTCCATATCCTTTTGCAAGGTCTTCCTGTTTTGTTCCAAGCTGAACACCAACAACTTTTCCATTTAAATCTTCATTTTTAACAATATCTTTTTCATTTTCTCTTACAATAACAGCATGCCCTGTCTGGAAGTTTAAATATGGTTTTCCAAAATCAACAGCTTTTTGTCTTTCAGCAGTTGGAGACATTCCGGCAATTACAGCATCAATTTTTCCCATCTGAAGAGCTGGAAGAAGTCCGTCAAAAGTCATATTGTTCCATTTTACAGTGTAACCTGCTTCCTCTGCCATTGCTTCCATAAGCTCAATATCAAATCCTACAATCTTATCACCTTCAAGATATTCATAAGGTTTAAATTCTGCATTTGTTCCCACATAAAGTTTTTTCTCTCCGAAACTGAAAACAAATAAAACAAGTGATAAAAGTGTTACTAAAAATTTTCTCATAATTATTTCCTCCTAAACATTTTTATATAATTTTTATTTTTTTATTTTATTCTTCTTTTATTCTAATTCTTTTTTTACTTTTTCAAACTCATCTTTTATTTTTTTTAAAAGCTCTTTATCTGATAAAATATCTTTTCCTGTCATTGCAAGAGCAAGCACTGCTTCTTTCATTCCCTTATATGCCTCTTCTGAAATACTTGCTTTTGCAAATTCAATGCTGTGTCCTGTAAGCTCGCATTTTGAAATTGGAAAATATGAATGAATTGTAGGACAGTGATGACTCACATCTCCGCAGTCGCTTGAACCAGATGGTTTAGATACAGGAATATCTTCTATTCCCTGAAGTTTTAAATTTTTTACATAGACATCTGAAAGAGTTTCGTTTGTCACAAGATGTTTGAAAGTATATTCATAATTTTCTATTTTAAGTTCTGTTCCTGTTGCGAGAGCCGCTCCTTTTGCACAATTTTTTACTCTCTCACTTAATTTTACCATCTCTTTTGTTGTTGCTTCTCTCACATAAAAATTTGCAACAGCAAGGTCTGGAATTATATTTGCTGCCTCTCCTCCGTTTGAAATTATTCCGTGAATTCTTGCACTTTCTTTTGTCTGCTGGCGAAGAGCATTTACACTGTTAAAAAATTGAATAACTCCGTCAAGAGCATTTATTCCGTTGTATGGGTCTCCTGCTGCATGAGCTGTTTTTCCTTTAAATGTAAATTGAAGAGCTTCCATTGCCTGTGATGTTCCGCTTCTTTCATGAGATTTTCCTGTTGGGTGTGAAAGCATAGCAGCATCAATATTATCAAAGCACCCTGCTTCAGCCATATCAACTTTTGCTCCTAAAGTTTCTTCAGCAGGAGTTCCATATACATAAACTGTACCTCCAAACTCATCAACAAAATCTTTTAAAAGTATTCCTGCTCCCACACTTGCTGTTCCAAGAGCATTATGCCCGCATCCGTGGCCGATTTCTGGAAGTGCATCATACTCTGCAAGGTAAGCAATTTTCGGTCCGTCTTTTTCTGAAGAATATTCTGCAAGATAAGCTGTTTCTATTCCAATATAATTATCTGTCACTTTAAAGCCGTATTTTTTTAAAATATTTTTATGAGCTTCACAGGCTTTAAATTCTTTTCTTCCAAGCTCTGGGTTTTTATAAATATATTCGTTAAGTTCTTTTAAATCTTTAAAAATTTCATCATATTTTTTGCTTAAATTCTGTAATAGTTCCATTTTTTTCCTCCAGTTAATTTTATTTTTTGTAAACAAAAAACCGATACAGTTTCAAAAAACTAATATCGGTTAAAATTCATTTTAATAATATTTTTAAATACGCAAAAAAGAAATTTATACTATCTTAGGTTTTCTGAAAGACAAAATAAATATATAGTTTTAATATTTAATTGTCCTCTCCTTAGTGATAGTTTCATTTTCTTTCCTCCGTGGTTTTATTTTTTACTCATTATATAAATTAAAAAAATTTTTGTCAAGAGGTTTTTAGTTTTCACATAAAAAATATCCAACTTTGTATGTAAGTTCTGCAGAGGAAAAAGAACGTATTTTTTTTATTTCAGTTTTTTCAAATCCTGTCACCCCTGTATTTTTTAAATGCCTTAAAACTTCTATTGGAGAATTAAAGTTTTCAATAAATATTTCACTTTCTTTTTTTATATTTTTGAAATATTTTTTTAAAATATTTTCTATCTCTTCAGCTGTCATATAATTTAAAGAAATACTAAAATGTTTTTTTATTTCAGGAAGATTATCTTCTAAATATATTGAAAAAACTAAATATCTGCATGATTTTGAAATATTTTTCACCAGCTCTTCAAAATTTTTTGACCATTGAAAAACAGAACTTGAAAGAATAAGAGAAACTCTTGGAAAATCTTCTCTGTCCATATCTTTTAAAATAAATTTTGTGTAATCTATATCCTGTAAAAATTTTTTTACATCAAAAATATCATTTAAAATTATTTTTTCAGCTTTAAAATTTTTCAAAAACATTCTTGTAAAAATTCCCGTACCACACCCTATTTCATAAACACTTTCAAAATTTCTTTTATCAAAATATTCTTTTGATAATTTCAAAAGTTTTTCTGCTGTTTTTCTCTGAACAATGGCATTTTTATCATAAACATCATATTTTTTATAGAAATTCATTCTCTTTCTCCAATTATTTCATTCCAATCTTTTATATTTTCAAAAGGAAAGTGGTAAAAATCTTTTTCAATACATTTTATATTATTTTCACAGCAATACTTTTTCTGGTTTTTAAAAGGAATAATTTTATCTTTTTTTCCAATAATAATTTTTTGAAAAACATTTTTTAACGGCACATAATTTTTTCTGAAATATATAAGCTCATTTTTTATAGAGAAAATTTTTTCCTGTGAAATTTTAGTTTCACCTGCCATTCCCATATTTTTATAAAATTTTAAAATTGATTTTTCCGTAAGATTTTTTATTGTAAAATCAATCATTTTTTCTTTTATTCCATACTCTCCAATTATTTCTCCATGCCCGTTTATCCCTATGACGTTTTGAGATTTTATTTCATTTTCAATTATAAATTTTGAAAGATACCATACTCCAAAAGACCAGCCTGTAAAATATATTTTTTCATATTTTTCTAAATTTTTCACATCATAATCATAGGGAAAATTTACAACTTGGAGACAAAAATTTATTGGAATTTTTATTTCAGAAATACAATTTTTATCCATTCCCCAGCCGTTAAAAAACAGTATCAAGTTCATATTTTAATTCCTCAATAAAATTTTCTATATTTTTAAAAGAAATCTCCGGATTTAAACTTATCCTAAATCTTGCAGTACTTTTTGGCACAGTTGGTTCTTTTACTCCATAAATAAAATATCCTTTTTCTCTTAAATTTTTTTCTATTTTTATAATTTTTCTGTTATCCCCCGTCACAACACTTATAATATGAGATGCTGAATTTGTTTTTATCCCCTTTTCTTTTAATTTTTTTAAAGTAAAATCAATTCTTTTAAAAAGCTCTTTTCTTTTTACATCAAATTCTTTACTCTCCATTTTATTCAGAATAAACAAATTCCAAAGATGATTTACCGGCGGAAGAACAGTTGTGAAAATAAATTTTCTGCTTTTATTTATAATATATTCTTTTAAAATTTTCTCGCAGAAAACAAAAGCTCCGACAGAACCTCCTCCTTTTCCAAGAGGAATTACAAGAAAATCTATATCTTTTACTAAATTAAGGTTATATGCCATTCCATATCCATAAACTCCGTAAGAATGAGCTTCATCTATCATCAAAAAAAAATTATATTTCTTTTTCAGTTCCGTAATTTCTTTTATTGGAGTAATATCTCCGTCCATACTGTATATTGTTTCACAGACAACAAGAATATCTGAATATCTGTCAGAATATTTTTTTAAAATTTCCTCCAAATTTTCCATATCTAAATGTTTATATCTTCTTATTTCTGCTCCGCTGTTTATAATTCCCTCATAAATACTTGCATGATTTAACCTGTCTGTGATTATTAAAGAATTTTTTCCGTAAAAAGTTTCTATTATGGAAGAATTAGCATCAAAACCTGAATTAAAAACAATACATGGCTTTTTATAAATTTCTTCTGCCCTTTTTTCAAGTTCCATAACCTCTTTATACGACCCGCTCATAAGCCTTGAAGAAGAGGAAGATAATCTTGGTCTGTATTTTGAATAAAATTCCTCCAAAAGTTTTTTATCCTGTGCTATTCCAAGATAATCATTTGAAGAAAAATTAATTTCTTTTCCGTCAAATTCTTTTAAACTGCGGAAATTGTTTTCTGATTTAAGTTTTAAAAGTTCCTCTCTTATTTTTTCTTTTTCCAATCTTACAGCTTCCCCTCTTTCTTTAATCTTTCCACATATTCATCAACAGATTTTCTGCAGGTTTCAACCATTATATCAATCTCTTTTTCCGTAATTATATAAGGCGGCATAAAATATATTACATTTCCTAAAGGTCTTAAAATCACTCCGTTTTTCAAACCAATTTTATAAACTTCATATCCTGCCCTGTATTTTTTTGGGAAATCCTCTTTTGTATTTTTATTTTTCAAAAATTCCAAAGCTCCGATAAAACCAATCTGCCTGTATTCACCGATATATTCACAGCCGTTAAAAATTTCCAAAACTTTTTTTCTTAAATACTCTCCCTTTTTTTCTATGACTTCTAAAATTTTTTCCTCCTCAAAAATTTTTAGAACTTCTACTGCAATACGACAGCCGATAGGATTTCCAGAATAAGTGTGAGAATGGAGAAAAGATTTTCCCTTAAGATAATCTTCATAAAATTCCTCATAAATTTTATTTGTTATTCCAATCACAGACATTGGATAATATCCTGCCGAAATTCCTTTTGCCATACACATTATATCTGGACTTATTTCTCCATGCTCCACTGCAAACATTTTTCCTGTTCTTCCAAAACCAACTGCAATTTCATCTGCTATAAGATTAATATTATATTTTTCAGTAATTTTTCTCAATTTTTTTAAATACATAGGAGAATATATTTTCATTCCTCCTGCTCCCTGAACAACAGGTTCAATTATTACTGCTGATATTTCACTGTGATTTTTTTCAATTATTTTTTCCATATCTTCAAAACATTCAGCACTGCAATTTTCTCTGTTTTTGTGAAAAGGACATCTGAAACAGTCAGGAGATTTTGCTTTTATCCCCTCTTTTATAAGAGGGTAATAAGTTTTTGTAAAAATATCAATATCTCCAACACCCAATGCTCCTAAAGTTTCTCCGTGATAGCCGTCAGTTAAAGAAATAAATCTTTTTTTCTTAGGTTTTCCAGTTTGAGCATGATACTGGAAACTTAATTTCAGTGCCATTTCAATACTTGAAGAGCCGTTATCTGCAAAAAGAAATTTTTCAATTCCATTTGGTGTCAATTTATGCAATCTTTCTGCAAGCTCTATTGCCGGCTTATGAGAAAAATTAACAAATAATATATGTTCCAGATTTTCAATCTGTTCTTTCACTGCTTCATTAATTCTTTTATTGCAGTGACCAAAAAGATTTACCCACCAGCTTGAAATACAGTCCATATATTTTTTTCCATTTTCATCTTCAAAATAAATTCCCTCTGCTTTTTTTATAATTATCGGCGGAAGTTCTTCATAATCTTTCATCTGAGAACAAGGGTGAAATATATATTTCAAATCTTTTTTCTGCAGACTGCTTAAATTATTCATTATCTTCCTCCAAAAATTTTAAAATTTCATCTTCAGAAATATTCTTTTGATTTTCTTTTATTATAAGATATTTTTTTATTTCACCTGTTTTTAAAATAATTTCAATATTATCTTTTTCAAAATTTTTAATATTTTCTGAAACTCTGTTAAAAACAATTCCATGAATTTTTATCCCTGTATTTTTTAAAAAATTTATTGTAAGAAGAGCATGATTTACTGCTCCTACTTTTGTACTGCACACAAGAATAACGGGAATATTTAAATCTTTTATTAAATTAAATATAAAATATTTGTTTCTTACAAGGGGAACATAAACTCCTCCAGCTCCCTCAACAATTATTGTTTTATATTTAATTTTTAAATTTTCCCAATATTTTTTTATTTTTTCAAAATTTATTTCTGTATTTTCAATTTCAGCTGCAAGATGAGGCGATACTTCCTCTTTTAAAAAATATGTTCCCTTTGAAATATCATATTCTTCATTATTAAAACTGCAGACAAAATCTATATCTGGTGCAGTAAGTCTGCCATTTTTTTCAATACACCCGCTCTGCACAGGTTTGTAATAAGCTCCCTCATACTTTTTTACAACTTTGTATAAAAAAGCACTGACATAAGTTTTTCCTATTCCTGTATCAGCGGCTGTAACAAAATATCCTTTATTTAATTTCATGTTTAAACCTCTTTTCTTTTTTCTAAATTATATCTTCCATAAACTAAAAAACGGTATAATTTTTTTCAAAGAAGTTTACAATTATTAAAAAATTGAAAAAGGAGCTGACCAAATTGACGATATAAAATCATCAACTTCAGGCAACTCCTTTTTTCGTCAATGCAGGAGACGAACGACTGGTAAGAAGTTCGACGACTAGCAGAGCCGACGAACCGAGAAATTTTATTTATTAAATTTCTTGGTTTGCTCCTTGTTCCAATATTATTACATATCACGGCAGACTACAACATCTACTCCTGTTCCAAGAACATTTTTTATTACAACATCTCCTCTTTTTACAGGAGATTTAAGTTCAACGTGATTTAAAAGCTCCATACATTTAAAATTTAATTCTTTTGGAATTGAATCATTTGTCTTAACAGGAACTCTTTTATGAATTCCTCCGGTAATTTTTACTGTGGAAGTTATAACTCTTTTTGGACAAGTTAATTCTTCTTTCCCGTATTTTTCTCCTCTCGGACAAGTGTTCCCTGTTACTTCCAAAGTTTCTGTATCAACTGAAAGGTGACACCCCATTGGGCATACTATACATATCATTTCTTTTTTCATTATTCGTCCCCTCCCGCAAGTTCAATTACAATTTCATTTCCTGTAATACTTTGTAAAATTTTATTAGGAATTATAACCTTTTCCATTTCTCCTGGAGCTAAGTGAGGTTTTTTCAAATTAACAATTACTTTATCTCCGTCTTTAACTTGAAGTCTCATATTTTTATAAATATTATTTACTCTCATAAATACTTCAAGATTATTTTCTACATTTTCAACTCTGAATTTTTGAGGTACAGTATAAGTTATACCAAAACCATTTTTAATTGTTTTGTATTCTCCATTTTTAATTTCATCTTTAACATATTTTGCTGCTGCAGCTCCTGCACGTCTTGACTCTGCACTTACAAAGTCCACAAGGTCATGCACGTGAACTACGTTTCCGCAGGCAAATATTCCCGGAATACTTGTTTCCATCATTTCATTTACAACAGGACCGTTTGTTCTTCTGTCCATTTCAATTCCTGTTTTTCTTGAAATATCATTTTCTGGAATTAATCCTACTGAAAGAAGAAGTGTATCGCAGTCATATTCTATTTCTGTTCCAGGAATAGGTCTTCTGTTTTCATCAACCTTTGCAATAACAACTTTTTCAAGTCTTTCTTTTCCTTTTATATCAACAACAGTGTGGCTTAAATATAAAGGAATATCATAGTCATTTAAACACTGTGCAATATTTCTTGCAAGTCCTCCAGAGAAAGGCATAAGCTCAACAACGGCTTTTACTTCTGCACCTTCAAGTGTCATACGTCTTGCCATGATAAGCCCGATATCTCCAGAACCAAGAATTAAAACTTTTTTACCAACCATATATCCTTCCATGTTGATAAATCTCTGAGCTGTTCCTGCTGTAAATATTCCAGATGGTCTTTCTCCCGGAATTGCAATAGCTCCTCTGGTTCTCTCTCTGCATCCCATTGCAAGAACAACAGCTTTTGCTTCTATCATCATATATCCGTCTTTTGTATTTATTGCATGGATAATTTTTTCAGGACTTACTTCTAAAACCATTGTATCAAGTTTATATTCAATATTAAGTTCATAAAGTTTTTTAATAAATCTTTCTGCATATTCAGGCCCTGTAAGTTCTTCTTTAAATTCGTGAAGACCAAATCCGTTGTGAATACACTGCTGAAGTATTCCTCCAAGTTCTTTGTCTCTTTCTATTACTAATATTTTTTCAACTCCGTTATTTCTGGCTTCGATTGCAGCGGCAAGACCTCCAGGTCCTCCTCCTATAACAACTAAATCATATTTCATTTTAAATCCCCCTGTTATTAAGCATTTTTAGTTTCTTCAGTTAATATGTATGATCCAACTTTATCAAGAACTATTTCATTTAATTTTTCACCAAGTTCTCTTGCAAGAATTTCCTGAACTCTTGGTCCGCAGAAACCTCCCTGACATCTTCCTGTTCCCGGTCTGCATCTTTTTTTAACTCCGTCAACTGTTTTTGCTCCAACCATTCTGTGAATTACGTCAACGATTTCTCCCTCTGTTATGCTTTCACATCTGCATATAACTCTTCCGTATCTTGGATCTTTTTTAATAACTTCTGCTTTTTCTTCTGGAGACAAATCCATAAAATGAATTTGAGGTCTGTTCTTTTTGAAATTTTCTTTTTTAACAGCCTGAAGTTTTTCTGCAACCATTTTTGCAACATCAAGTCCTATTGCAGGAGCTGAAGAAAGTCCTGGAGATTTTGTTCCGGCAATGTTGAAAAATCCTTTTGCATCTTCTGCTTCTCCAATTATAAAATCTCCTGTGTCAGCTTCGGCACGAAGACCTGAAAAGTTTCTTATATTATTTCTGAAATTAATATTTTCTATACTTTTTACAGCTTCTCTTTTTATTTTATCAAGAGCCGGAAGAGTATTTCCTACATCATCTCTGCTTTCAATATCTTCAGCTGTAGGACCTACAATTAGGTTTCCATGTACTGTCTGAGCAACTAAAATTCCTTTTCCCATTTCATTAGGACATTGGAAAATTACAGAATTTGTTAAATTTCCTTCAACCTTATCAAGCAAGAAATATTCCCCTCTTCTTGGATGAATTTTGAATTTCTTGCTGCTTACCATATTATTAATAATGTCAGCATAAACTCCAGCTGCATTTATAACAACCTTTGATTCAAAAATTCTTCCGTCTTTTAAAGTTGTTCTGTATCCTTTTTCCATTTTTTCAACCTTTACAACTTCAGCATCTAGTTCTACTTTAACTCCGTTTTCTGCTGCATTTTCCATCATTTTTATACAAACTTCGTAAGGGCCTATAACGGCAGCTGTTCCTGCATAAAGAGCTGCAACAACTTTAGGACTTATGTTTGGTTCTCTTCTTAAAATTTCATCTTTTTCTAAAATTTCAAGCTCTCTTACTCCGTTTGCAATTCCTCTTTTGTAAAGTGCTTCAACATGCTTTCTTTCTTCTTCGGAAAATGCAAGAACATAAGAACCAGTTCTTTTGTATGGAGCATCTATCTCCTTACAAATTTCTTCAAACATCTCACTTCCCAAAACATTATATTTTGCCATAAGTGTTCCTTCTTTAGCATCATATCCGGCGTGAACGATTGAAGAGTTGGCTTTTGTAGTTCCGTTTGACACATCATGCTCTTTGTCAAGAACAACGATATCCAGATTATATTTAGATAATTCACGTGAAACTGCTGCTCCCATTATTCCTGCTCCGATTACAACAACATCTACCATTTTTTCCTCCCTGTTTTAATAAAAAAAGAGTCAGAAAAAGCAGAAGGAAAATTTCCTTCTCTTTATCTGACTCACTTCATCTCTGGTCTTTATTAAATTTTTATTCTATTTAATATAATTATCTCTTTTTTTTATTAAATTGTCAATATATTTTTTTAATTTTAATAATATAAAATAATTGTTAAAAATTTGTAAATTTCATTTAATCTTCAAGCTCCCAAGCCATTGCTCTCTTAACTGCTTTCTTCCATCCTTTATATCTTCTTGTTCTTTCTTCTTCACTCATTGATGGGCAGAATTCTTTTCCTAAAATCCATTGTTTAGAAATTTCTTCTTTAGATTCCCAGAATCCAACTGCAAGTCCTGCAAGGTATGCTGCTCCTAAAGCTGTTGTTTCAAGAAGAACTGGTCTTCTTACACAAGAATTTAAAATGTCAGATTGGAATTCCATTAAGAAATCATTTGCAGCTGCTCCTCCGTCAACTTTAAGATGATTTAATTTTATTCCAGAATCTTCCTGCATTGCTTCAAGAACATCTCTTGTCTGATAAGCTATTGATTCAAGAGTAGCTCTTATAATTTGATTTTTATTTGTTCCACGAGTAATTCCAACTATTGCTCCTCTTGCATACATATCCCAGTAAGGTGCTCCAAGTCCTACAAATGCTGGAACAACATAAACTCCGCCGCTGTCTTTTGCTTTTCTTGCAAAGTATTCTGTATCAGCAGATTCTCCAACAAGTTTCATTTCATCTCTTAACCATTGAACACTTGCTCCGCCTATAAAAATACTTCCCTCAAGAGCATATTGAACTTTTCCGTTAAGTCCTATAGCTATTGTTGTAATAAGTCCGTTATGGCTTGTTACCATTTCTTCACCTGTATTCATAAGTAAGAAGCAGCCTGTTCCATAAGTATTTTTTGAATCCCCTTTATTGAAACATGCCTGTCCGAAAAGTGCTGACTGCTGGTCTCCAGCAACTCCAGCTATTGGAATTCTGTGTCCTCCAGTTCCTCCAAGATTTGCATATCCAAAAGTTCCAGAACTGTCTTTTACTTCAGGAAGCATTGATTTTGGAATTCCTAAAATATTTAATAATTTTTCGTCCCATTCAAGTTTTTTAATATTGTATATCATTGTTCTTGAAGCATTTGTATAATCTGTTGCATGAACTTTTCCGTTTGTAAGTTTCCAGATAAGCCATGTATCAACAGTACCAAAAAGCAGATCTCCTTTTTCAGCTTTTTCTCTTGCTCCCTCAACATTGTCTAGTATCCATTTAATTTTTGTTCCAGAGAAATATGCATCTATTAAAAGACCTGTATTTTCTTTTACATATTCGTTAAGTCCTTCTATTTTTTTAAGTTCGTCACATATTTCAGCTGTTCTTCTGCACTGCCACACAATTGCATTATAAACAGGTTTTCCTGTATTTTTATCCCAGACGATTGTAGTTTCTCTTTGGTTTGTTATTCCTATTCCGATTATATCATGCTGTGATATTCCCTCTTTGGCTATTACTTCTGCAAGAACTCCGCTTTGGCTTGCCCATATTTCCATTGGATCATGCTCAACCCAGCCTTCTTTCGGATATATCTGCTTAAATTCTTTTTGTGCTACTCCAACTATTTTTTGTTCGCTGTCAAAGATAACTGCTCTTGAACTTGTTGTTCCTTGGTCTAAAGCTACAATATATTTTTTATTCATAATAACCTCCGAATTTATTTTTTCTAATTTATTTTATCATAAAATCTGAAAATTTCTATTAAATTCCTACACATGCTGCTGCAAAAAGATCAAATATTACAACTCCTAAAACTGCACCGATAATTGGTCCAACGATTGGCACCCAAGCATACTGCCAGTTTGAACTTCCTTTTCCTTTTATTGGAAGGATTGTATGAGCTATTCTTGGTCCTAAATCTCTTGCCGGATTAATTGCAAATCCTGTTGCTCCTCCAAGAGCCATACCGATTACACAGATAAGCATTCCAACAAGGAATGGTCCCATTCCTCCAGATACTCCGTTTGCTCCATATCCTATTGCTAAAATTCCTATAACAAGAACTGCTGTTCCAATAGCTTCTGTTACAACATTCCAAGGTTTATGATCTATTGCAGGACCTGTTGAGAATACTCCAAGTTTTGTTCCTGCTTCAGGTTCGTCGTCCATCAAATCTTTATAGGCAAGATATGCAAGTGTTGCACCAAATATTCCTCCAAGAATTTGTGCAATAATATATCCCGGTAAAAGAGCTGCATCCATTCTTCCAGAAAGAACCATTGCAATAGAAAGTGCAGGATTTAAGTGAGCCCCGCTTACCCAGCCAGTTAAATATGCTGACATTGTAACAGCCATTCCCCATCCGATACAAGTTACTGACCAGCCACCTCCTTTACCAAAACTTTTTCTCAGACTAAGTGTCATATTGATTCCATTTCCTAAAAGTAATAATAAAGCTGTTCCAACAAATTCCGCTAAATACATTGCAGTTGTTGTCATAAAAACTCCCTCCTTATAACCTTTAAAATTTTTTTGGAATATTCTGAAAATAAAAAAACTTAAAATAGTTATCTTAAAACTAAGATAATTATTTTAAGCTTCTCCAATCTCTCAGCTATATTCTCTTAAACTGAGTTTACTATATTTTTATTTTTTTGTCAAATATTTTTTCAAAAAGTTTTATTTTTGAACTATATTTTTGTAAAAAGTGCTGTATTTAAAATTTTATTTTCTTTTCAAACTCTTTAAATACTCTTTGGTTCTGCTGTCAACTCTCAAAGATTCGCAGATTTTTTGAATTGCTTTATTATGTGTAAAATTATCAAGGTTATTTTTTAAAATATATTTCAAAGTTATTTCGGAATATTTTGTAAACCCCTCAGCAATAACCCAAGCTGCACCCATTTGAACATAATAATTATTATTTTTTAAGTTATCTAATTTTATAAAAATTTTCTCAAGATATTTCTCACACATAAAATGCTTAAGTGACATAATAATAGCAAATCTTGCTTCATATTCTTCTTTAGAAACAAAATATTTTTCCAAAAACTCCCACACTTTTTCTTTATCTTTTTTCGGCACTTTAAAAACAGAGCAAAAATTATCACACACTGCCCAATTTTTTATTTTAGGTATAAATTTTTCAGCAAACTTTCTTTTTTCTTCAAAATCTGCTTTCAGAAAACCTATAACCATTCCCTGAACAATAAATTCTTCGTGATAATATATATCACCACAAAGGGCATACTCCTCCCCTCTGCCCTCTTTAATAATCTTTTTTGCTAGATTTTTTAAAACAGGTGTTCTCACTCCCAAAATATTTTCAGTTTCTGGAATAAGTTTTTCTGTAAATTTTTTATATTTTTCTTCAGAGTTTTTAAAAAGTTCTTCTCTCACTTTTTCTGCCGTCATTTTTTATAAATCTCCTCAATAACTTTTTTAGTTAAATCCGGATAATTTCCAATTAAAATATCTGCACCTTTTGAAATTAAATCTTTCATTGTTTCTTCATCATTAACTGTCCATGTATTAATTTCAATTCCATTTTCTTTCATCTCTTTTGCTGTCTCGTCAGTTATCATTGCGAAATGAGGATGATAGCATTCTACACCATAAGATTTTGTATATTTTCCTCCGTCAATTATCCATGTCTCACTTAAAAATCCACATTTTATCTCTGGAGCAATTTTTTTCATCCTTAAAACACTGTAGTGATTAAAACTTGAAATTATAATTTTTTCTGCAAGATTATATTCTTTTATCAACTCCCACACTTTTTCCTCAATTCCAAAATATTCATTTATTCCTGTTTTAAGTTCTATATTCGTCACAATATTTTTATCTTTTACAAATTCAAAGTACTCTCTCAATGCAGGAATTTTATTAAATCCCATTTTTCCTGTATAAATATATGAGGCATCAAATTTTTTCAGCTCTTCATAAGTGTAATCTGCAACAAATCCTTTTCCATCTGTTGTACGGTCTATTGTTTCATCATGGATAATTACAATTTCCCCGTCTTTTGTAAGCTGTACATCAAGCTCTATCCCCTCAGCTCCTGCTTCCACAGCTTTTTCAAAAGCAATCATTGTATTTTCTGGATATTTTCCGCTGAAACCTCTATGAGCAAAATTTTTTACCATTTTTTCCTCCTAAATTTTAAACTAAAAATCCCACAAAGTAATGTCTGTTGTAGATATTCCCTCCGCTCCGGAATTTAAAGCATTTATTATATCCTCTTTTTCATCTATAAGCCCCCCTGTGATAACAGGAATATTCACAAGATTGCAGGTTCTTTTTATAATTTTCGGCATAACTCCAGGAAGTATTTCCACAGCATCAGGCTTATTTTCTCTTATATGAGTTATAGTGTTTTTAAATGAAAAGGAATCTAAAATAAAAAATCTTTGAATAACTTTTATATTATTTTTTTTAGCAAAAGCAACAATATTATGTTTTGTTGTTATTATTCCGTCAGCTTTTGTATGAGCCATAAGATAATCTACACCATAGTTTGAACTTGAAAGTCCCTCTATCATATCCACATGGACAAAAACTATTTTTTCTGCTGACTTTAATTTTTCCACAATATCTTGAATATTTATAAGATTTGACATAATGACGAAAACTATTTCACTTCCGCACTCCATAGCTTCCTGTAAATAGTTTTCGTTTTTTACTGCAGGTATTATTGGATTCCTCTCTAAAATTTCTTTTATATCCATCTTTCCCTCCAAATTTTTTTATAATCATTATGTCAATTTTATATTGTTCTCCATTTTCTGTCAATAACAAAACACTGTTATGTTTTCTTTTAATATAACAGAGGGAATATAAAAAGATTTTCATAATATTTTCATTTTCTAATTTTCAGGCTCAATATTCAGTGTTAAATTTTCCTCTGTTTCTTTTGAAAATATATGCGCCTTTTTCATATTAAAATAAAATATTCCTTCAGAACCATGAGTTAAATTTTCTGATTTTCTAGCTTCTATTCTTGAAACAAATTCCTGTCCGTCTATTTTAAAATATACATACTCTTCATTTCCCATATATTCAACAATACTTACATTCCCATTTACAAAGTTTCCTGTTTTGCCCTCTGGATTTGTAATTTTATTTCCTATATTCTCAGGTCTTATTCCAAGAATAACTTCTTTTCCAATATAATTTTTTAAAGGCTCTTCCATTCTTTTAGGAAGAACTAATTTTCTTTCGTTTCCAAAAACAAAAAACATATTTTTTTCATTTTCTTCAATGTGTCCCTCAATAAAATTCATTGACGGACTTCCAATAAATCCTGCAACAAATTTATTTGCCGGTTTTTTATAAAGATTTAACGGTGTATCAACCTGCATAATTTTTCCATAATTTAAAACACAGATTCTGTCTCCCATTGTCATAGCTTCAACCTGATCATGAGTTACATAAATCATTGTAGCTGTCTGCCCCTCTTCTTTCAGCTGTTTGTGAAGCTGGGTTATTTTTACTCTCATTGACACCCTAAGTTTTGCATCTAAGTTTGATAAAGGCTCATCAAATAAAAATACATCTGGTTTTCTCACTATTGCCCTTCCAACTGCAACTCTCTGTCTCTGTCCCCCTGACATCTCTTTCGGTTTTCTGTCAAGAAGATTTGTTATCTCTAATTTTTCTGCTGCTTCTTTCACACGTCTGTCTATTTCATCTTTTGGAGTTTTTGCCATTTTTAATCCAAAAGCCATATTTTCATAAACAGTCATATGGGGATATAAGGCATAATTTTGGAATACCATTGCTATTCCTCTGTCTTTTGGCGGCAAATCATTTACAAGTTTATCCCCTATCCAGATTTCTCCTCCTGTTATTTCTTCCAAGCCTGCTATCATTCTAAGAGTTGTCGATTTTGCACATCCTGACGGCCCTACAAAAACCATAAACTCTCCGTCTTTAATATCTAAATTTATCCCGTGTACAGCTTTAAAACCGTTGGGATATGTTTTTTCAACTTTTTTTAAAATTACCTCTGCCATTTTTCCTCCAAAATATTTACAATTATTTATTTATTCTGTTATATCTTGAAATAATTCTGTTTGATGCTTTAGCAACATCTGCTGCTGCTTTGTTTCCATCTTTTCCTTCTGAAACTGCTTCCATAGCTTCAACCATTTTTTCTCTCACATCTGGGAACACTCCTAAGATTGCCCCTTGAGTTGCTCTGTTTTTATTTGTTGCTTTAAGTTCTTCTACAACAGTTTTAAACTGCGGCATTTTTTCCATTACTTCTGCCATTACAGGAGTTTCATAAGAATCTTTATTTACAGGGAAATATCCTGTGCTTGCTGACCAGAAAGCCTGAACATCTTTAGACACTGCATATTTTACAAAATCCCATGCTGCATCTTCTTTGGCTCTGTTATTTGAATTTGTAATCCATAAAGAAGCTCCCCCTATAACACTTCCATTAAATATTCCGCTCTCATTTGGAATAAATGCTGTTCCAACTTCAAAATCTGAATTTTTTATAACTGCTGTAAGCCCTGCTGAAGAATCTAAATACATTGCAACTTTTCCGGAATTAAAAGCACTTCTTGTTGAGTTCCATTCTCTTCCGTAATTTACTGCAAGTTTTTCTTTATTCATATTCTGCATCCAGTTTAAAATTACAGGAAGCTGTTTCTCATACATAACTTTTGACGGATTATTTCCGTTTCTTCCATTTTCTTCATCTGCATATAAAACATTATCATTTGCAAGAAGCTGTTCTATAAACCAAGCATAAGAAATTATTGAAAATCCATATCTGTCAACTGCCCCGCTTCCATTCTGCTTAACAAGTTTTCTTGAATATTCTTCAACTTCTTTATAACTTTTTGGAGCTTTTTCAGGGTCAAGCCCGGCTTCTCTAAAAGCATCTTTATTGTAAACAAGAATTGCTGTTGAAGAATTGAAAGGCATTGAATATAGTTTATCATTTATTCTGTAATAGTTTAATAATACATCTTCCAATTTATTTTCGTCAAATGATTTATCTTTTTCTATAAAATCACTTACAGGGATAACAGATTCGCTTTTATACATAAAAGATGTTGATATGTCATTCATCTGAACTAAGTCTGGAACTTCTTTTGTTCCGGAAACAGCTTTAAATTTTACTATTGATTCTTCGTAAGAACCTTGAAACACTGCTTCAACATGAACTTTATCCTGTGATTTATTATAATCATCAACTATTTTTTCAAGTGCTTTCTGCCCTGTTCCAGACATAGCATGCCAGAATACTATATTTTCCTTTGCATAAGCTGATAAAGACATCATTAATCCTAAAGATAAAACTGTTAATTTTTTTAAATTCATTATATTTTCCTCCAAATTTTTCTAAAATATTTTCATTTAAATTTATTTCAAATTTATTTTTTATTCTTTTACTGCTCCAGAAGTAAGTCCCTTTTGAAGCTGTTTCTGTCCTAAAAAAAGAATTATAAGAGATGGAACTATTACCAAAATAACTCCAGCCATAAGTCTTCCAAAATTTGTTTCCTCTTCTGATTTCAGCATTTTAAGCCCTATTTGAATTGTTCTTGACTCTGGTTTTGTTGATACCATAAGAGGCCATAAATACATATTCCAAAGATTTAAAAAAGAATAAATTCCCCATGTGCTTAAAATTCCTTTTGAAAGGGGCATCACTATTTTTGTGTATATATAAAAATGTGAACAGCCGTCTATTCTTGCAGCTTCAATAAGAGATTTATTAAGTGTTTTAAACTGCTGTATCATAAGAAATGTTCCCAATCCATTTGCAAGAAATGGAAGAACTATTGCAAGCCTTGTATTTAAAAGCCCGGCTTTTAAAATTGTTATATAGTTTGGAACAAATATAGCTTCCCACGGAATAAACATAGAAAGCATAATAACTGCAAACACATATTTTTTTGTTTTAAAATCTATGAATACAATTCCATATGCTGACATACTGCATATAATAACTTGAGCAGCCATTCCTAAAAAAGAAGTTATCAGACTGTTTGCAAAAAATCTTCCCATTGGGAATGCTCCAATAAGATCTTTATAGTTTTTTATCTCAAGAGAGCTTGGAATTATTTTTCCTGTAACTATATCTATTGTAGGCATAAAACTTGCAAAAAGAGCATAGACAAGAGGGAAAAATATTACTGCTGATGAAAATAACAGCAGAGTATAAATTATTATATTATTTTTATTTTTCATTATTGATAATGCACCTTCTTTTCCAATTTTGATTTAAACAGCATAATTAAAATTATAATAATCAGAAGTATTACCCCTTGAGCACTGGCATAGTCAAATCTGTAACTTGAAAATGCTGTTTTATAAATACTGTAAACCAAAAAGTTTGTTGCGTTGTTAGGTCCTCCCCCTGTTAATATATCTACCTGTCCGAAACTTTGAAATGCTTTTAATGTAGTTGTTATTGTAAGATAAAAAATACTCGGACTGATAAGAGGAAGAGTTACTTTAAAAAGTTTGTCAAAATATCCTGCTCCGTCTATTGCACAGCTTTCATCTATGTCGCTGCTTATATTCTGAAGCCCTGCTGTAATAACTAAAAAACCAAATCCTATATTCATCCATATTGTTGAAATGGCAACTGTTATCAAAGCATATTTTGAATCTGTCAGCCAGTTTAAAGGTATTCCTCCAAAGAATTTTATAATTTCATTCACTACTCCAAGACTAGGGTGAAACATAAAAAGCACTATTGAAGCTGCTGCAGAAATTGAAACACCAAGACTTGATGAAAAAATCGTTCTGAAAAAACCTATTCCTTTTATTTTTTCATTGCACAAAATTGCCAGAAAAAGTGAAATTACAATACTAAAAAATACTGTTATTACTGCAAATTTTAAAGTAGCCAGCAGGCTGTAATAAAAAGATGGATCTGTGAAAAGTTCATAGAAATTTTCTATTCCTGCTCTTTCTACAATAACACCTTTTTCATCTGTAAAAGAAAAAGCATAAATTATTGTTTTTATTAATGGATAAATTGAAAATCCAAAAGCTATTACAAGAGCTGGAAGAGAAAATAAAAGCCTTGACTTTTCATTTCTGTTAAAGCTCATAATTCCTCCCAAAATAATATTAATTTTACTAATACAGATTCAGTATATACTTCTGATTTTCAAACAGCAAATTCTTTTACACTCTTTAAATATAGTTTACTGTTTTTTTACACACTAATTATCTGTAATTTTTTTATCTCTGTATAATCTCTCCAATTTTTTTATACTTTTGTGAGAAATTTTCATTTTAGTTTTATTTTCTCATTTTTAATATTTACAGTTTTTTTACAAAATATAAAAAATTTTAATTATTTTCATAACAAGAACAGTTTTTATAAAAAGGAGAACAATCATTTTTATGAACAGATAAGATATATTCTGTTTTTAAATAGTCTAAAAATATAATTGACAAAACAAAATTAATAATATATAATTTTAAAAAATGGATAGTGATTGTTTAAATACAAGCTAGACCTATTTATATAAAAGAGCAATTTTTTTGTTTTTTTGTATAAGTAGGTCTTTTTTTTAAAGGGGGATTTTTAATGAAAATCGGTAAAATACTCAATAACAATGTGGTTGTCGTATATGAAAAAAACGAGCCTGAAAAAATTATTATGGGGTGCGGAATTGCTTTTCATAAAAAAGTTGGAGATTTAGTTGATGAAACAAAGATTGATAAAATTTTTTCTCTTGTAAATCCGGATACAAATTTAAAATTACAGCAGCTTCTTTGTGATGTTCCTATAGAATATATCGAAGTCACAGAAAAAATTATAGAATATGCCAAAACAAAAGCTGCAAAAATTTTAAATGAATTTATCCATATCACCCTTCTTGACCATATTCATATGGCAATTTTAAGAGAAAAAGAGGGAATATCTACAAAAAATATTATGCTTTGGGATATAAAAAAATTTTATAAAGAGGAATTTCAAATAGGGCTTCATGCTTTAAAATTTATTGAAGAAAAATTTCAAATGAAACTTTCTGAAGATGAAGCAGGATTTATAGCTCTTCATATTGTAAATGCCCAGATGGATAATAATTATAATGCAATAAAAGAAATAGGAGCTGTGACAAAACTTATTCATCAGATTGTAAAAATTGTAAAATATCATTTTCACACTGAATTTGATGAAGAGTCTGTTTATTTTTACAGATTTATCACTCATCTTAAATTTTTTGCACTGAGAGTTTTTCAAAAAAACATTCACCAAAACGAACAAGATGAAGAACTTCTCTCTCTTGTAAAAAATAAATATAAATCTTCATATGAATGTACTATGAAAATAAAAGATTATATCGAGAAAGCATATTCATATACAATAAGTGAAGAGGAAAAACTATATCTTACAATTCATATTGAAAGAATACAAAAAGAAAACAGCAGATAAAAACATGGATAGTGACATTAAGTTGGCTAAACCTTCATAAAATAAAAATAAATGGAGGAGAAACATGAAAAATTATGAAAATCTTGCAAAGGAAATTGTAAAACAAATCGGAGGGAAAGAAAATATTCTAAGCCTCACTCACTGCATCACAAGGCTGAGATTTAAATTAAATGATGAAAGCAGAGCCAATGATGATGCTTTAAAAAATACTGAGGGAATTGTAACTGTTATGAGAAGCGGAGGACAGTATCAGGTTGTTATAGGAAACCAGGTTCCCGAGGTTTATGCTCAGGTTGTAAAACTTACAGGAATTGATGAGGGAGGGCAGAACAGCTCTCAAGAAAAGAAAAAAGGAAAAATTCTTGATAATGCTCTTGATGTTGTTTCAGGAATTTTTCAGCCGATTTTAGGAATTATGGCTGCCTGCGGTATGGTAAAAGGATTAAATGCTTTATTTACTGCAGTGGGATTATATGATTCCCAATGTGGTGCTTATCTTATTTTTAATGGAATTGGAGATGGATTATTTACATTCCTGCCGCTTTTTTTAGGTTACACTTCAGCTAAAAAATTCGGTCTTAAACCTATGGTTGGACTTGCAGCAGGGGCAATCATGTGTTATCCGGGACTTCAGGCAGGTACTCTTTCAGCAGGAATGAAACCTCTTTATTCTGTTTTTGCAGGAACATCTTTTGCTTCTGATGTTTATATGAATTTTTTTGGTATCCCTATCATTTCTATGAATTACATAGGAACAGTTATTCCGATTATTTTTGTTGTATATTTTGCTTCAAAATGTGAAAAGTTTTTTAATAAATTTATTCCTGATTTAGTAAAATTCTTTTTTGTACCAATGCTTACACTTCTTACAGCACTTCCTGCAGGATTTATATTAATCGGGCCTGTAACTATTTTTGGTTCAACAATTATTTCTGAAACAGTTCTTGCAATAAGAAATATAAGCCCTCTTCTTGCTGGTGCAGTTGTTGGATTTACTTGGCAGATTTTAGTTATTTTCGGAATGCACTGGGGATTTATTCCTGTATACATTAACAATATGATGACTTTTGGATTTGATAATGTTATGATGCCTTTCTTTGCCTGCACATTTGCAACATCAGGTGTTGTTCTTGCAATTTTTTATAAAACAAAAAATAAACAGCTAAAAGAACTTGCTCTGCCAAACTTTATTTCAGGAATATTTGGTGTCACTGAGCCTGCAATTTATGGAATAACTCTGCCTCTAAAAAAACCTTTTATAATAAGCTGTATTGTTGGAGGAATTGTTGGAGGATATTATGGACATTTTAATTTCAGAAAATTTATGGTAGGAGGAATGGGAATTTTTGAATTTCCTGCAATGATAGCTCCTGACGGTTCAATAGGAAATCTAATTGTAGCAGTTACAGGTGCTGTTATGGCTCTTGTTCTTGGATTTATTTTTACTTTTATAACTTTTAAAGATAAAGAAAAAAATAAACCTGAAGAAAAAAACGCAAAAAAAGAAAATGAAAATAGTTTTGAAAATCCTGACAAATCATTTTTGAAAAAAGAAATTATAAAAAGCCCATTTAATGGAAAAATTATTCCTTTAAAAGATGGAAGTGATGAAGCCTTTGCTTCAGGAGCATTAGGAAAAGGTGTAATAATTATTCCAAATGACAACACTCTTTATTCTCCTGTAAATGGAACAGTGGCAACATTATTTCCTACTCTTCATGCAATAGGAATTGTTTCTGATAAAGAAACAGAAATTCTTATACACGTGGGAATAAATACTGTTCAGCTTAACGGAAAATATTTTAGTGCAGAAATAAAAGAGGGAGACAGAGTTACTGCAGGACAGCCTCTTGTAACTTTTGATAAAGCTGCTATTGAAAAAGAGGGCTTTTCTATGGAAACTCCTGTCCTTGTAACAAATGACCCTGATGAATATTTTGACCTTATCGAAACAGATGCAGAAGAAATAAAACAAGGAGAAAATCTTCTTTCAGTTCTTCACTTAAACAAGGAGGGAAAATAATGGGATTTCCAAAAAATTTTTTATGGGGCGGAGCAACTGCAGCCAACCAGTGTGAGGGAGGTTTTAATCTTGATGGACGGGGACTTGCCAATGTTGATCTCTGCCCTGCAGGAAAAGATAGAAATGCTGTTATAACAGGTGAAATGAAAATGTTTGAATTTGATGAAAATCATTTTTATCCTGCCAAAAACGGAATTGATTTTTATCATCACTATAAAGAAGACATAAAACTTTTTGCTGAAATGGGATTTAAAGTTTACCGTATGAGCATTGCATGGAGCAGGATTTTTCCAAATGGAGATGAAGAAGCTCCAAATGAAAAAGGGCTTGTTTTTTATGAAAATATTTTTAAAGAATGCAGAAAATATAATATTGAGCCTTTAGTTACAATCACACATTTTGACTGTCCAATGCACCTGATAAAAAAATATGGCGGTTGGAGAAACAGAAAACTTATAGATTTTTATAAAAATCTGTGCCGTATTATTTTTACAAGATATAAAGAGCTAGTTAAATACTGGATTACTTTCAACGAAATAAATATGATACTGCATGCTCCTTTTATGGGAGCAGGTATCTGTTTTGAAGAGGGAGAAAACAGAGAAAAAGTAAAATACCAGGCTGCACACAATGAATTGGTTGCAAGTGCAGAAGCTGTAAAAATTGCCCGCGAAATTAATCCTGAAAATAAAGTCGGGTGTATGTTTGCAGCCGGAAGCGCATATCCTTACAGCTGTAATCCTCAAGATGTGTGGAAAGCTCTTAAAACTGACAGAGAAAGTTATTTCTTTATTGACGTGCAGGTTTTTGGAAAATATCCAAATTATGCTCTGAAAGAAATGAAACGTAATAACTGTCTCCCTGAAATTTTTCCTGAAGATTTAGAAATCTTAAAAAATTACACAGTAGATTTTACAGCATTTTCATATTATAACAGCCGTTGTGCAGCTGCTGACCCAAAGCAATCAGAAACAGCAGAGGGAAATCTTTTTGTTTCAGCAAAAAATCCATATCTTTCATACAGTGAATGGGGCTGGCCTATTGACCCTATGGGGCTTCGTATCACATTAAATGAAATTTATGACAGATACAGAATGCCTATGTTTATTGTAGAAAACGGTCTGGGAGCGGTAGATATTCCCGATGAAAATGGATTTATTCAAGATGACTACAGAATAAATTATTTAAGAGAACATATAAAGGCTATGAAAGATGCTGTTGAACTTGATGGTGTCGAACTTATGGGATATACAGCTTGGGGACCTATCGACCTTATCAGTGCAGGCTCTGGACAGATGAAAAAAAGATATGGTTTTATTTATGTAGATTTAGATGATGAAGGAAAAGGAACTCTTGAAAGAAAAAAGAAAAAATCTTTTGACTGGTACAAACAAGTTATTTCTTCAAATGGAGAAAATCTTGATTAGTATATTTTCACACACACAACACACAAAAAGAGGGCATGAAGCCCTCTTTTAATTTAAAATATTCTTATGCTTTTAATTCTTTTACAGCACTTTGTTCTTTTTCTTTAGTTTTTACCGGATGAAGTTTTCTGTATTCATCTGTTGCTTTTACAACTAATTTGTAAAGCACAAGAAGTGCAATTAAGTTTGGAAGAGCCATAAGCCCGTTAAATAAATCTGACAGATTCCATACTAAGTCAACTTTTGCAAGAGATCCAAGAAGAATAAAACATATAACTATCACTTTATAAATATTCATAGCTTTATTTCCAAAAAGATATTTTACATTTGCCACACCAAAATAATACCATCCGATTATTGTTGAAAGTGCAAAGAAGAATAAACATACAGCAATAAATATTCCTCCAAAATTTCCAAATGACATTTTAAAAGCTGCCTGTGTAAGAGCTATCCCCGGAATGCTGTCCATTAATGCTTTATCTGTCAAGTCAACATTCATTATTATAACAAGAGCTGTACAAGTAAGAACAACAAATGTATCAATGAAAACTGTGATTATTGCAACTGCTCCCTGCTCACATGGGTGATCAACTTTTGCAACAGCATGAGCATGAGGTGTTGAACCCATTCCAGCTTCATTTGAGAAAAGTCCTCTTGCCACACCAAATCTTACAGCCTGTTTAATTGTTATTCCAAATGCTCCCCCCATAACAGCTGTCGGATTAAATGCACCGACAAATATCATTTTTACAGCTGGAATTATATGAGAAAAATTCATTAAAATAATTATTATAGAAGCCCCGACATATAGTCCTGCCATTAAAGGAACTATTTTTTCTGTAAAAGATGCTATTCTCTGAGTTCCTCCCCAGAAAATAAATCCTGATACAACTGCAACTCCTATTCCTATATAAACAGGGGGAATTGGAAATTCATTACTGAATGCTGCAGCTATTGAATTCGACTGAACTGCGTTTCCCATAAATGAAAGAGCTAAAATACATGATAGTCCAAAGAAAGCTGCAAGCCCTTTGCTGAACCAATTTTCTCCAAGTCCTTCACTGATATAAAAAGCCGGTCCTCCAATAACTTCTCCGCCGATTTTCTTTTTATATACCTGACCTAAAACAGCTTCAGAGTATACAGTTGCCATTCCAAAAAATGCACTTATCCACATCCAGAATATTGCTCCCGGTCCTCCTGCTGCTATAGCTGTTGCCGCCCCTGCAAGGTTTCCTGTTCCAACCTGTGCCGCAACTGCTGTTGCAAGAGATTGAAACGAACTCATTCCATCTGCTCCTGCAGCCTCTCCGTTTAAGTTTACACCTTTTACTACTTTTGTATAACCTTCACCGAATTTCCTGACTTGAATAAATTTTAATTTAATAGTATAAAAAATTCCTGTTCCCACTAATAAAAATATCAGCAGTGAATTCCATACAAACCCGCTTACATTTTGAACTATTTGATTTAACTCCTCCATTCTCATCACTCCCTTAAAAATTTTTTATAATTTAACAGAAATTTATTTTTCTGTTTTTAACTGTTTTTTCTTTTAAAAATTTTCATAAAAAATTAAAAAGTATAGGTCATGATACCATATATTTTAAAATTTTGAAACCATTTTTTGAGTTTTTTAGAAACTTTTTTAATTTTTATATTTTTATGTATTTTTTAAATTCATTTTTCATATTTTTAAAACACATATAAAATAATTTTTTTCAAATCAAATCTTATTTTTAATGTTTATTTTTTAGTTTTAATTTTGATATTCTTATTTTTTCTTATTTTTCATATATTTATTAAATCATAAAATTATCTTTCTGAACATTTTTTATAAATTTTATTTTTTATATTTCAGCCTTAGTTTTTAAAATTTTATACTTATTTTTCAGTATTTTTTATAAAACAATTATATTTTAAAAGAAAAAAACAATAGTTTTTATTTAATTTTTTAGAAATTATTTTATATTTTTTATTTTATTTCCCAAATATAAAAAGACACTTTTTTTATTTATACTATTTTTTTAGACTATAAGTTATTTACATCTTATTTTCCAATATTTTTATAAAATAAAAAGGAACTTTCACATCTATAATAAATGTAAAAATTCCTTTAATTTTTTATTTTCTATTTTTTCTATTTATCTAAAAATTCTTTAAAATCATCTCTTGTAAACTGATATTTTTTTCTGCAGAAATTACATTCTGCTTCTATAGTTCCGTGAGTTTCATCAAATAATTTTTTAAGTTCTTCTTTTCCAAGAGTGATAAGCCCTTTATAATATTTTTCTCTGCTGCAGTTACAGCTGTAAGAAATTTCTCTTTCTTCAAGAATTTCATAATTTTCAACAAGTCTTTCATGATTTTCGTCAGTCATATCTTCATAAAGAAGTTTTAAAATTCTTTCAAGGTCCATTCCGCCTTTGAAAAGTTCTGTAACATTTCTTATTGCTTTTATTTTTTCTTCAAGAAGATCTATAAATTTTTCATCTGCATCAGGGAAAAGCTGAATCATATATCCTCCTGCAGATCTTACAGTTTTATTATCTTTTAAATCAACTCCTAAAGCAATAACTGTCGGAGTCTGTTCAGAAGTCACATAATAATATGCAATATCCTCTGCAATCTCACCTGAATTTATTTCAGAAAGACCAACATACGGTTCTTTAAGTCCCATATCTTTTATTACTCTAAGGCTTCCTTTTCCAATAAGATTTGCAACATCTGGTCTTCCTGTTGGTCTTGGAGGAAGATCTGCCTGTGGATTTGAAAGATATCCTTTAACCTCTCCTTTTCCATTTGCTGTAACTGTCATATGCTGAACAAGTCCGTCTGTTGAAGTGATAAGAGTTAAAAGGTCATCTCCTTTAAGGGACATTCCCATAATAACTCCCGCTGTTAAAAATCTTCCAAATGCAGCAATAGCTGTAGGGCTGCATTCATGTATATCAAGTGCTTTTTGAACTATTTCTGTTGTGTCTGCAAGGAAAAATCTTGCATTTTTACTTGTACCTCTTATTATTCTGCTTTTCATTTTATATGCTCCTTTTAATAAATATCGTATTTTATTATATCTTTATATTTTTTATATTTCTTTTCTGAAATAACTTTTTTTAACATAATATTATTTTCTATCTTTTTGTTTTTCTCTAAAAATTTTCTTATCTTTTTTATCTCTTTTTTATCAAATCCGTAATATGATAAAGTTTTGTCATCAGCTTTATTTATATATAAAGTTTTAATCTCTGGAATATCTTTTATGTAAAAATATTTTTTTAATTTTTCACAGGTTTTTTCTCCAATGCCGTTTACATATTCAAGCTCATTAATATCTTCTACTGCTCCTTTAATATCTCTGAAACTTGTTATTTTAGAAACATAACTTTCCGCCACTCCGCTTCTTAACATCTCTTCCCTTGTGGCTCTGTTTATGTCAAGTTTCCCAGAGGCATTATCACTCATTATCATTTTATATTTTGCCCCGAAAGTTAATGAAAAAAACATAAAAAATAAAATTACTGCTGAAAATAATTTTTTCATATCCTCTCCTATCAAATATATTTTAAAATTATTCTTTATAATAATTTTAAAATTTAAACAACTCCTCTTTCTGCTTCATTCTCTCTCTCATCTCACAAATATACATATACGGGTCTTTTGGATTTATATATCTTGTGATTGCTGCTCTTGTCTCATCAACCATTTCAACTTTTTTGCTGATTGCTCCGCCCCCAAGAGCTATTGTAGATTGATTTTCTTCTATCATCTCAATATTAAATATTGATTCTTTTCCCTCTTTAGAATATCCTACATTTTCTCCCCAGTCTAAGCTGTTTTTCTGTCTGTAAAGATAATATGGTTTTAAATCCATCTCTTCTGTAAGTTTTTTTATTTCCTCTTCTATTCTTTCATTTTCAATAGCCGTAATTTTATATTTATCTCTTACAAGTTTTGAGCCGTTTTTTATAGCAAGAGCATGGATTGTAAGATTATCTATATCATATTTTCTAACTTCATTAAGAGTTCTTAAAATATCTTCAACACTCTCCCCAGGAAGCCCTAAAATTAAATCCATATTTACAATAAATCCAAGTCTTTTTATTTCTTTAAATATTTCATCAAAATGAAGTCTATCAAAATTTCTGTTAAGCTCTTTTAAAATATGTTCATTAAAACTTTGAGGGTTAAGACTTACTCTATCCACTCCTTCATCTTTTAAAATCTGAAGTTTTTCAAGATTTAAAGTGTCCTCTCTTCCAGCTTCAAAAGTAAATTCTTTTAAATGTTCAAGATTTATATTTTTATACACTGCATCAATAACTCTTTTTAAATCTTTTTCTGTAAGAATACTTGGAGTTCCCCCTCCCATATAAAGAGATTCTATTCTGCAGTTTTTCCCTTTAAGCATCTCCCCTGTAAGTTTAATCTCTTCAAGAAGAGTTTCTACAAACTGAGGATAAAATTTTCCAAGTTTGCTGTTAATTTCATAAGAGGCAAATGAACAGTATTTACATCTTGTCGGGCAGTATGGTATTCCAATATACATATTTACAGCTTTATCATTAAGGTAAAGGCTTTCTTTTTTCACCACATCAATAAGAAGTTTTCTTTTTTCAGGGAAAGCAAAATAAAGTTTTTCTAATATCTCATCAATCTCTTCGTAAGAATATCCCATTATAAGAAAACGTCTCACAAGTTTTGTAGGTCTTACCCCCATTAAAGCTCCCCATGGATAAACTTTTTTAAAAAGTTTTAAAAGACCTGCTTTTATCATTACAATTTTCTGGTCAACCATTTTGTCGCTGTAATTTTTTAACGTAAAAACAAATCTGTTTTCCCCTGAACTAAGTTCAAGAGAAATTATATCACTGTTTTCTTCAAGAGTTTTTACATTTAAAGTTTCAATTTCTACATCTGGAAGCATAACTTTTTTAAACTCATGAATAGTATCATCTTTTATATTAAAATCTAAATTTATTCTCAATTTTTTTCCTTTCAATTCTTTTCTTATCAGAAATATAAAAATTTAATAAATGAAAAATAGTTTGTGATTAATACTATCTTACAAAACATAAAAATAAAATTTTAGATAATCTTCCCTGCATTGAAAAATAATTTGTAATTAATGCAGTGAACAAAACGTAAAAATTCATATGTCTGAGGACATAGTCCGAGTTTATGAATTTTAGTTTTGAGAACAAAATTAATAAAATTATTTTTCACCAGCAGGGCGGGTTTCTTTTTATATTTCTCACCATCTCATTATACTGCTTTTCATTTATCCTGTTTTCTCTCCACAAATCTTTCAGGCACTCTTCTTTATTAAGCATTCCGTCACGTCCGCTTATATCAATAAAAGATTGTATCTGATTTATTTTGCCGTTTCTTATAAGATTTTCAATTCCTCTGTTTATATAAAGCATTTCACAAAGAGGAACTCTTGTATCGTCTTTTCCGTCTATAAGTTCCTGATAAATTACTCCCACAAGATTTGAAGCAAGCTGTCTTTCAATAAGATTTTTTTTATTTTCAGGAAATACAGAAATTATCCTGTCAATAGTATCCACTGCTCCGTTTGTATGAAGAGTTGCAAGAACAAGATGCCCTGTTTCAGCTGCTGTAAGAGCCATTTCAATACTTTCATTTTCTCTTAATTCTCCAACCATTATTATATCAATATCCTGACGAAGACCAGATTTCATTCCCTCAATAAAATTTTTAGTATCTCTTCCAACTTCTCTCTGTCTTATTATACTTTTTTTATTTTTAAAAATATATTCAACAGGATCTTCTATTGTAAGAATATTTAAATTTTCTTCTCTGTTAAATTTTTCTATTATCCCTGCAAGAGTACTGCTTTTTCCGCTTCCGCTTTTCCCTGATACAATGATAAGCCCCTGTCTTCTTTCTAAAATATCATATATTTTTTTATTTATTCCAAGCTCTTCCAAAGTAAAAGGCTCTTCTCTCACAAGTCTTATGCTCATGCCAATATTTTCTCTTTCATAAAAAATATTTATACGGCAGTTAATCTCATCATTTTTAAAAGAAAAGTCAAGCTCCCTGTTTTTTTCAAAAGTTTTTCTGTCCTCTTCTTTGACAACAAAAGAGGATAGGTTTTTCATATCCTCTTTTGTAAAATTATTATATTCTTCTATTCTTATAAGTTTTCCGTTTATTCTGAACACAGGAACTTCCCCTGCAAGGAGATGAATGTCAGATGCTCTCATCATCTTCCCCTTTTTTAAAATTTCCAAAAAAGTTTCTCTGTCCATATTAATACTCCTTTTTTATTTTATAAGAAGCAGAACTAATATTCCTAAAATTATTCTGTAAACTCCAAAAAGTTTAAAAGTTCTTGTTTTAATATATCCCATAAACCATTTTATTACAATATATGCCACAACAAAAGCAACAAATGAACCAAGAAACATAAGTTTCCATTCTTCTGGTGTAAAACTAAGCCCGCTTTTCATAAGTTTTAAAAGTGTTGCTCCAAACATTGTTGGAATTGCTAGAAAAAATGAAAATTCTGCAGCTACACTTTTAGAAAGTCCTAAAAGCAATGCTCCAACTATTGTTGCCCCAGATCTTGAAGTTCCCGGTATCATCGCAAGACACTGAAATACTCCAACAGCAAAAGCCATTTTGTACGAAATATCTTTCAGTGAAGTTATTTTTCTTGCTTTTAATTTATCTTCTATAAAATATAAAATTATTCCGTAAACTATAAGCATTATTGCAACAATTTTTGTATTTCCCATAAACATTTCTGTTATATAATCATCTGCAAGAAAACCTATTACACCTGCTGGAATAACTCCAACAACAATTTTACTCCACAAAGTAACTCTTTCAATTAAAACTTCCCTGTCTTTTACAAATGGGTGAATATCTCCCCAGAAATAAAGAAGAACAGAAATTATAGAACCAAACTGAACTATTACAAGAAAGTTATCCATAAAATGTTTGCTTATATTTGGGCTGTTTATAAATCTTTCAACCAAAATCATATGCCCTGTACTGCTGATTGGAAGAAATTCAGTTACCCCTTGCACTATTCCAAGAAGTATCACAAGTAAAAAAGGATTCATCTTTCATTTCCCCCTAAATTATAGATATGGATCTTCTTTTGCAAGATAGTTTACAACATAATCATATACTCCCTCTTCAAGAGTATGGAATTTTTTAGTGTATCCCGCTCTTTTTACTTTATCCATTTTTGCTTCTGTAAAATATTGATATTTTCCTCTTAAATCTTCAGGCATAGGAATAAATTCTATAACATCTTTCTCTTTTAATTCAGGATTTCCAGAAGCTGCTCTCATTGTTGCCATAGAAAGATCTTTAAAACTTCTTGCTTTTCCTGTTCCAACATTATAAACACCTGACGGCACTTCTTCTGTTAAGAAATAATATAATAAATCTACAACGTCTTTTATATAAACGAAATCTCTTAACTGTTCACCGTCAGCATATCCCTCTTTATGAGATTTGAAAAGTTTTACTCCTCCGTTTTCTTTATATTGGTGGAATGTGTGGAATACCATTGAAGCCATTCTTCCTTTATGATATTCTTGCGGCCCGTAAACATTAAAGAATTTACAGCTTATCCATTGTTTTGGAGTTCTTGTCTGTTTAAATGACCAGTCGTCAAAAAGTTTTTTAGAATATCCATATTTGTTTAATGGAAGAAGTTTGTGAAATTCTTCAACTGTGATGTCATCATTATACCCTTGTTCTCCTGCTCCATATGTTGCAGCTGATGAAGCATTTACAAAGTTTATATTATGTTCTGCACAGAAATTCCATAATTTTTTTGTATATCCAAAGTTGTTGCTCATTAAAAAATCTCCGTCTTTCTCAGTTGTAGCTGAGCAGGCTCCAAAGTGAGCAACTGCTGTAATTTTTTCAGCATTTTTTTCGTCACTAAGCCAGTCAAAAAGATTATCTCTGTCCATCCAGTCTGCATAATCTCTTTTTCTAAGATTTAGCCATTTATCTTCTGTTCTCATTTTATCAACTGCTAAAATATCAGTAATTCCCATTTCATTTAATTTCCAAATAAAAGCACTTCCTATAAATCCGGCTGCACCAGTTACTATTATCATTATTTTACCTCCGTAAACTTTTCTATATATTAAATTCTAGCTGTTTTTTATATAATTTTCAAACTTTTTTTAAGATTTTCATATTCAGAAGAATTTAATCCTGTATCCCCAAGAGAAACTTCCACTCTGTTTCCACCGTGGAAATCTGATCCACCTGTTATAATAAGATTATATTTTTCTGCAAGTTTTCTATATATTTCTCTGTCTTTTTCTGAAAAACTGTAATAATTTACTTCCAGACCTTTCAGCCCGTGTTTTATTAAATCTTTAATAAGTCTTTCCACATAATCTGTATCTTCTGTAATAAGTTTTGGGTGGGCAAGAGAGACAAATGCTCCATTTTTTACTAGAATATCAACAGCTGAAACTGGTTTATAATCTCTTTTTTCTACAAAGGCTGCTCCCCCTTTTCCAAGATAATTTTTAAAAGCATCAGATTTACAGCTTACATAACCTTTTTTCAGCATAATTTCAGCAAAGTGTGCCTTGCTTATTACATTTCCCTGAACTGTTTCTTTAAGTTCTTCCATTGTTACAGGAAGATTTAAATCAGCAAGTTTTTTTATAATTTTTTCATTTCTTTCATTTCTTATTTCAGCAATTCTGTCAAGCTGGCTTAAAAATTCTTTATCCTGAAGATTTAAAAAATATCCTAAAATATGAACATCTTTTCCGTCAAGATTGCAGGACATTTCTATCCCTCTTATAATTTCAATTCCGTATTTTTTTTCATATTCTTTTATTTTTTCATCATCACGAAGCCCGTCTATTGTATCGTGATCTGTTACGGCTAAAACTTTAAGCCCTTTTTCCGAAGCCTTTTTCACAAGTTCTTCAACTGTATATGTCCCATCAGAATTAACTGTGTGTGTATGTAAATCAGCAATTACTTTATTTTCCATTTCTTTTTTCCCTCTCTTTATAAACAAAAAAACAGAGGCTATATTATTTATAAGATATTAAAGAAATAAAATTTTAGAAGATTGAAAAAATTTTATTTCTTAATTAATATCAACAATAGCCTCTTGATTTTTATTAGTTATCCCATTTTTCAAGTTCAGAAAGATATGGAGAGTAAGCTATATAAAGAGCTTTTGCATTTACGTTATTTCTTTCTTGTTTAGTAAGAACACCTTTTTTATAAATTGTTACAACTTCCATAAGTCTGTCTGATACTTCACAACCATACCAGCTGTTTTCATTAAAGAATTCAGCTCTCTTTATAAATTTATTAAGAAGTTTTCTAAGTCTTTTTATATCTTTTTTATCCAAATCATCTTTTTGTGAAAAGGCTACAATCTCGCTCCATTCATCAGGAGTTGCCACTGTATTTTGAATATGGTTTGATGGATTTGCCATTCTAAGACGAGCATCATTTACCATTTTATCAACAAGACCTTTTCCGTTTTTTATATTTGTATCGCTAAGATAAAAACTTCTGTCAAGACCTGAAACATATCCGTCAAGAAGAGATGTAAATTTATCTCTGTCTTCTTCTGTAATCTGCTCTTTGTCAGATAAAGTTTTCAAGAAATCATAATCTTTTTCACTCATTTTTCCTGTTTTTTGTAAATAATAGATTGGATTTTGGTTTCCATACCAGTCAGGGATAAGTGATTCTTCAACAACAACTTTTGCTATTGTTCTATCCCAGTTTTTTATATCTTCATCTTTGATTTCATGCTTTTCCGCAACTTTTACAGAACTGCATGCAGATACCAATAATAATACTCCCACAGCTAATAATTTTTTCATAAATAATCCTCCTGTAATTTGGTTATTATCTTCCGCAACATTTATTGTATGGTTTTCCGCTTCCGCAAGGGCATAATCCTTCTGGATTGTCGTCTCCTCCTAAAGCTGTTTCTTCTTCAACCTGCTCTTTTGTTTTTACAACAACTTTAAACATATATGAAGTTGTTTCCATTTTTATAGTTTCAAGCATTCTTCCATAAAGTTCTCCTGAAAGAAGTTTATATTCTATTACAGGATCTTTTTGACCGTAAGATCTTAAATATATTCCCTCTCTTAATCCGTCAAGAGCTTTTAAGTGTTCTCTCCATCTGTTGTCAACCACTTCAAACAGAACATATTTTTCTATTTCTCTCATCAGGTCAGAACCAATTTCATTTTCTCTTTCTTGATATTTAGCTTCAATTTCATTAAATAATTTTTCTGCATACTCTTCTATTCCGAAAGATTTATATTCTTCCATATCTTTTATTTCATATCCGTAGTGTTCTTCTAAAAATTCTGCAAGACCTTTTATATCCCACTCATCTTTAAATTCCCCTACAAATCTTTCAATTACAGCAGATTCAATAGTTCCTCTTAACATTTCTGTAATATTATCTTTTAAATCTGTTTTTGAAAGAGCTTCGTTTCTGCTTGCATAAATAGCTTCTCTTTGTTTGTTCATAACGTCATCAAATTCAAGCAGAGATTTTCTGATTCCAAAGTTTCTTGATTCAACTTTTTTCTGAGCATTTTCAATAGCTTTGCTTATCATTTTATGTGCAATAGGCTCTCCCTTTGGAATACCTAATTTTTCCATAACAGTTTTTACTCTGTCAGAACCGAAAAGTTTCATCAAATCATCTTCAAGTGATAAATAGAATTGAGATTCTCCAGGGTCTCCCTGTCTACCTGCTCTTCCTCTAAGCTGGTTGTCTATTCTTCTTGATTCATGTCTTTCTGTTCCAAGAATATAAAGCCCTCCAAGAGCTTTTACTTTCTCTTTTTCTTTTTCACATTGAGCAATATATTTTTCTAAAATTTCACTGTATTTTTCATCTGTTACAGGAACTTCACTTTTTGCCATAAAGTCTGGATTTCCTCCAAGCATTATGTCTGTTCCTCTACCAGCCATGTTTGTTGCTATTGTAACAGCTTTGTATCTTCCTGCCTGTGCAACAATTTCAGCTTCTTGAGCATGGAATTTTGCATTTAAAACATTGTGAGGAATGTTCATTTCTTTTAATTTTCCAGATAAAAGTTCTGATCCTTGAATTGTTATTGTTCCCACAAGAACCGGCTGACCTTTATCATGAAGTTCTTTTATTTTATCAACAATGGCATCTATTTTTTCTTCTTTTGTTTTATAAATTATATCTCCGTTATCTTTTCTTATAACAGGTTTGTTTGTAGGAATGATTACAACTTCAAGACCATAGATGTGCATAAATTCTGCTGCTTCTGTTTCAGCTGTTCCTGTCATTCCAGAAAGTTTTTCATACATTCTGAAATAGTTTTGAAGAGTTATTGATGCAAGAGTCTGGTTTTCATTTGCAATTTTAACTCCCTCTTTTGCTTCTATTGCCTGATGAAGTCCGTCAGAATATCTTCTTCCTTCCAATGCTCTTCCTGTAAATTCGTCAATGATTATTACTTCATTTTCTCTTACAAGATAATCTTTATCTCTTACAAAAAGTTCTTTTGCTTTAAGTGACTGCATTAAATAGTGAGTAAGTTCAATGTTGTTTGGTGAATAAAGGTTGTCAAGTCCAAGCATTTTTTCAACTTTCTTAACTCCTTTTTCAGTAAGAGTAACATTTTTTCCTTTCTCATCAACTTCATAATCTTTCCAAACTTCGTCTGGGAAGTTCATTTCTTTTTTTCTTTTTATATCTGTAATTTTTTCTGTCTCTCTACTTCTTTCAAGCATTGTTGCCACTTGGAAGAATGTCTGATAAAGTTTTGCAGTGTTTGCTGCAGCACCAGAAATAATAAGAGGTGTTCTTGCTTCGTCAATTAAAATTGAGTCAACTTCGTCAACTATACAAAAATTTAATTTTCTTTGAACTTTATCTTCAAGTCTTGAAACCATATTGTCTCTTAAATAGTCAAAACCAAATTCAGAGTTTGTTCCATAAGTTATGTCACACTCATACGCTTTTTTTCTTTCTTCGTTATCAAGTCCGTTTATAATAACTCCTGAAGTAAGACCTAAGAAAGAATAAAGCTGTCCCATCTGCTCTCTGTCTCTTTGTGCAAGGTAGTCATTTACTGTAATTACATGAACACCCTTCCCTGTTAAAGCATTAAGATATATTGCTGTTGTTGCCACAAGAGTTTTCCCTTCTCCTGTTTTCATCTCAGTGATTTTTCCTTCGTGAAGAACAATTCCACCAATAAGCTGTACATCATAATGTCTCATTCTTAAAACTCTTTTTGATCCTTCTCTTACAACTGCAAAAGCTTCTACAAGAATATCGTCAAGAGTTTCTCCGTTTGTAAGTCTCTTTTTAAATTCTTCTGTTTTTCCTCTTAATTCTTCGTCAGAAAGTTTTTCATATTCAGGTTCAAGAGAATTGATTTTTGCAACTGTTTTTCTCATTCTCTTTACTTCTCTGTCATTTTTTGTACCAAAAATTGCTTTTAATAGACCCATTTATCTGTTCCTCTCTATTTTAGTTATTTATTTTATACAACTTTACATTCTAAATACTATCACAAAGTAAGCTCTTAGTCAAAATTTTTATATTCATTTATTATTCATTTTCTTTGAACGGGCAAAGAAAACAAACCAAAATAAAATTCATTATTATAATTTTTTATTTTTGAATTAATTCAAAAAATTCTTCTTCTGATAATATTTTTATTGTTCCGATATCCTGTGCTTTTTTCAGTTTGCTTCCTGCATCTTTTCCAACAATCAGATAATCAAGATTCTTGCTCACCGCTGAAAGATTTTTTCCTCCAAATTTTTCTATCTCTTCCTGTATTTCTTTTCTTGTAAATTTTTCAAGTTTTCCTGTGACTAAGAAATTTTTTCCTTGGAAAACATCTTTTTCAACTTTATTTTCTTTTAAAAGTGTAAAATTTACTCCAGCATTTTTAAGTTTTTCTATTATTTCTATATTTACAGGCTCTCTCATAAAACTGTAAACAGATTTTGCAACTTTTTCACCAACACCGTCTATCATTAAAAGCTCTTCCTCTGTCATATTCATAAGAGTTTCTATATTTTTGCTTTTTTCAGCAAGAAGATTTCCTAAAAATTTTCCAACATATGGAATGCCTAGTGCATATAAAGTTTTTGAGTAATCTCTTTTCTTACTTTCTTCAATAGAATTTAAAAGATTTTCTACGCTTTTTTCTCCCATTTTTTCTAAGCCTGCTATATCCTGTCTGAAATTTTTAAGATTATAAATATCTGTAATATCTTTTATAAATCCAAGCTCTAAAAATCTTTCAATAATTCTTTCCCCTAAGCCGATTATATTCATCCCGTCTCTTGAAACAAAATATTCTATTTTTCCCTGAACTTTACCCATGCAGTGTTTATTTACACATTTTAAATCTACAAGTCCCTCTTCTTTTTCTAAAACAGAATTACAAATTGGACAGTTTACAGGAGGAACAACTATTTTTTCTTCCCCTGTTCTCACTTCTTTAATAGATTTTACAACCTGCGGAATAATTTCAGCAGCTTTTTCAATTATTACTCTGTCACCTATTCTTATATCTTTTCTTTCTATCTCATCAAAATTGTGAAGACTTGCTCTTTTTACTCTGCTTCCTGAAACTTCCACTTCTTCAAGCTCTGCAACAGGAGTAACTTTTCCTGTTCTTCCAACCTGCCAAGTTATATCTAAAAGTTTTGTTGAAACCTGCTTTGCTGGAAATTTATATGCTATTGCCCATCTCGGACTTTTTGTTGTGCTTCCTAAAATATTCCAAAGTTCAAGACTGTTTACCTTAATTACCATTCCATCTGTTTCGTAATCAAGTTTTTCTCTTTCTGTTCCCCAGAACTCTATTCTTTTTTCAAGCTCCTCTGCACTTTCTACAACTTCTCCTATCCCTGTTGTTTTAAGCCCTAATCTTTCTATATAATCAAGAGCATCTTTATGAGTTAAAAGATTATATTTTTCGCTGTCCACTATAAAATAAAAATAACAGTCCAGCCCTCTTTCTTTTACAATTTCTGCATCTATTTGTCTTAAAGTTCCACTTGCTGCATTTCTTGGATTTGCAAAAATTTCTTCTCCCTCTTCCATTCTTTTTTTATTAAGCTCATGGAATTTGCTTATAGGAAGAACAATTTCCCCTCTCACTTCTATATCAATATTCTCTTTTAAAAATTTCGGTACAGATTTTATCTGCATAACATTTTCTGTTACATCTTCCCCGATTATTCCGTCTCCCCTTGTAACAGCCTTAACCAATTTTCCTTTTTCATAAGTTACACTTATTGAAAGCCCGTCAAGTTTTACTTCAAGAACATAATCAATTTTAGTTTTTCCGCTTCTTTCCTGTAAAATTATTTTTTCTGCTCTTTTCATAAAATCTTCAATATCACCTATGTTATAGCTGTTTGAAAGACTAAGCATAGGGCTTTTATGAGTAACTTTTTCAAATTTTGTATCTTTAAGACTTGAACCAACATTTACACTTGGTGATAATTCATCTGCAAACTGTGGATTTTCTTTTTCCAGTTTTTCCAAATTTTTTAAAAGTTTATCATATTCAATGTCTGAAATTAAACTTTCATTCATAGAATAATAATAGTAGTTATATCTTTCAATCTCTTCTCTTAACCTTTTTATCTCTTTTTCTATATTTTCCATTTAATTATACACTCCCATATATTTTTCTAAAATATTCATTTATTTTTTTCTGAATATCTTCAGAATAAGTTTTTATCTGCTCTTTCACAAGATTTTCAATATAATTTATTTCATCTTTTTTATCTTCTGACGGATAGAAAAATGGAACTTCTTTTAAAGGAGTTGTATAAAATTCTAAATTATACCCCTTATGTTTTCCATTATTTTTATACCATCTGTAAAAAATGTCAGAGTTCAGATATCCTAAAATATAAAAAATATTAAAGTTTTTATCTTTTAAAGTGAGATAATATATATCGGCACTGCCGTAAAATTCTCCATTGCTGTATGCAAAAAAATTAGTTTTGCATCTCTGCCTCACAAGAATTTTTTCACCCTCCATTATCTCTCTGTCTCTTGCCCAGGAAAGCTGCCACCACTCAATCTGCTTTTTCTCTGCCTCACGTCTTTTCATAAGATTTTCTTTATGAGGAAGAAAAATTTCTTTCAGTTCATCTGTGGGACTTTGATTTTTATCCATATAATAAATCCAAAAATAATTTTCTTTTATGCAGTTATATTTAAAAATATCTTTATTTTTATAAAATGGTTTCAAATAATCTTTAAATCTTTCATCATATTTTTTTGTGACAAAGGCTTTGTCGCACCCTGTAACTATTCCCTGATTAATATTAAAAACCTCTCCCAGTTTATGTGTGCTTATTTTATTTACTCTTTCGTTAAAAATATGATTTTCTTTATCGATAAGAACAATATTTCCATTTTGGCTGTAGAGATTTTTATTTTCCAAAATAAATTTATTTTCTTCTTTTTCTATTTCAGCAGTAAAATTTTCATTTTCTATTTTATTTTTTTCAGAAAATTCTAAATTTTTTCTCCACGAAAAAATCATATTATGCTGTCCGGGAGCATCTTTAAAAATATAAGTATTATAATCTATAATATCTGTATAATGTCCCTCATCTTTAAGTTTTTCTCTTAAAATTTTTCCACTGTCAGCTTTAAGCCAGTAGTTTGTAGTAACATATACTAAAACTCCGCCGTTTTCAAGAATATCAATTCCCTTTTCTATAAAAAAATAAAAATAATCCATCTTGGCTTCATAATATTTTTTTCCAAATTCTGTTTCTTTTATTTTCCTAAAAATTTCCTGATGATTTTTTTCTCCAAGATACGGAGGGTTTCCTAAAACTATATTGTACTTCTCTAAATTTTCTTCTAAAAGAGAATCTCCCAGAAAAGTGTAAATTTCTCCTTGAAGATTGTATCTTTTTAAAATATTTTTTCCCTCTTCTTTATAAATTTCAAGAGCATTTTCATCAATATCATATCCTCTTAACCAATCTGGATTAAAAAAATATTTTCCTGTTATTTTTTTAGAAAGCTCTATAAGTTTTACAAGCATTACAATAAGAAGATTTCCTGTCCCGCAGGAAAGGTCTGCTGCTCTTAAATTTTCTAATTTTTTTTCTGTATATTCCCCACAGAAATAATTTTTTATTGCAAAATCTGTAATAATATCAGCATAAATAAACGGTGTATACACTTTATAATTTGAAATTCCCATTAGAATACCTCTAATTTCTTTTTGTATAAAGAATATCCCCAAAGAACAAGATACACTGCACTAAAAACAGCAAGTTTTAAAATTATATTTTTTATATAAAAACTTATTCCCACAGCTAGAGCTGTACTTATTAAAACTTTTCCTAAGAAAACCCAGACTTTTTTCATATTTATTTTTATATATTTTTTTCTGAATGTATATAAAAGCAAAGAAAAATTTATCATTGCTGCAACAGATGTTGAAAGTGCAAGCCCTCTGTATTCCATAGATTTTATAAGAAGAGCATTTAAAATTATATTAATAATAATTGCAGAAACAGAAAATTTTACAGGGTCTCTGCTGTTTTTCATTCCATAAAAAGCTCTTGTCATAAGATGGATTGCTGTATAAAAATAAAGTCCCAAAGAATAATAGAAAAGTGATTCAGCAGTTATTTTTACAGCTCTTCCATTAAATTTTCCATATTCAAAAATAAGTCTTACAACATCTTCTGAATAAATTGTCAAAACTGCCATTGACGGCACAACCAAAAACAGAAGAATATTTAAACCTCTTTTTATATCTTCTTCCACTGCTTCAAAATTTTTATTTACAATTTTTTTAGAAAGTGCCGGATAAATTACAGTTGAAATTGAAATTCCAAAAACTCCTATTGGAAGATTATAAACACGGGTTGCATTTTCAAGAGCTGAAACTCCTCCCGATTCAAGATATGAAGCAAAAAATTGGTCAACTATTGTATTAAATTGTCTTGCTACAATCCCCACAAGCATTGGAAGCATAAGATAAAAAATTCTCTTTAAATATTTATCTTTAAAATCTATTTTAAATCTGTACATTCCAACTCTTTTGAAAAATTGTGGAAGAACAATTATAAGCTGAAGAAGTCCTCCAACCAAAACTCCATAAGCCATTGCTTTTATTCCGTAAGTTTTTCCAAAAAAGATTGCTCCACCTAAAATTGCCAGATTAAAAAATATTGATGTTGAAGCAGGCACTGCAAAACATTTAAAATTATTAAGGACTGCACAAATCATACCTGAAAGACTTATAAAAATAAAATATGATGACATTATTTTTAAAAGCCCTGAAGCAATTTCTTTTGTTTCCAAAGAAAATCCGCTTACAATAATTTTTATTATCTCGTCTGAAAAAATTATCATTCCTATTGAAATAATAATTGAAAAAATAAAAACTATATTAAGAATAGAAAATATAAATTTCTTTCCCTCTTCTTCTCCCTCTTTTCCAACTTTTTCATTGTACATTGGAATAAAAGAAGTTCCTAATGCTCCCTCACCTAAAAGCTGTCTGAAAAAATTGCTTATTTTAAATGCACTGAAAAAAGCATCTGTCCCTGCAGATGCTCCAAAATAATAAGCTACAACTATACTTCTGGCTAAGCCCAAAACTCTGCTCACCAGTGTAATAAGCATAACTAAAATTCCACTTTTAAACATTGTTCCTCCACACTAATAAGCGTCTGTTCTTTTTATAAATATATCTTTGTCTTTATTTATTATATCTATTTTTCCTTCCTTATATATATCTAAAACTGCAAGAAAAATATAGACAAGGTGTATTTTATTTTCTGCCCTTGAAAAAATTTCATCAAGTGTTAAAGGCTTTTCAAAAAGAATTACCTTTATCTTTTCAATTTCCTCTTCAACAGAATAATTTTTTTCATATTTAATCTGAATAAATTCTTCATCAACTACATCTAAATGTTTTTTATATACATTGAAAAGATCTTCTTTTTTAAGAGAATTTAAATCATATTCTTTAGATTCAACTTTTCTTATTTTTCTTCCCTCGCCACGAGAATATGAAATATTAAATTCACTTCCCATAGTGCTTATTTTTTCTGTGACTTCTTTAAAAAGTTTATAATCTTCAAGTTTCTGCTTCAATTCTTTTTCAGTTTCAATCTCATCATCTATGTGAAGAACTGACATAGCTTTTATTTCAAGAAGCTCTGTTGCTGTAAGAAGAAACTCAACCTTTATTTCAAGATTATCTTTTTTTGACCTTTCAATGACAGCAAGATATTCATCTATAAGCTGAGATATTTTTACTTCAGATATTTTTAATTTCTTTTTTTCTATAAGATAAAGAAGAAGTTCCAAAGGCCCTTCAAAATTATCTATTTTAAGAAGAATACCATTTTTATTTTCAATATTTTTTTCAAAATTTTCATTTTTATTTTCTTTATTTTCCATCAGAAAACTTTCTCCAATTCTCTACATCTTTTTGTATTCCGTGTTTTAAGTCTTCAAAAGAATCGAATTTTTTTTCAGGTCTCATAAAATGTTCTATGTCAACAAATATTCTTTTCCCGTAAAGGTCTTCGCTGAAATCTAAAATATGAACTTCAACACTAAGTTCTCCTGGTTTAAGTGTAGGATTTTTTCCGATATTTACAACTGAAGAATATTTTTCTTTTCTTCCTTCAATAACTGTGCTTCCTCCAAAAATTCCAAAAGGCGGATAAACTTTGTTAAGAACTTTTAAATTTGCTGTTGGAAATCCTAAAAGTCTTCCATATTTTTTTCCATGTTCAACTATTTCTGAAATAAGAAACGGTCTTCCTAAAAAACAGTTTGCAAGTTCAAGTTCACCTTTTAAAATAAGGTCTCTTATAAGAGTTGAGCTTAAAACATATCCTTTATATTCAACAGGAGGCACTTCATTTACAATAAAACCTTTTTCCCTGCAGATATTTTTTAAATATTCTGTATTTCCTGCTCCTCTTTCTCCAAAAGTATAATTAAAACCGACAAAAATTTCTTTTACTCCCAAAGCATCTATTAAAATATCATCAATAAATTTTTCTCTGTCGCATTTTGCAAACTCTCTGTCAAAAGTCTGAAGCACAACATAATCTACACCCATTTCTTCCAAAAGATGAAGTTTTTCAGGAAGAGTATTTATCATCTTAGGCACTCTCTCTGGAAAAATAACTTCCATTGGGTGATTTGAAAAAGTAAACACCACAGATACACCATTATTTTCTTTTGCTTTTTTAACAGCTTCAGATATTAAAACTCTGTGCCCTCTGTGAACTCCGTCAAAAGTTCCAAGAGCAACATAGCTGTTTTTTAATTTTTCATTTCCTTTTAATATGTCTCTTATAATTTTCATAATTAAATGTATTACTCCTTTGGCTGTTCTCCGTTTTCTTCAAGAAGCTGATTATAAATTTCTTCAATTCTTCTAAATCTGTTTCTTATTCCAGATTTTGAAATTCCTATCATCTCTGCCAGCTCCTGAAGAGAACTTTCAGGATTTTGAAGTCTTAGGAAAGCAACCTCTTCCAAAACAGGAGTAAGATTATTTATACCAATTTTTGCACCGATATAATTAATCTGTTTTATCTGCTTTATCCCTGTATTAAGAGTTTTTGTTTCGTTGGCAACTTCCCAGTTCATTTCTCTGATTGTTTTATTTTTTAAATCTTTCATCATTGTTGTTTCTTCATATTTATAAAATTCTTTTATAGAGCCGTTTATCACAAGAATATCCATAATATCCTCTGAATTTCTTAAATAAACAAGATTTTTATTTCTCTTTTTAGTCTTAGAAACTTTTTTTCCTAAGTCTCCTAAAATTTCATAAAGTTCTTCTGCAATTTCTTCGTTATCTATAAAAAAATCTAAAGCATATTCTTTTTCAGGGCTTTTTATATATCCTGTTGAAAGAAAAAGCCCCCTTATAAAACCGTACACTTTTTCTTCATCTTCACGAATATCTTTCCCGCGAAATTCTTCAAGGAGTTTTAAAAAATCTTTAAATCCCTTTTGATTTACAATTCCAATAATATATATGTTATGCTCCCCGAAATTTTTACTTGTAGAATATTTTACATTAAGCTTAAGCTCTGTTATCTCTTTTAAAATTCTGTAAACTCTGTTGGCAAGCTCTATGCTTTCAAGCTTCAGTTCAATATGGTCATCGAAAACTGCATTTTTAGCATCTAAAATTCCTCTCAGCTCTGCTATTTTTTCTTTTGTTGTATATCCGCCCTTTTTTATTATCTCATTTTTTACTTGATAAGTATAGGACATCTAAAATCTCCTTTCCTATTTTGCCTCAGCCCAGTTTTTTCCAACAGAGCTGTTTACTTCCAATTTAACATTTTCAAATTTTACACTGTTTCTCATTATATTTTCAATAACAGCTTTATACTCTTCAACTTTTTCATCTTTTATTTCAAAAATAAGTTCGTCATGAACCTGAAGAAGCATTTTTATATCTTCTTTTTCTTTCAGGAATTTATAAAGTTCTATCATAACTTTTTTTATAACTTCTGCTGCTGTCCCTTGAATAACAGTGTTAACTGCCATTCTTTCACCTTGATTTTTTATATTTTTATTTCTTGAATGAATTCCCTCAATATCTCTTCTTCTGTTGAAATATGTTTTTACATATCCTGTTTCTTCAGCTTTTTTTATAATCTCTGCTTCAAGCTCTCTTACTTTTGGATATTCATCAAAATATTTTGCAATATAATCTTCAGCATCTTTTCTTGTGATTTTTAATTCTTTTGAAAGCCCGAAAGCAGTTTTCCCGTAAATTATACTAAAGTTTACAATTTTTGCAGCTGTTCTCTGCTCTCTTTTTACCTCATCATTTTCTGAAAGCCCGAATATTTTTCTGGCTGTTAAATCATGCAGGTCTTTTCCCTCGCCGTATGCCTTTATTAAATTTTCATCTCCGGAAATTTCTGTAAGAACTCTAAGCTCAATCTGAGAATAATCTATTCCTAAAAGTTTGTAACCCTCTTTTGCAATAAATCCCTCTCTTATTTTCATGCCGTCATCTGTTTTTACAGGAATGTTCTGCAGATTTGGGTCAGAAGATGAAAGTCTTCCTGTTGCTGTTCCTGTCTGATTAAAGTTTGTATGTATCCTGTTATTTTTATCAGCAGATTTTGGAAGAGCATCAATATATGTTGATTTCAATTTTGAAAGTTTTCTATATTCAAGAATATATTTTGCAATTTCTTCTCCTCTTGCTTCTAATTCTTCAAGAACTTCCACATTTGTTGAAAGTCCTGTTTTTGTTTTTTTAACAGGAGCAATATTTAAATTTATAAATAAAACTTCTGCAAGCTGTTTTGGAGAATTAAGATTAAATTTTCCACCCGCTATCTCATAAATTTTTTCTTCAAGTTCGTTTATTTTTTCACCAACCTGAGTTCCAAATTTATTAAAATATTCAGGGTCTATCATAATTCCCTCTTCTTCCATTGCATTTAAAACTTCTATCAATGGAATTTCTATCTCTTTTAAAACAGAAATTAACTCTTTATCTTCAAGCTGATCTTTTAAAGACGGGTAAAGTTCCTTAACAGCAGCTGACCTTTCACAAAGATAATTTCCATATTTTTCAATCTCTATTTCCTCAGGCTTTTCTTTTCCAAAAATATCAGCATATTTTTTTATATCTTTTTCGCTTTCAACAGAAATCATGCTGTCAATATCTTCCCTTGTCTGAGCTGTTGCAAGATGATATGCAAGCATTTCATCAAATTCCATATTTTTTGTAGGAATTTTATAAAAATTTCTTAAAATATTTTTAAAATTATATGTTACAAATTTTTTATCCATTGAGAAAATTTCATTAAGTTTTTCTTTTTCAAAATTTCCATAATTTTCTCCAAGTTTTATATTATGATACAACGGAACATAATAATCTCTTGAATCAGTTGAAAAAGAAACCCCAACATTTTCTGTATAAAAACAGATATACTCTTCAGATTTTAAATCTTCATACATTATTTTAAATTTTTCTTCTGAATCAACAATCATAATTTCTGCGTCTTTTTCTTTTTTAGATTTTGAAACAGGCTCTGCTCCCATACTAAAAAGTCCAAGCTGTCCTGTCGGCTCAGAATTTTTTTCTTCTGTCTTTTCTTCTTTTTCCTCTTCTTCACTAAGTCCCATTCTTTTTATAAGAGCCTTAAATCCAAGTTCTCTGAAAAGTGCCGAAAGTTTTTTATTATCAATATGATATTCTAAATCCTCAATTTTTATATCAAGAGGAATATTTGTTTCAATAGTTGCAAGTTTTCTGCTTAAAAAAGCAATCTCTCTATCTTCTTTTATATTATTTATAAGAGACGGTCCTATTCCAGAAATCTCTCTTAAGTTTTCTATATTTTCATAAATTCCTTCAAGATTTCCATATTTTTCAAGCATAGGAATTGCTTTTTTCGGTCCAACTTTTCTTACACCGGGAATCCCGTCACTGCTGTCACCGATAAGCCCGAAAAGATCTGGAATCATTTCTGGATAAACTCCAAGATGTTCTTTCACATCTTCAGCTGTTGAAAGGACTTTAAATCCTCCTCCGTCACCTTTTCCAAGAAGAGCAATATTTATATTTTTATCAAGAAGCTGTGTTAAATCTTTATCCCCTGTCACAATAAAAATTTCATAATCCTCTTTTGAAAATTTCTTTCCGATTGTCCCCATAACGTCGTCAGCTTCATAGCCCATTATTTTAAATCTGTCAATTCCGAATGAATCTAAAACTTCTTCTATTCTTCCAACTTGAACAAGAAGATCTTCAGGCATAGCTTCCCTGTTATTTTTATAATCTTTATATATTTCGCTTCTTTTTAGTTCAGCCCTTTTTATATCTTGAGCTGCTCCAATATAATCCGGAGAAAATTCCTTTATAATACTTAAAAGGGTATTAGTAAATCCATACACTGCCCCTGTTGGCTCATTTTTTGTTCTGAAATTCATATTTCCGTAAAAAGCTCTGTACATAATTGCACTGACATCTAATAATACTATCCTTTTCATTTATCTTTCCTCCGTTTTTTATTTCCTTATCAATTATATCATAAATATAATTAATATTGAATAAAGTACGACAATTTTCGTTGTTTTTAATTTGCTTTTCTGTTATAATTATTATTAATCAATTAACGTAATACTAGGAGGAAGATTTATGAATTTAGTTATTTTAACAGGAAGACTTACCAGAGACCCTGAACTAAAATTTGGTCAAAGCGGTAAAGCATATTCAAGATTTTCTTTAGCTGTTGACAGACCTTTTGCAAAAGGAGAGGCTGATTTTATAAACTGTGTTGCATTTGGAAAAACTGCTGAACTTATTGGAGAATACCTAAGAAAAGGCAGAAAAGTTGGAGTGCAGGGAAGAATTCAAATGAACAGATATGAAATGAACGGTGAAAAAAGAACTTCTTATGATGTTTTAGTTGACACTGTTGAATTTCTTGAAAGCAAAAACGGAGCCGTAGATGATTCTTCTTTAAGCAGTGGAAATTACAGCGAAGGATACCAAAAAGCTGCCGAGCCTGTAAAATCTGCTCCTGTTGGAAATGATTTTGACGACGATGAATTTCCATTCTAATTAAAATAATTTAATTGTTAATTAAAAAATTATTATTTATAATATTAAAATTTTTTGGAGGTATTAATGAAAAAGAACAGTATTCTTATACTTGACTTTGGTTCTCAATATAACCAATTGATAGCTAGAAGAATAAGAGAAATGGGAGTATTTGCTGAAATAGTTCCATATTTTGAACCACTTGAAAAAATCGTTGAAAGAGAACCTAAAGGAATTATCCTTTCTGGAGGACCTGCTTCTGTTTATTTAGAAGATGCTTTCATGATAGACAAAAAAATATATGATTTAGGAATTCCAGTTCTTGCTGTTTGCTACGGAATGCAGCTTACAACTCACCTTTTAGGAGGAAAAGTTGAATGTGCTGACAAACAGGAATTTGGAAAAGCTCAGCTTATACTTGATGATGCAGCTAACCCTCTTTTTGAAGGAATTCCAAATAACTCTCAAGTTTGGATGAGCCACCAAGACCACGTTACTCAGCTTGCTCCTGGATTTGTACAAATTGCTCATACAGATTCTTGTATTGCAACTGCATGCAACCCTGAAAAAAATATCTATTGTGTTCAATTCCACCCAGAAGTTACTCACACTGAATATGGAAAAGAACTTTACAGAAACTTCGTATTTAATATAGCTAAATGTGAAAAGAACTGGAGCATGTCAAACTATATCGAAGATACAATCGAAAAAATAAGAAAAACTGTTGGAGATAAAAAAGTTCTTCTTGGACTTTCTGGAGGAGTTGACTCTTCTGTTGCTGCAACTCTTATCCACAAAGCAATCGGAGACCAATTAACTTGTATCTTCGTTGATACAGGACTTTTAAGAAAAGATGAAGCATTGAACGTTATGAAAATTTATGGAGAAAACTTCCATATGAACATCAAATGTGTAAATGCTGAAGCTAGATTCTTATTCAAACTTGCAGGAGTTTCTGATCCTGAAGCTAAAAGAAAAATAATCGGAAAAGAATTTATAGAAGTATTTAATGAAGAAGCTGGAAAACTTACAGATGTTGACTTCTTAGCACAAGGAACAATTTATCCTGACGTTATAGAATCTCAATCTGTAAAAGGACCTTCTATGACTATTAAATCTCACCATAATGTTGGTGGACTTCCTGAAGATATGAAATTCACTCTTCTTGAGCCTTTAAGAGAATTATTCAAAGATGAAGTAAGAGCTGTTGGAAGAGAATTAGGAATTCCTAATCACATGATTGACAGACACCCATTCCCAGGACCTGGACTTGGAATCAGAATCTTAGGAGAAGTTACTAAAGAAAAAGCTGATATATTAAGAGAAGCTGACAATATATTCATTGAAGAGTTAAGAAATGCTGATCTTTACAATAAAGTAAGTCAGGCTTTCGTTGTTCTTCTTCCTGTAAAATCTGTTGGAGTTATGGGAGACGTTAGAACTTACGAATATACTGCTGTTCTAAGATCTGCTAACACTATAGACTTTATGACTGCAACTTGGTCAAGACTTCCTTATGAATTCTTAGAAAAAGTTTCAAACAGAATTATCAACGAAGTTAAAGGAATCAATAGATTAACTTATGATATTTCTTCTAAGCCACCAGCAACAATTGAGTGGGAGTAAAAACAAAATTGTCGTAATAATATATAAATAATTGATTTAAGTTTGTGAAGTACAGCCGTTGGGCTTGAAATGGGCTTAGCTATAAAAAGTGGGATTTTTCCCACTTTTTTTATTTCTCTAAATCCCTTATAAACTGAGGTTTTATAAAATATAATAAAAATATTATAAACTATAAAAAAATTTTAAAGTTTGTACTAATCTTAGTATGATTTTTATGATATAATATCCTTATAAGAGAGTGATAAATATGAGAAAAAATTATAAGAGAGAAGTCAAATTTTTTAAATATGATTCTATAATCATTGCCTTAAGTGCTTGTGTTGCTGGATACTGGTTCTGCAAAAATTATAGATATGAAAAATTTTATATATCCATTGCTATGTTGTGTGTAGCTATTCCATATATTATATACTCAGCTATAAAAGAATATAAGACAGATCCTATCAAAGTAGAAATATCAATTCTTTTTATTTCTTTTGGAATTTGTATTTTGGAAAATAATTTTTTATCTGATTTGTCAGCCATTTTTATGCTTGTTGCAGGAGTTAGGATTTTATTACGGCTTTACAAAGGATTTAAAAATTAAATAATTATAAATAAACTAAAATATTCAATAGGAGATAAATTATGAAATTTACAGTTAATAATATAGGATTAATATTAAAAGCTGAATTGTTATTAAATGGAATAACTTTAATTGCAGCTGAAAATGATAGTGGAAAAAGTACAATAGGAAAAGCTTTGTTTGCTTTAATAGAAACTTCAAATTCTTTTGAAAAAGAATATCTTATTGAAATGACAAATAGAATAAATAGATCTTTTTTGAGAATTAATAATTTTTTAGAAACTTATGAAGATAAAATGTCGACATATGAAAAATATTTTATTAAAGATAATATAATTATTGATGAAGTATTAAAAAAAATACCTTTTAAGAATTATATAAAATTTTCAAAAATAGAACTTATAGAAAATATTAAAAAAGTTGTTTCAGAAGAAATAAATACCAATTCAATTATAGAACTTGAAAAGACTAATGATTTTCTTCAAAATTTAAATTTTTTTTACAATGAATTAAATAACAATGTTGATACTGAAAAAATGAGACCTTCTATAATAAGTAAATGGAAAATGGTCATAGGGCAAATTGAATCATCTATTAATGAATTAGAATTTATCAAAGATATTTTACTTCAGACAACAAATTATGAAGAAATTAAAAAAATTTCTTTTGAAAAATCTTTAAAAAGAGAATTTAAAACAGGAATTAAAAATATTTTTTTAGAAGAGGAGGATTCTTCTCTAATTTTAGAAGAAAAAGGAAATATAACAGAGATAAAATTTAAAAATAATAAAATTATATCTGCAACACTTCCTTCTAAAGAGTTTTGCAATAAGTATAATATTATTTACTTAGAGTCTCCAATACTTTTAGATTATATTGATGATATTTGTGAAGAGTTTAGTCTTCTTTTTAATAAAAATCAATTGGACGAAAATTATAAAGTTAAAGTTTTAAAAAATAACTTAACCAATAAAGATCAGTTTGATATAGTAGAAGAAATATTAGGAAAAGAAGAAATTCTTCAAGAAATAACCAAAAAAATTGAATCTATAATTTCAGGAGAGTTTTTATTCGATAATAAAAATGAAAGCTATAGCTTTAAAAAAGATGGTAAAGAAATAGATATTAAAAACACTGCAAATGGAATTAAAACATTCGGTATTATTGAAATGTTGCTAAAAAATAAAAAGTTAAATGAGAATTGTATCTTAATAATTGATGAACCAGAAGTACATCTTCACCCTAATTGGCAAGTTAAATATGCTGAAATATTAACAATTATTTCTTTGAAATTAGGAGTAAAAATTTTATTAAATTCTCATAGTCCATACTTTATAGAAGCAATTAAAGTATATTCTGAAAAGTATAAAAATAATATAAAATTTTATTCTTTAATTGATTCAAATGATAAAAAAGCAAAAATACTAATTGATAAAACAAATGATTTAGGATTTATCTACAATAAATTAATTGAAGCTTATGATATTATAAAACAAGTTGAATATAGTGATGTCTAATGAAAACAGAAATTGAAGTTAATGATTACCTAAATACTAATTATAAAAGTTATATAAATTCAATATCTATTGTTTCAAAAGACGATTGTAATAACACTCCAATGATAGAAGATGAAAATATAAAAATGTTTAATTATGATAAAGGAGTTCTTAAAAAAATTTGGAATCAATTAGGAAAAATCCACGAAATAGCCGCTGTTGATGGATTAGACTTTCAAAATAATACACTATATTTTATAGAATTTAAAAATGGAAAATTGAATAAAAAAGAAGATAAATTTGGAATTAGATTAAAAATGACAGAGTCATTAATAGGATTAGTTAAAGGATTTAAAAAAGATTCTTTTGAATGTAATTTATGCAATTTATTAAAGTTAAAAAAAAGATTTATCTTAGTGTATAACGAAGAAAAAAATACACTTGTTAACGATCCGCTAGAACCATTTAAAAATTTAGCTAATATTTATCCTTTAAAACAACAAATGGAAGAATATAATAACGAAATTTTTGAGAAAGTAATCATTATGAGTAGAAATGATTTTGAAAAATTTTATTTAAAAAAATATTTTCCTTAATAACTTAAACCTCAGACCAATATCTGAGGTTTTTTATTTTCTAAAATAAAAATAAAAAAAACCTTGATAATCGGAACGACTTGTATTATAATTATATCGTATCGACAAAAGGAGGAAAATATGGAAAAAAGAGATTTAAAAATTTCTTTTGGAAAAAGTGGTTCAGGGAGTATTTCTCCTAAACTAAGTATTCCTAAATCATTTCTTGATAAAATCGGTATCACTCAGGAAGAAAGAGAAATTGAAATTGAAGTGAACGAAGATACTCAGGAAATCATTATAAGAAAAAAGAAATAAAAAAAAGCTCCCATATGTCCGAAAACACACAGGAGCGAGTGCTGTATAACAACACCGTAGCAAGTATATTATACAGCATTCACTCCAAAAATTCAAATATTTTAGGAGGTAGAATTATGGTAATTCATAATTTAAAAAATGGAATGTACTCTATCAAAATCAAAGGTCTTGATAGAAAGTTTATCACTAACTCTTGGGTAGAAGCTATGGAGATAGCTTGGATCCTAGGAGGTGGAAAAAATGACTAAAGAAACAAGAGGTCTATTATTAACTTTTTTAAATGAATTGAATAAAGATAAAGAGATTGGACAGCTTGAATCAGCTATCATCGAGAACATAGAAAATATTATAAACTATGCAAATGCTGGAGAAATCGAAAAAATAAAGAAAGAAGCTCTTAAAATTGAAGACGATTTTATCCAAATCAAAGATTTATTAAAATATCAATATTTTGATTATGGAATATCAGCCAACAAAATAGAAAAAGAGAGACGTTTAGACTGGCAACCAAAAGGTTTTAGTGAGATTTTAAACGCTTAGAAAAAAAGTGTACTAATATTAGTACAGTATTTTTCTAAAACTATATCATTACTTTATTTTTAATGATATAATTATATATTAAACATTTTTTATTTTGGAGGTTTTAATTTATGGAATTAATGACAATAAAAAACGTAAGAGGATATATCGATAAAGATGGAACAGCTTTTTTAAATCTTGAAGATGTGGCTAGAGGACTTGGATTCACAACCGTAGCCACTAGTGGCAACGAAGTAATAAGATGGCAAAGAGTAGAAAAATATTTATCCAATATTACAGCGACACAAGTGTCGCCCTTCCAAAGAGATGGTTTTATCCCAGAAAATATCTTCTATAAATTGTGTATGAAAGCTAATAATGAAACTGCAAGAAAATTTCAAGATATTGTTGGTGATGAGATTCTACCAGCTATCAGAAAAAATGGTGGATATATTGTAACAACTGACCAAGATGATGAGATGACAATAATGTCAAAAGCAATTTTACTTGCTGATAAAACTATAAAAGGATTGAAGAATAAAATTGATACATTAGAAAGTGCAAATAATTTATTGAAAAGAAATAAAGAGGCTTTAAGAATAGAAAAAGAAATCCTTGAGGCTGATAATGAAATTCTGACAGCTGAAACTCAAATTCAACAACAAAGATTATCAGAATTTGAGCCTATAAAAGAATATGTTGATGTGATTCTTGCATCTCCTGATGCTCTTGCTATCTCACAAATAGCAGCTGACTATGGAATGACTGGAAGAGAATTAAATGATATTTTACATAAAAAAGGAGTAATCAGAAAAATAGGTGGTCAGTGGATTTTATATAAAAAACACATGAATAAAGGCTATATGCAAAGCAAAACTTACTCTTACAAAACTGTTTTTGGGTTAGATAAAACAAATGTTTCTACTTATTGGACTCAAAAAGGAAGATTAAAGATACACGAAATTTTAACAGCAATGGGTATAAAAGCAAATTGTGATAAAGTACAAGATAATTAAAAGTTTAAGGCTCTGAATTTCATATCAGAGCCTTTTTTAAATTTCTGTACTAATATTAGTACACTATTTTTCAAAACCCCTTTTATTTTTAAAAAAATGTGGTATCATATAAGTGAGCTTTAAAAAATAAGAGGAGGAGCAACAAAAAATAAATTTGCAAATTTAAAAATAATGTGCTAATATACACGTGAAGATATCAATTAAAAAAAATAAGATGAAACAGAAGAAAAATTATTGTGAACATTGCAAAAATTTTCTATTTTCTACAAAAGAAAATGGATATCTTGAATTTAGAAATGGCTTGAATATATCAAGTAATGGTACTGAATTTAGAGTAAAATGTAGCTGTGGACATATAACAATAATTTCTTTGGAAGAATAAAACTAAATTTACCGTAAAACTCAAAAGGGAGTTGAGGCTTATAGCAATATAAGTCTTGGCTCCTTTTTTTTGTAAAAAATTTTAGGTTGAAGCGATAATGTTTCGGGATAGGGGACGGAAAACTTTATGATGGGAGGTGCAAAGGTGCTAGTTGATACAACCAAGCTTGAGAAAGTTGGAATTGATAGGATAGTTTTAAATAATTTTCAAATTTTAAACTTTGATGAGCTGGATAAAGAAGCAAAATACACAGCTAATAATGAGATTGTTGAAAAAATCGAATACATAGAGTATGGAATTTTTTCTTTATCTTATACTAAAAATAGCAAGGGAGAAACTGGTGAAACTTATCACTTTTCATCACTAGAACTTAATCCCAGCAAATTAAAAAATGGACATAATATCTATAATGCTAATCTCACGGAACTGAGAGAAAATCTTGAGATAGTTTTAAAAAAATTAGAAAGTGTAGGTATTAAACTGGATATTACAGAGGCAAAAATCAAAGAGGTTGAAATTGATATGACTTTGGTTATTGACTTTGAGGAATTGCAGGAAGTAATACTTTTAATTGGTCGGGCTAATTATAAAAAAGCTCTTGTTATTTCTAGTTTTAGAAACGAAGATATCCCCCAAAAATTAAAGAGAGATAGAACGTTATATTTAAATTCAAAAGTACCAGATGTAAAAAAAGGAAATACTGGAAAAATTATAAAATTTTATGATAAAACTTTTGAACTTTATATAAGACAAGGCATAAAAATTGATAAGGAATTGATGAGAATAGAAGTTTTATTTGGTCAAGATTACTTTAGAAATATTATGGAACGAATAGGTTTAGATAATAGTTTAAAGACATTTCTTATGAATAATGTTTTGGAAGATATATTTATAAAGAGCCTTACAAATGAATTATTAATCAAGCCTAAAAAATATATTGAAAAAATTAAGAAAAAATTAAACTATGATTTTAATAACTTTAAAAGAAATGAAAATGTAAAAAGAGAATATCGGAAAAGATATATTGAACAAGATAAAGAGATTCCAGAAGCTTATAAAGAAGAACGAGGAGTTTTTAAATATCTTAAAAATAATAGTTGGATTTTTGATTTTTCTTTTTTACTTGAGGTTGTAAATAAAAATATAATTTCAAGACATAGACAGAATTTTGAAAAGCAAATATTAAAAAATTATAAAAATATTACAAATTTATCAATATACAATTGTAACTACTCAGCTATGTAGTTACAAAAAATAAAAAACAGCTAAAAATTAGGAGAGTTCACTTAGGTGGATTCTCCTTTTTAGCTGATTACAGGAAGCATTATCTCGCATACATCAAAGATACTTTTTAATGCTTCATACTGATTTTGCCCATTTTTCTTCATTGTCGCAATATACCCTCTCACTCTGCAATAAATTTCACTTCCCAAATTACTTCTGAAAGCTCCTTGAACTTTACTTTTAATCTTAACATTTCTGATTTCTCTTTCAGCTGCATTGTTGGTAAATAACGAGGAATTTCTTTCTGTAAAGAAAGTTAAAACATCTTCATATCTCGATAAACGTTCCAAAAGATTAAAAGCCTTACTTCGTTTTACTCTTCCTTTTCCAGATTTGGTATTATCAAAAGGAAAATGTCTTTTTTCTTCTTCGTACCCTTTTTCAACAGCACAAACATATTCAAGGTAAGCATTCAGTTCTGCCTTTTCATCTATTTCCTTTCCTGCATCAATCATATCTTTTAGACTTAAGAGAGTATTTTTTACTTTTGTAGGAAATGAAAGTTCTGTTTTTTCTTCCAGATAATTAAGCTCTCTTAAAAGATGAGCACAGCAAATTGCATGAGTAATATCAAAACTATCATAAGCATACCAATAATCATGTGTTAAAATTCCATGAAAGTTTGGTAAAATTCCTGCTTCAATTATTGCTTTTTTTCCTCTACTTCTATGAGAAGTCAGTACTGTGAATTTATCATTTGAAAAAGAATGTATCCAACGATTAATACCATTGACTTTCGTTCCTGTTTCATCAGCATGAGCGATTTTAGCTTTGGCTAATTGTTCTTTGAAGAAGTTTTCTGTTTTCTCCAGTGCAGAATGAGCTTTTATGAGAGTATTTGCTATTGTTCCTTCGCTGATTTTAAGATTGAAAACATCAATTAAAAGTTCTGTTATTCTCCTGTATGGAAGACAATGATAAACATTTAAGTTTAATATCAGTCCTTTGATGTTAGGTCCATATTGAGCACTATGGGTAACATTTTCAGGAAACTGAGATATTGATTTTTTTCTACAATGAGGACAAATTTTTAAATGAGCTTGATATTCTGTAACATTAATTTTAATCTCTGGAATATCAAAAACCTGACGAGTTTTAATTTCATCAGTTTTAATATCTTTTAAACTCGCAGCACAATGTGGACAGATGTCGTGCGGAAGTTCTACAACAAAATCTGGATTATTAACTTTTTCAAGAGTAGAACCTTTATGGCCAATTTGTCCGCCTGATGCTTTGCCGCTCTTCTTCCTTAAAGATTTATTTTTTTCTTTTTTTTTAACAAATTTATCGGAAGATGGAGGAAGACTACTGTTTGAACTATTCATTCCTAGTCTGGCTTTTAGTTCAGCATTTTCTGCTTTTAATTTTTTATTTTCTTTTTCAAGTTCTTCAATTCTAGCTAAAGCTTTAGATAACTGAAGTTTAAGTTCTGCGATTTCACGTAACAAATCTTCAACTTTAATTTCCATAAAAGTTCACCCCCTCTTTTCAAATTTTACTTAAATATTTTAGCATAATTTTTGACACAAAAAAAAGACCCAAGCCCATTTTTTTTGACTTGAGTCTTAAATTTCAATTTATAGCTGAGTAGTTACAAACTCAGGTAGAAATTAATCTATCTGAGTTTTTTCTTTCTTAAATTGAAGTACCATTTTTTATTTTAATGTTTAAATATTATAAAAATATGTTAATATACAATTTTCTATTTTTAAATAAAATAAAAAGAATACTATATAAAGTTTACAACAATCTTTAATCTTTTATTGTCCTCTTTTTTAAATATTTTTCCAAAAAATAAAAAATGGCGCTTC
>UMEK01010971.1_pt1 | contig 94643 bp, 77 predicted proteins | sample 1964721 | NCBI WGS metagenome assembly UMEK01 (sample SAMEA4836017, study PRJEB28245) | human gut metagenome | biome: gut microbiome; material: fecal sample | place: Denmark | collected 2008 | reverse complement strand
ACGAAGCACAACTTTAAGCCCGATTTTTCCAACTACAGTTTTAGGAACAGGAATTATAAAATCCATAAAACTAAAAACAATTATAGCTGTAAGCATAACTATAAGAAGAAAACTTGTCCCGCATCTTGGATGAAGAGTTGTATATTTTTTTGCATTATCAGCTGTAAGTTCATCTCCATTTTCATAAGCATAAATTGTTTTATGCTCTGCCCCGTGATATTCAAAAACCCTTCTCACGTCTTTAGAAAAAGAAATTCCCCAAATATATATTAAAAAGAAAACAAGCCTTAAAAATGCTTCCATTATGTTTGCATAAATTCTGTCATGCTTAAAAATAAATCCCCCAAGAATTGATGGAAGAACCATAAAAAGCCCTATTCCCAGTGCCAGAGAAACAACAGTTGTCATCACTGCTTCTTTATTTGAAAGCTGTTCTTCTTCATTTTCCTCGCTTTGATTTGCAGAAAATGTAAGCTCTTTTATCCCTAATACAAGAGAATCAAAAAGAACAACAGCTCCTCTTACAAAAGGAATTTTTGTAAATTTTGTTCTTTTGTCAGAAAACACAGTCTTTTTGTAAACTATATCTCCGTTTGGTTTTCTCACAGCCGTTGCAAGAAGAGAGCCGTTTCTCATCATAACACCTTCAATGACAGCCTGACCTCCCACATTGGCACATTTTTTTCTTTCCATATCTCTCCTAACTTTTCCATTTATTTTTTCATTTTTCCGCTTATTAATATTAAATATAAAATTTTCGTAGATTGAAAATATTTTCAATTTTTAAAATTTTCCCTGCATTGAAAAATAATTTGTGATTAATGCAGTGAACAAAGCGTAAAAATTCATATGTTTGAACGAAGTGAGTTTATGAATTTTGGCTTTGAGAACAAAATTAATAAAATTATTTTTCACCAGCAGGGCAGTTTTCTTTTCGTCGATGCAGGAGACGAACGACCGTTAGGAAGTTCGATGACTAGCAGAGCCGACGAATTAAAAATTTTATTTATTAAATTTTTAATTTGCTCATTAATTCGTTTGTACAAAGAAAATGAACAGCTATTACTCCATATTTTTTATTACCACAAATGTTAAATCATCAACCTGCGGATAATCACGTCTAAAAATATTTATCTCATTTAAAATATTTTCTTTTATAGTATCCACATCATTATATCTGTTGTCATAAATAACTTTTTCCAATCTCTCAAATCCAAAAAGTTCTTTATTTGGATTTTCTGCCTCTGTAATTCCATCTGTATAATAAAGAACTATATCTCCTTTTTCAAGTTTAAGTTCTCCCTGTTTGTAATTGTATCCCTGCATAAATCCTATTGCAACACCTTTTACAGAATGAAGCTCCACCTTATCTTCTTTTGCTCTGTAAACTATTAACGGATTATGCCCTGCATTTGAGTAAGTAAGAATTTTTGTTTTATTGTTAAAATTACTGTGAAGCATTGTAATAAACATATCTTCTGTAATATCAGGATAAATAATCTGATTTAAATTTCTAAGATTATCTGCAGGACTCTGCCCCTGTCTTTCAAGAGTTTTTAAAATTGAACGACCAAGTGCCATAAGAAATGCTGCAGGAACTCCTTTTCCGCTTACATCTGCAATAGTGATTGAAACATTTTCATCATCTTTTACTGTGTAATCATAATAGTCTCCCCCGACTTCTTTTGCAGGCTCAAAATAGTTTGCAATCTGAAGCCCGTAAATATTTGTAATATTTTTAGGAAGAATTGTTTTTTGAATTCTTGAGGCAACTTCAAGCTCCTGTGAAATTCTTTCTTTTACTCTTAAATCAGCATAAATTTTTGCATTATTTATAGCAATAGCAACTTGAATTGTAAGAGCTGATATTGTTTCTTCATCATTTCCGATAAATTTATTTTTATCTTCAATTATAAATATAACTCCAAGTTCTTTTCCTTTTACAAGAAGAGGAGATACAACTATAACTTCATCTGGAGAAATCTGAAATCCTTTTTTAAGTTCCTCATACACTCTTTTATAATCTTGATATGTAAATTTTTGTAAAATTTCAATAGGATAAGAAACCTCTCCTCTGAAATTTACATTTCCTCTTGTCTGCTTATTTATAAGTTTTCCCTCTTCCCAAAGATAAAGAGAAACTTTTTTTGCTCCTGTAAGAACAAAGTAAGCATCTAATATAATATTTATTATATGGTCAAGCTCAACTATTGAAAGAACTGTCCTTGAAAGTGAATTTATATTTGAAAGATTTGTTACCCTTGTTTCAAGAACCTGATTACTGTATTCCAATTTTCTTGATTTATCTACAAGAGCATTATATGTTACTTCTAGTTCTTTTCTGTATTCTCTAAGTTCTTCAATAGAATTATCAAGCTCTAAATCCTGCTTTATTATTTTATGAAGAGTTTCTATATATTGTTCTTTCAGTTCAGGAGGAATCTTATCATAAAGTTTTTTCTCTTTAAGACTTCTTAAAACTTTTTCCATCACATGAACATTTTCTTTTTCTTGGTTTCTAAGCAGGAGGAAGAAAATCCCCATCAAAACCAAAACAACTATGTAAACTATCATTTATATCCTCCAGCTAAAATTTTTCCTCCAAAGGTCTTTTAGGTACATATTTTTTTCTGCCAAGAAGAACAGATATTTCAACCTGTTCATCATCAGTAATAAAGTTTGAAATATTAAAATTATCTATTTTTTTAACTTTTACATTAAAATTATATCTTCTGAAACAGTTAAGCTCCTCTTTTCCGTTGCCGTCAAAAAATACAAGATTATTTCCATTTAAAACATACCCTTTATATTTATTGCTTTTTATCACTGTAACAGGAGATTTTAAAATTTCTTTTCCCTCTAAAACAGATTTTTCAAGTCCGCTGTCATATTCATTTAAATAAACCATATCATCTTCATAATTTTTTAGGTCATCTGTGTTTTCTGCAAGCACAAGAAAATCTTTTTTCTTTTCAGAAAGAAATTTTTTTAGGTTTTCTCTTTTATTTATATATTCAGAAGTTATTTTTCTTTTGTCATATTCTGTGTAAAAGAAATTTTCTCTGTATTCATTTTCTCTTCCTGCAAGAGAAAGAATATGATAATACTGCTTATTAAGATATTTTTGAATTTCTCCCCCGTCCATTGGAGTTTTTACAGATTTTGTTTCTCTGTCTATTATTTTTTTATCTTCTTCATCTATAAAAGAAGCTGATTTAAAAAATGCTCTCTCATCTCCTATTCCCTCATCAGCAAGAATACTTTCCACATCTTCATAAAGAGCTTTTGGAAGAATAAAATTTATATCTCTTTCATATCCTTCAACTCCGTTTTCTAAAAAGTTTTCAAATTCTGACATAAAAGCAATTTTTTCTTCCTGTTTTTCAGGATATTTTACTTCATACATATAAAGAGAATACTCCCCATTAGGAAGTGTCTCGTTAAAAGTTACTCTTTCGCTTTTATCTTTTCTTAAAACTATATTATCACAAGCTGTGAAAAGAAATAAGCACAATAAAAAATAAAAAAGTTTTTTCATTATTCCCCCTTATTTAATTTTTCCAAAAGAAGAACAGCTGTCTTTTCTGGAAGTATAAGTTTTAAATCATCAAGTGATGCTTCTTTTATATTTTTTACAGAACCAAAATGTTTTAAAAGTTTTTCACGTCTTACAGGACCTATACCTTCAATCTTATCAAGCTCACTGCTTATGACCCTCTTGCTTCTTAATTTTCTGTGGTAAGTAACACCAAATCTGTGAGCTTCGTCTCTCACTCTTATTAAAATTTTAAGTCCTTCTTCAGAATGTGAAAAAGCAAAAGGTTCGTTATTTCCATATTTATAAATAAGTTCTTCTCTCTCTGCAAGGCTTAACAAATCAGAAATATTATCTTTTCCTAAATTTTTTAAAACCTCTCCCGCTGCATTTATCTGACCGATTCCCCCGTCAATAAGAATTACATCTGGAAAATCTTTCGGCTCAAGTTTACTGTATCTTCTTGTTATAACCTCTCTCATCATCTGAAAATCATCAGGTGTATCTTTACATCTTATTTTAAATTTTCTGTAATTTTTAGGTGCTGCCTTTCCCTCAACTGAAACACTCATTGAAGCAACAGCATCTTTTCCCTGAATATTTGATATATCAAAACATTCTATAACTCTCGGAAAATTTTTAAGCTCCAAAACTTTATAAAGTTTTGCCATTCCTGATTCTATTACAGATTTTTTATCATAGTAAATCACAATATCTTTATTAAGATTTAAAAGAGCCATATTTAAAAGCTCTTCTCTTCTGCTTGCAATCTTTGGAAAATGAAGTGAAATATTTTTACCGCTTTTTATTTTTAGCCACTCACTTATTATCTCTCTGCTTTCAATATATTCAGGCTGAAAAATAATATTCTGCGGTATCGGGTGTTTTGAATAAAATTCACTTACAATATTTTCAAAAATTTCTGAATAAATTTTTTCTTCTGTGGAAACTGTAAGAGATATTTTTCCTAAAAGTTTTCCCTCTCTCATATTTAATACACAGATAAAAATCAAATTTCCGTCATGAATAAAAGTAAAAACATCTTCATCAATATCTCGGCCATATTCTGTTACTTGATTGTTAAGAGCTTTTTCTATTTCATTTTTCTGCTCCCTGTATTCTATTGCTTTTTCAAATTCCATATTTTCTGAAGCTGAAAGCATTTTTTTCTCAAGCTCTTTTATAATAAAATTTCCCTGACCTTTTAAAACTTTTACAGCATTTTCCACATTTTCCCTGTATTCAGCCTCAATATTTTTAAATTTACATGGAGCCGGACACATTCCCATATGATATTTAAGACATGGTCTCTGGATTTCTTTTTCCATATCCTTATTGCAGTCTCTTATTTTAAAAATTTTTATAAGAGTTTTTAAAAGAAACCATGCTCCCTGTGGATATGGGCCGAAATAATCTCCAGACTTTGTATCTAAAGCCCTCGTTGTTCTTATAATACTTATTTTAGGAAATTTTTCTTTAGAAATTTTTATATATGGATATGTTTTTTCGTCTTTCAGTGCAATATTATATTTGGGTGAATATTTTTTTATCAGATTATTTTCAAGAACAAAGGCATCTATTTCGCTGTTGCACACAATAGTTTCTATATCTTCTATATTTTTTACAAGATTTATTGTTTTTTCATCTTCATGTTCCCTATTAAAATATGAAGAAACTCTTTTTTTTAAATTTTTAGCTTTCCCAACATAAATAACTTTATTCTTTTTTTTCATAAGATATACTCCCGGCTGTTCGGGAATATTAAATTTTTTTATGTCCAGTGGTGTCGCTCTCCTTCTCTATGGCTTATATACACATCAACAGTCTCTAAGTATGAAAGTTCTTTTGCAATCCTGTTAACAAAAGCTACTGATCTGTGCTGACCTCCGCTACACCCTATACCTATTGAAAGATGCTGTTTTCCGTCTTTTTTATACAGAGGTATCATATATTTTATAAGCTCTATAAATTTCTCATAAAGTTCTTCCGATTCTGGAAAACTCATAACATATTCATAAACTTCTTTATCGTTTCCTGTTTTTAATTTTAAATCTTCAATATAATAAGGATTTGGCAGAACTCTCACATCAAACATAAGATCCAGATCCATTGGAACTCCATATTTAAATCCAAAAGACTGCACATGAATATTTATATCTTCTTTTCTTTCAGAAGTAGCAAGCTCTTTTATTTTATTTGAAAGCATTTTACTTGTATACTCACTTGTATCAATAACAACAGTTGATCTTTCAAGAACCATATTCATTGCTTCCCTCTCTCTTTTTATACTTTCTAAAAGAGTAGGTGCTGCAAAGGGGTGTCTTCTTCTTGTAAGATTATATCTGTTTAAAATAACTTCATCAGAAGAATCTAAAAATACCATCTGATAATCAACTTTCAAACTTTCCAGACAATTTAAAAGAAGCATAAATTCTTTCGGTGAAGAAATTGCACGGTTGTCTATTCCCAGTGCCAGTTTTTCAATATTTAGCTCACTGTTTCCCTTTTCCAGATTTTGAAGTAAAAATATAGCTATCTGGCAGAGAACATTGTCCATTGTAAAATATCCAGAATCTTCCAATGCTTTTAAAGCTGTTGTTTTTCCTGCTCCGCTTAACCCTGTAACGATAACCAGTTTCATATATAACCCCTTTTTTTATAAAAAATAATAAAATATATCTCCCCGTTTAATCTACCTAAATTATACTAAATTTTACGAAAAAAAACCATTACTACTTAATATTTTAAAATATTTGTAATAAAAAAACACCGAATAATTTTTCGGTGTCCGTAATTTGTTCAGAAATTTTTTTATTTTTTAAATATTCCAAAAACTGTTTTAAAAATATTTGAAAAAATATATTTTATTCTTTTTTTATTTTTCATCTCCAAATATGAAAAACTGCCGATAGAAGTTCTTCTGCTGATATTCATAAATATTCCCCCCGCCCTTAACTATTTTTACAGATATAGTATACCACTAAAAATAGTTTACAGTCAAGAATTTTACTTATACCATCTTGTCCTTATTACAGCTCCTTTATCAGAATAAGTTATTACTTTTTCAATTTCTTTCTCTCTGTTATATTCAGTCCAGTCTCCTGTTTTTCTATAATTTTTATAATTTCCCTCTTCCTGAATATTTCCGTTTTCCCAGTATGTAACATATCTTCCTGTTCCGTTTATTATTTCATTCTGCTCCACAAGAAGCCCCTCTGTATTATACCATTCAACAACTCCCTCTATTTTCCCATTTTTATATGGAGTTATTGATCTTACTTTTCCATTTATATGATAAGTTATCTGGTCGCCGTTTTTCTTTCCATCTGCATATTTTTCTCTCATTCCTACAGTCCCGTCATTTCCAAACCACACTTTATCTCCGTCTAAAACTCCCTCTTTATATTCTTCAAAATATAAAAGGTGTCCGGCATATCTTATTGAAAATATTCCTGTAAAAAGTTTTTCTTCCCCTTTAACATATGCTTTTTTTTCTTTGTTAAGTCTTTTTTCTTCAATATTAACTTCTCTTGTTCCAGGTTTTATTTCTTTCTCTTCTATTTGAATAAATCTTTCTTCTTCATATTTAAATAATTCTTCCGGTCTTGGCTGCTGATTTGCACACCCTGCCCCTGCAAGCATACATAATATTACAAATAATTTTTTTAAATTTTTCATTCTTTTTCTCCTAAAATTTATTTCTCAACAGTAATTTATTATATCATGGTCTCTTTACTGTTTCAAATAAAGAAAAGAAATAAAAATTTTATTTTCTAAAAAACCTTTTATGGAAATTGATAAAAAAAAGTGTTAGAATATAGAAAATATTATTTTTAAGGAGGTTACTTATGGAACCTATTCTTGTTTTTGGTCATAAAAATCCGGATACAGATTCTATATGTTCAACTATTGCAACTGCATACTTAAAAAATGCCTGCGGGGAAAAAGCCGTTCCATACAGGCTGGGAAAAATAAATAAAGAAACTGCTTTTGTTCTTAATAAATTTGGAATAAAAGAACCTAAACTTCTTACAACTGTAAGTGCTCAGATTTCTGACCTTACCCGTGTGAAAAAAGAAGTCATAAATGTAAACGACTCTATTCAGGAAGCACTTGAACTTATGACAAAAGAAAATTTCTCAAGTTTTCCTGTGGTTGACGAAAATAAGCATTTAAAAAATATGATTTATGTTTCAGATATTGCAAATACATATTTAAAAATAGATTATTCAGATCTTTTTTCAAAATACAGCACAACTTATGAAAACCTTATTGAAGTTCTTAAAGGAAAAATAATAAGCGGGATATATCCAAGCGGAGAAATCACATCAAACCTTAAAGCAATTTCCGAGCTTGATACAATAGAAAAAGGCGATGTTGTAATAACAACATCAATGGCTGACGGAATTGACAGACTTATAAAAGCTGGAGCAAAAGTTATAATTGTATGTTGTAAAGAAGATGACTTTATAAGCCCGAGAGTTACTTCTGAATGTGCAATTATGATTGTAAATCACTCTCTTTTTAAAACAATATCTTTAATAAGCCAGTCTATTTCTGTCGGAGCTATTCTTGAAAACAGAAATTTCTACAGCTTTAAAAAAGATGATTTTTTATATGAAATAAAAGATATAATGAAAGATTCAAGCCAGACAAATTTCCCTGTTATAGATAACGAAGGAAAAGTTTACGGGACTATAAGAACTAAAAACTTAATTAATTTTACAAGAAAAAAAGTTATCTTAGTTGATCATAACGAATTTTCACAATCTGTAAACGGGCTTAATGATGCACAGATTTTACAGGTTATAGACCATCATAAATTTGCAAACTTCCAGACAAATGATCCTGTAAAAATTACTGCTGAAGCTGTAGGATGTTCTTCAACAATAGTTTATTCTCTTTTCAAAGAAGCCGGAGTTGTTCCGCCGAAAGAAATTGCAGGAATAATGTTAAGTGCAATAATTTCTGATACTCTTCTTTTCAGATCACCTACCTGCACTGAAAAAGATGAATTAACAGCAAAAGAACTTGGAAAACTTGCGGAGATAGATGACATTCATAAATATGGAATGGAGATGCTTATTGCGGGAACATCATTTGACAACAACACTCCTCCTGAAATTTTAAATCTTGATAAAAAAGAATTTAATATGGGCGGAACAAGTATGGCTGTTGCTCAAGTAAATACAGTTGATGTTGAAGGGCTTTTAAAAATGAAATCTGATTTTGAAAAAGCTATGAACGATGAAATAAATTCGAAGGGATATGATTTGTTCTTATTTGTAATAACAGATATAATAAATTCAAATTCAACTCTTCTTGCCTATGGAGAAAAAATAAATCTTGTTGAGCTTGCATTTAACAAATCTCTTGTAAATAACGAAATGCTTCTTAAGGGAGTTGTTTCAAGAAAAAAACAAATTCTTCCTTTCCTTATGGCAGCAACACAAAGTTTATAATTAAAAATAAAAAAGAGAAGTCAGAAAATTTTTGACTTCTCTTTTCATTTTTATTTATTAACAGTCTTTCATTGTTTTTCCTTCACCGCATAATTTTTCAAAATCAGCAGTGAAAACATCTATTGCTGCATTTACTGTAGGATTTTTTATAAGACCTTCTATTACATCACAAGAAATTGTAGCAGCTCCAACACCATATTTACAAAGTTCTAAAACCTGTTGAGAATTTTTAAAACTTGCAGCAAGAACTTCTGTTTTTAAATTATTCTTTTTAAAAATATCATGGATATCCTTAGCTGTCTGAATACCATTTGCTCCAAGATTATCAATACGATTTACATAAGGAGCTGCATAATCTGCTCCTGCTTTTCCTGCAAGATATGCCTGCATTTGAGTGTATATTGCAGTTGCTGTTATTTTTACTCCTCTCTGGCTTAAAATTTTTATGGCTTTAAGCCCCTCTTTTGTTACAGGAATTTTTACAAAAGTGTTATCTCCCAGTTCTTTTAAAATTCTTTCAGCATCTTCAATCATTCCCTCTGCTTTTGAAGCTATTACCTGAACATGAAGTTCTGCATCTTTTCCTATAAATTCTCTTATCTCTTTTAAAACATCAAAAGGCTGTCTTCCTGATTTTGCAAGAATACTTGGATTTGTTGTAACTCCGTCAACTTGAAAATACTCATAAATCTCTTTTATTTTTTTTACATCTGCATCATCAATTATAAATTTCATACTATCACTCCTTAAGATTCTATAATTATTTTTTTAATTCCATTTTTTTCTGCAATATTTCCAAACTTTTTCATCTCTTCTTTTGTATAAAGAGAAGGATTTTTTTCAAAGCAGTATTCTTTTCCTGTCATTTCGTATTTTGATTCTGCCAGAGGATTATAATTTAAAATTTCATATTTCACATCAGGATATATTTCTGAAATATACCTGCTTATCTCTTTTATATTTTTCTCATAAGCTGTAAATTCCGGAATCATAGGTGTCCTTATGACCACATTTTCTTTTTTGCTGCTTTCAAGAAGAAATTTTATATTTTTCTTTATAAGTTCGTTGGAAACACCTGTATATTTTTTATGTTTTTCCCTGTCAAAAATTTTTAAATCAGCATAAATAAAATCAAGATACGGAAGCACATCTTTTAAAGTTTCTGTTTCAACATTAAGAGCTGTTTCCACTGCTGTATTTATATTTTTTTCTCTCAGCTTTTTTAAAACTTCTATTAAAAAATCTTTTTGAAGCAGAGGCTCTCCTCCTGAAAATGTAGCTCCGCCCCCATTCTTAAAAAAAACTTTATCTTTTAAAATTTCATTTACAACTTCTTCTGCACTCATCTCTTTTGAACTTTTTTGAACTGCTTCCACAGGGCAGTTTTCAATAATTTTTTTCATATTTTCATCTGAAATTTTTTTCTTTTTTAAATTATCATTTTCAAAAACTGCTCCATTTCCATCTGTAAATTTTTCACAAATTCTGCATTTTATACATCTGTTTTTAAAATACATAGAGGTATTTTCTATAGAAATTCCCTCTGGGTTTTGACACCACACACATTTCATAGAACACCCTTTTAAAAATACTGTAGTTCTTATACCGTTTCCATCATGTACTGCAAATCGTTTTATATCAAAAATTTTCCCGTTCATTTTAAATATCTCCGTAAGATGTTCTGGCAATTATTTCGTCCTGAAGTTTTTCTGAAAGCTCTGTAAAATATGCTGTATATCCTGCAACTCTTATTGTAAGCCCTCTGTAATTTTCAGGATTTTTCTTTGCTGCAATCAGGTCTTCTTTTCTTACAACATTAAATTGAATATGAGGTATTTCCAGATCAACAAACCCTCTCATCATATTTGCAAATTTATCAATTCCTGTTTCTGTTCTGAAAAATTCAGGAAGAAATTTCATATTAAGAAGTCCGCCGTTGCTTGTAAGTTTTTTATCAATTTTTGAAACCGATTTCAATACTGCAGTAGGACCTTTTATATCTCTTCCATAAACAGGAGACATTCCTCCGTCAGCAAGAGGTTCTTCTGCAAGTCTTCCATCTGGAGAAGCTCCAAGATTTTCCCCCATTGGAACATGGGCAGAAACTGTATACATTCCTGTGTGATACAATCCACCTCTGTAATTTCTAAAATTTTCCAATCTCTTTTTAAAATACTCAGCCCACTTAACTCCCATCATGTCAACTTCATCTATATCATTTCCATATTTTTCAGCTCTGTTTAAAATCACTGCCCTTGTTATTTCATGCCCTTTAAAATTATCTCTTAAAGCTGAAAGAAGTTCTTCCTTGGATATTTTTTTCTCATCAAAAACAAGTTTCTTTACTGCCCATAAGCTGTCGGCAAGATTTGCCACCTGAATCATCTGTATTCCTGAAAAATTATATTTTGCTCCCCCTTGTGTAACATCTTTTCCCTCTTCAATGCAGTTATCTATTACAGAAGAAAGGAAAGGAGAAGGAAGAAGATTTATGTGAGCCTCTTCAACTTTTTCACATGCCAAAACCATTTTATCCATAAATATATTCAAATGTTTTTCAAAACTTTTTTCAAGTTCTTCAAAAGTTTTATAAGTTGTTAAATCTCCAAAATTTTCAGAAAGCTGCTCCCCTGTCAAAAGGCATTTTCCGCCGTTTAAAGTAAGCTCCAAAATTTTATTCAGATTAAACATTGCAGCATCACTCCACCCAAGATTATTTCCTTGAGTAGTAAGTTCCACACAGCCCACTATTGCATAATTTCTTGCATCTTTTTCTGAAATTCCCAATGCTTCCATTGCAGGTATCACTGCTTCATCATTAAAGAACTGCGGCATTCCGCTTCCCTTTGCCACAACTTTTATTGCTTCTTTAAGTATTTTATCTTTTGTTCCCTTATGAAGACGAACTGAAAGATTTGGCTGTGGAAGCCCTAAATGTTCTTGAGCTTTTAAAAACAGAAAAGAAAGTTCATTTACAAAATCTTCTCCCTTTTCATTCTGTCCTCCCACAGCAATATTAAATCCTATTGGAAAACCTGCAAAATATTTTGCACTATGGGAATTTCTCATATATACTATTTCGTTAAATTTAAGCCACAGACATTCTATTATTTCTAATGCTTTTTCATTTGTAAGAATTCCTTTTTCAATATCTTTTTTATAATATGGATATAAAAAGCTGTCCATTCTCCCCGGAGAAAAAGATGAAGCATTTGATTCCATATGAAGAACTACAAATAAAAACCATAAAGACTGAACTGCTTCATGGAAATTCTCAGCAGGACGGCTTGAAATATTTTTACAATTTTCTGCCGTTAAAATCATATTTTCTTTTTTGATTTTATCTTTTTCTGTCTCCGCTTTTTCAAGAAGAAAGCTGCAGTATCTCATCATAAACTGCTGAACTCCCTCCATTACAATTATAACACTTTCATAGAAATCTTTTTTATCCCCGGAAGCTGTTTCTAAATATTTTTCTGCTTCAGCTTTTATTCCTGCAGGACCTTTTTTAAGCCATTTCTCACAATTTGGACATATATGACCTTGAGCATGGTCTTTCTGATTTATTTTTACAACCTTTGCTATTTCATTTATCTCTTTTCCATATTCTTTTTTCAAAACATCTTCCAGAGATTTCCCCTTCCAATAAGGTTTTATTATTTCTCTGAATATTTTTATATCTTCCTCTCTCACATTAAATTTATCCTGCGGTCTTACAGGAAGAGTTTCAAATTCTTTATCCACCCATGTACTTCCGCTTTCCGGAAAAACAACACCATATCTTACACCTGCAGTTCTGTTTCCAACTATCATCTCTTCAGGTTCTGCATTTATTTTTAAATTTAGGAGAGCATTTTTAAGGGCCAAAGCTCTCTGTATAATTCTTGGTTTATTTTCATTATTTTTATATGTTTCTGTTATTATAAGGGCCTGCTCAATAGAAGCATATCTTGGCTCTGACAGCATTTTATCTTTTAATATAGATATTCTTTCTGACATTTTTAAATTATCCATAAAAACCTCTCCTGTTCTTTATTGATTTTTATTATTTTTTATTATTTTTAAAAATATTATACATTTTTTTTATTTTTTTATCAATATCTTTTATTACTTTTTATTGTTTTTCATTATTTTTTAAATTTCCAATAAAAAATATGATATAATTAAGAAAAAACAGAGATTTTAAAGGAGAATATATGTTTGTAGAAGAAAGACACAATCTTATTATTTCTTCACTGGAAAAAAAAGGAAATATAAAAGTTAAAGAACTCAGCAGAGAATTTGGTCTCACTGAAGATGCAATAAGAAAAGATCTGGCTGTTCTTGAAAAAAAAGGGCTGCTTAAAAGAGTTTACGGGGGAGCTGTAAAAAATAGAGAAAATCTTCATTTTTTTAATGTTGAACAGAGAAAAAATCAAAATATTGAAATAAAACAGAAAATAGCTGAAAATGCTTTAAGCCTTATAAAAGAAAATGATATGATTTTTCTTGATATATCTACAAGCAATATTGAAATAGCAAAACTTCTGGTTAAGAAAAATATAAAAGTTACAGTTGTAACAAATATGATTGAAGTGATGCTTCAGCTTACTGCCCCTTCAAATGTTAATACTATTTTTATCGGCGGTGAATTTAACGAGGGGAAAGACGGATTTACAGGAAGCATGGCTATCTCCCTTATAAAAAATTTTAAATTTGATATTTCTTTTCTGGGAGTGGTAGGGGTTGATGTTTATGATAACAGCGCCGCTACATATGTGCCGGATGATGTTATGACAAAACGTGCTGTAATAGAAGCAAGCAAAAAAAAATATATGGTTATGGAAACTAAAAAATTTAATGTGGACGGAAGTTTTAAATACGCTCCTCTTGATTCATTCAATGGAATTGTTACAGAGGAAAAACCTTCTGAAGAAATTATAAATCAGCTGAAAAAATATAATTTAGATTTAATATTTTAGTAAAAATTCTGTCTTTTTTAATTTCAAAACAAACTATCTATTTTTAGGATTTTATGCTAAAATAGTAATAAATTGAAAAAATCAAGTGAGGTTTTAAAAATGTTTTTGCCTACAACTTCTGAAGAAGTAAAAAAATTAGGTTGGGATTCTCTTGATATAATTCTTGTTTCAGGAGACACCTATATAGATTCTTCCTATAACGGTTCTGCCCTTATTGGAAAATGGCTTTTAAAAAATGGATTTAAAGTTGGGATTATTGCCCAGCCGGACATAAATTCACCAGCAGATATTACAAGACTTGGAGAGCCGAAACTTTATTGGGCTGTATCTGCAGGGTGTGTAGATTCTATGGTTGCAAATTATACAGCTACAAAAAAGAAAAGACACAAAGATGATTTTACTCCCGGAGGAGAAAATACAAAAAGACCAGACAGAGCTTCAATAGTTTATACAGGTCTTATAAAAAGATTTTTTAAAAACAGTAAAACTCCTATTGTTCTTGGAGGAATAGAAGCAAGTCTTAGAAGAATTGTTCATTACGATTACTGGTCAAATCAGCTTAGACGTTCACTTATTTTTGATGCAAAAGCAGATATTCTTTCATACGGTATGGGAGAAAAATCAATGCTTGAACTTGCACAAAATATCCGTGACGGAAAAGATTATAAAAATATAAGAGGGCTTGCATATATTTCAAAAGAACCAAACGAAAATTATATTACAGTTCCCTCTTTTGAAGAATGCCGTGAAGATAAATTTAAATTTATAGAGATGTTTAATATTTTCTATAAAAACTGTGATTCTATAACCGCAAAAGGATTAAACCAAAAACACGGAGACAGATGGCTTATTCAAAATCCGCCGTCAGAAAATTTTTCATCAGAACTTTTAGATGAAATTTACGGAATGGATTTTGAAAGAGATGTACACCCATATTATAAAAAAGACGGTGTAGTAAGGGCATTGGATACAATAAAATATTCTCTTACAACACACAGAGGGTGCTATGGAGAATGTAACTTCTGTGCAATAGCAATCCATCAGGGAAGAACTGTTACATCAAGAAGTGAAAATTCTATTATTGAAGAAATCACAGATATTACAAAAGATAAAAAATTTAAAGGAAATATTTCAGATGTGGGCGGTCCAACTGCAAATATGTATCAGATGGAATGTTCTAAAAAATTAAAATTAGGTGCATGCAAAGATAAAAGATGTCTTTATCCAAAAACATGTCCAGCCCTTAAACCAAGCCACGAAAAACAGATTGAACTTCTGAAAAAACTTAGAAGTGTAGAGGGAATTAAAAAGATTTTCATTGCTTCTGGAATAAGATATGACCTTATACTTGACGACCATCAATATGGAGATAAATATCTTGAAGAAATTGTGGCACACCATGTTTCCGGTCAGATGAAAATTGCTCCTGAACATACAGAAGATAAAGTTTTATCTTTGATGGGAAAACAGGGAAAAGATTATCTGAAAGAATTTAAAAACAGATTTTACAAATTAAATAAAAAGCTTGATAAAAAACAGTTTTTGACATATTATTTAATAGCAGCACACCCAGGGTGTAATGAAAAAGATATGATGGATTTAAAAATTTTTGCTTCAGAAGAACTTAAAATAAGTCCTGAACAGGTGCAGATTTTTACACCAACACCATCTACTTATTCAACACTTATGTACTATACAGAAATTAATCCTTTCACAAATAAAAAACTTTTTGTAGAAAAGGATAACGGTAAGAAAGAAAAACAAAAAAATATTATCATTCCAAAAGATTATTCTCCTTCCAAAAATGTAAAAAAAGGAATCTCTCAGGAGAAATCTTTTAAGAAAAATAATAATTCTGGAAAAAAATTTAAAAAAAGTTTTAAATAGAGATACAACTGCCTTAGGTATTTTTATTTAATGTTAAGGAGGTAAAATGAAACCAATAGTTGCCATAGTTGGTAGACCAAATGTTGGAAAATCAACATTATTTAATAAATTGGTCGGAGACAGGGTTGCCATAGTTGACGACCAGCCCGGTGTTACAAGAGACAGACTTTACAGAGACACTGAGTGGAGCGGAAAAGAATTTGTCCTTGTTGATACGGGAGGACTTGAGCCGAGAAATAATGATTTTATGATGTCAAAAATAAAAGAACAGGCTGAAGTTGCTATGAACGAAGCTGATGTTATTCTTTTTGTCGTTGACGGAAAAGCAGGACTTAACCCTCTTGATGAAGAAATAGCTTATTATCTTAGAAAAAAACACAAGCCGATTATTCTTTGTGTAAATAAGATTGATAACTATCAGACTCAGCAGGAAGACCTTTATGATTTCTGGGCATTAGGATTTGATAATTTAATAGGAATTTCTGCAGAACATAAAACAAACTTAGGAGATATGCTTGACCTCGTGGTTGATTTAATCGATACAGTTGAAATGCCTGAAGAGGAAGAGGGATTAAAAATTGCAATAATTGGAAAACCAAATGCTGGAAAATCTTCTCTTGTAAATAAACTTTCTGGAAAAGAAAGAGCAATCGTAAGTAATATTGCAGGAACAACAAGAGATGCAATCGATACTCCAATTGAATATGAAGGACAAAAATATGTTCTTATCGATACAGCAGGAATAAGAAGAAAATCAAAAGTTGAAGAAGCTCTTGAATATTATTCTGTTTTAAAAGCACTTAAAGCTATAAAAAGAGCTGATGTATGTTTCCTATTATTCGACGGAAAAGAAGGGCTTTCTGAACAGGATAAAAGAATTGCAGGAATTGCCCACGAAGAAAAGAAACCTATTGTTATTGTTGTAAACAAATGGGACTTAATTGAAAAAGAAAAAAATACAATGAAAGAGATGAAAGAATATCTTCTTGGAGAACTTCCATTCCTTTCATATGCACCGATTGAATTTATTTCTGCCCTTACAGGACAAAGAACTACAAGACTTTTTGGAATAGCAGAAAAGATTTATGAAGAATATATAAGAAGAATTTCTACAGGACTTTTAAATACAGTTATAAACGAAGCTGTTATAATGAACCCTCCTCCTACAAGAAAAGGAAGAGTTACAAAAGTTAATTATGCAACTCAGATTGCAACAGCTCCTCCAAGATTTGTTCTGTTCTGTAACTATCCAGAACTTATGCACTTCTCTTATGCAAGATATATTGAAAATAAACTTAGAGAAGCATTTGGATTTGAAGGTTCACCGATAGAAATTATTTTTGAAAAGAAAAATCAAGAAAAACAGTAAATATATAATAAACGGGCTTTGGAAAATAAATTCCATGCCCGTTTTATTTATATTATAATAATTTCTCTAAAAATAACAATATTCATAAAATTTATCCAAAAAATAAAAAAAGGCTGTCGCAAAAGGCAGTCTAAACTTTCTGGTGCATCATACTGGACTTGAACCGGTGACCGTACGATTAAGAGTCGTATGCTCTACCAACTGAGCTAATGATGCAATATATATTTTTATAAAAAAAATGGAGCGGGAAACGAGGGTCGAACTCGCGACATTCAGCTTGGAAGGCTGACGCTCTACCAACTGAGCTATTCCCGCAATCTTTATCACAGGTATGATTATAGCATTACATAAAAAAATTGTCAAATATTTTTTTTAATATTTGACAATTTTTTTTACAACATTTTATTTTTAGAAAGCAGATAAGTAATAACAATACTTAAAAGTATTGAAATTATAATTACAGCTGCAAAACCAAAAGGATTTTCAGCAAAAGGAACTGCAACGTTCATTCCCCAGATTCCTGAGATGATTGTCGGAATTGCAAGAACAACTGTAATTGAAGTAAGTCTTTTCATAACATTGTTCAGGTTGTTTGACATTACTGTTGAAAAGGCATCTCTTGTTCCGCTTAAAATACTTGAATAGATACTCGCCATTTCTATCGCCTGTTTTGTATCAATAATAACGTCATCAAGAAGATCCAGATCATCAGGATATTTTTTTACAAGCTGCATTCTCATTATTTTATCAAGAACGGCTTCATTTGATTTAAGAGAAGTTGTAAAATAAACCAAACTTTTCTCAAGCTCAAGCAAAAGCATAAGTTCCTCATTTTCCATATATTTTTTTAAACGATTTTCTACAACATCACTTACACGTCCTATTTGTCTCAGATAATACAAATAGTATGATGTATTTCTAAAAAGAAGCTGAAGTATAAATCTTGTCTTTTTATATGTGAAAAAACCTTTTATTCTTCCTTTTACAAATTCATCAATAAGAGGAAATTTTTCTGTTGTAACTGTTATAATATTATCTTTTAAAACTATGATACCAAGGGGTATTGTAGTAAATGAACATTTGTCTTTTTCACTGTGAATAGGAACATCTATAATAATAAGGAGAATATCTCCGTCTATTTCCAAACGAGATTTTTCTTCTTCGTCCAAAGCTGCTTTTAAATGTTCCACAGGAATATCAAAGGCCTGTTGTATCGCTGCTATATCTTCATCAGCAGGATCTGTAAGATTAATCCATGTATTTTTTTCTCTGAATATTGACACATCTTTTACTATTTCTTCATCATCTTTGAAATAGATACTTTCCAGTTTATCCATAGGATTAGTTTTAAAAACTTGAATCATTTAGTCACCTTCCATTTTAGAACTCTCTATCATGGAAAGTTGATAAAGAGCCTAGATATTTAATTTTTTAGTTTCTTTTAGTGAAATATTCCGCGGGGAATATGTGTCCATCTAAAAACCACCTCATTTTAAATTTTTAATATACCTTATTATTTTACATTATATTTCGATAATTGTAAATAAAAATAAAAAATGGAAAGGCTTCTTATCATTTTTAAATAATAAAGTTTATTTTCAGTTCACATTTATATAGAAAAATAAAAAATCATCTTATTAAATTAGATAAAAATCTTAATTCTAAAGATGATTTTATTTTTTTAAATATTTAAACACATTTTTTAAATAACATATAAAAAATGTAATTAATTTCATTGGTGGAGATGACGGGAATTGAACCCGTGTCCAAAACTAAAAGCACCATAAGCTTCTACAAGTTTATTCTGTGATTAATCTCGTACCACCCAACTGCACAGACACAGACAGATAATACCAGTCTTTTAAATTTCCTCAAAATATCAAGACTCTATCTTGAGTAATCCGTAAATTTGGTTATACCCCTTGGAATTCTCTTAACGGTCTTGAGAAAACCGGAGCAGCTGACTTAATTAAGCAGCTAAAGCGTATTCGTTGTTTCCATCTAAACGATGAGTTTGACCTCTCACAGCGGTCAGCCTGACCTGCTACCTATGACCTTCCAGCCCTGTCGAAACCTTTACATCCCCAATATTCAATTTTTTATTGCATTATATTATATCACTTATTTTTTATTTAATCAATATTTTATCTGACTTTCAGCATTCTGTCCATGTCTCTCTTCTGATCTTTTTTGGCTATGCTTTCTCTCTTATCGTAAGTTTTCTTACCACGTCCAAGAGCAATGTCAACTTTTACATATCCTTTTGACAGATGAACATTAAGAGGAACTATTGTATATCCTTTCTGAGTAACTTTTTCATGGAATTTTTTTATTTCTTTTTTATTAAGAAGAAGTTTTCTCACTCTTTTTTCTTCAGGATTGTACACACTTCCATACTGCCATGGAACTATTGACATTCCCATAATAAAAACTTCCCCGTTTATTATTCTTACGAATGCTTCTTTTATGCTTACTTTTCCTGCTTTTGCAGATTTAACTTCACTTCCCACAAGCTCAATCCCAGCTTCAATGGTATCCTCTACAAAATAATCAAAGTATGCTTTTTTGTTATTTGCAAGTATCATATATCCTCCGCTTCATACTTCTATATTAAAAAGAGTTTTTAGGACTACTGTATCTTACAATTTATAAAATTTTATTTTTTAAATCTGCAACAGCCCTAAAAATCACTCCCCTGCCAAGGCTTTTTTTATTTTCTAAGTCCTGTTATAAATTCTTCTGTATATGGTGCAACTTCAACTTCAAGTTCAGCCATATCAGCTCTTACAACAATAACATCAAGTTTGTCTCCAAGATTATATATTTCTCCGCTGTCCTTATCTGCCATTGCATAATTTACTTCGTCAAATTCATAGTAGTGAGGTGAATTTGTTACATCCCACATACATTCAACAAGTTCATCTGTTTCAATAAATACTTTTCTGTTGGCAAAACCTGTAATAGTCCCTTTGAAAACTTCGCCGACTTTATCAAGCATATATTCTACAACTTTTATTTTTACACTTTCCTCTTCAGCTTTCATTGCATCTCTTTCTGTTTTAGAAATTGCAAGACAGATTCCTCCAAGAGTTTCCTCAAGTTTTTTAATATATTTTTCTTTTGGATAACCGTGAAGAACTGAACCTAAAATTCTATGAATCATAAGGTCTGAATATCTTCTTATCGGCGAAGTAAAATGTGTGTAATAGCTTGATGCCAAGCCGAAATGCCCAACATTTTCAGGAGTATATCTTGCCTGTTTAAGAGCCATAAGAACCATCTTGTGAACTATAAGGCTTAAGCCCTTATCTTTTGAATCTTCTATTATTGTCTGGAATTTTTTAGGGTGAATTCCCTCAGCTGAATGAATTCTGTAACCAAATTTTCCAAGGACATCATTAAGAGCTTCTATTCTTTCGCTGTCTGGTTTTTCATGTGTTCTGTAAATGCTTGGAATTTCCAGCCAGAAAAGTTTTTCTGCAACAGCTTCGTTAGCTTCTATCATAAAATCTTCTATTACTTTTTCAGCTTCTCCTCTGTCACGTCTTCTTAAATATTTTACTTTTTTATTTTCATCAAGGACAACTTGAATTTCTGGAAGATCAAAATCAATGCTTCCTCTTTTATGTTTAACCTCTCTTATTATTTTTGAAAGTTCAAGCATATTAAAACACATATCTTTTATGCTTTCATACTGCTTTGTTACCTCTTCATCCCCTTCAAAAATTTTATTTACATTGTCATATGTCATACGAAAAGCTGTTTTTATTACAGATTTATATGTATCAGCTGAAACAACTTTTCCTTCAGGTGTAATTTCCATATCACAGGTAAAAGTAAGTTTATCTTCATTTGGATTTAATGAACATATTCCATTTGAAATTTCTTTTGGAAGCATTGGAAGAACTCTGTCCACAAGATAAACTGAATTTCCTCTCTTAAGTGCTTCTTTATCAAGAGCTGTTCCCTCTTTTACATAATGACTTACATCTGCAATACTAACTATAAGTCTAAAGTTTCCGTTTTCAAGTTTTTCAACATAAACAGCATCATCAAGGTCTTTTGCATCTGCTCCGTCAATAGTTATTATTGAAAGATTTCTTAAATCTTTTCTTCCCTCATATTCCTCTTTTGAAATTTCAGTTTTAATATTTCTTGCTTCGCTTAAAACTTCATCAGGAAATTCCGGATTTAATCCTGTTCTTTTAATAAGAGCTTCTATCATAACATCGCTGTCTAAAGGATTTCCAAGTTTTTCAACAATTTTTCCCTCTGGCTTTCTGTCTTTATCTCCCCAGAAATCAATTTTAACAAGAACAAGATCTCCGTCTTCAGCCATTTTTAAATATTTTTTCGGGATATATATATCCTGTCCGAAAGAGTGTGTAGGAACAACAAAACCAAAATCTTTTCTTTTGGATAAAATTCCAACAACAGTGTCATTTTCTCTTTTTATGATTTTAACAACTTCTCCCTCTCTCTTTCCATCTTTAAAACTGCTCTCTCTGATTCTTGCAAGAACAGTGTCGCCGTTTAAAGCTCCGTTAAAATCTCTTCTGGGAATAAAAAATCCCTCTTCTTCTGTATCAACAAAAGCAAATTTATTTTTTACCACTGAAAATGTTCCTTTTACAATTCCCACATTTTCAGGCACATTGTATCTTCCTTTATTATTTTTTACGATTTCCCCTGCTTCAACCCAAGAGTTTACTATTTCTCTGTTTTCTTTTTTAAATTTAGGAGACCAGCCAAGCAGACTGTAAATTTCATCAAGAGTTAAAGATTTTTTTCTCTCGTTCAAATTCTTTTTTAATTTCTGTAAATCTTTTTCTATGTTCATTTTCTCATCTCCTTTTATTTTTTATAAGATCATCTCTCATTTTAATTGTATCTATATGTATTATACCACCTTTTTCTTTTAAATATTCTATTTTTCTATTAACTTCTATTATTATTCCGCTGTCTAAATCTTTTAATGTTTCTTCTCTTATTTCATCTACACAGGGATAATTTCTTCCTATCTCTACTGCATCGCCGATATACACTATTTTTTCAAGAAGAGACATATTTTCTCTGCCGATAGTATGATATTTTATAGCATTTAAAATGTCAGTATCTTTTATTCCAAATTCTTTTTCTGCAGCCATTGCCCCTGCAAAACCATGAAGAATTTCAAGGAGAGTTTCATATCCTTTTATCTCTGGAACATCTTTACACATCTCTTTTAAAACTTCTATATTTGTTTCTTTCATATAGTCGTGAAGAAGAGCGGCAATTCTTGCTTTTTCTATATCAGCTCCATTTCTTTCAGCTAAAATTACACACATTTCCTCAACTCCTAAAACATGCTTAAATCTTTTTGCTGAAAGTTTCTCCTCAACTTTTTTTCTTAATTTATCTATATCCATATTTTTCACCTTATTTTAAATATCTTTTTTATATGTATAATCTTTAAGCAAATTTGCATATTTAACTTTTTCCAAATCAGCATTATTTATTAAAATTCTCACACTATCTATCCCCCCTGCATTAGTAAGAGAATTTACAAAAGAATAAATAATAAGAAGTTCTGATTTTGCATTTGTCACATTATCAAAAATCTTTTCTGGAAGATCAAGATATATTTTTTTATCTAAAATATAATAAACAATATCTTTCTTATCTATTTCAGGAACAAAATTTCCCTCTTCAAGTTTTTTCAAAGTTTCAAAAATTGTTGCTTTTAAAAACTCATCTTTAGATTTTACTTTTGAAACTATAATTTCTTCATTTGTAATGCTGTTATCTTTTGGATAAAAAACATATATTTTATCACTTTCCTCTTTTACTGTTCCGTCTGTTCTTGTAAAAACAATTTCCGGAGATTTTGCTCTTTCTTCAATTCTATGATTTATAAATCCTAAGATAACTGCAGCAATCCACATTGCTCCCATTATCATATACATTTTTTCTTTTGTTATTTTATTTTTTACAGCTTTTTCTTCAGATGATTTTTCAATAACTTTTTCGTTGCTTTTAATATTTTTTTCTTTCAAATTTTTAAACATATTTTTCTCCCAAGTTAATAAAAATATTTTCTCACATGTTCTGCTATTTTTTGAGCCATTATTTTCTGATTTGTTCTGTTTGTCATTTTTCTGTGGTCTTCAGGATTTCTTATAAATCCAAGCTCAATTAAAATTCCCGGACTGCTTATCCCTCTTAAAACAGCAAAATTTGCCCCGTGAATTCCCCTGTCTTTCATTCTCATTCTTGCTGAAAGATCTCTGTTCAGCCCCTCTGCCAGTTTAATTGATTTTTCCTGATTTTTATTATAGGCTATCTGCCCCATTATCTGCACAATGCTGTTTGCATCTTCACCATATTTTGCACCAACACTGTTTTCAAATTCTGCTATTCTTTCAGCATAAGGAGAAGATTTTTTAGAAAAATAAAATATTTCCATTCCGCTTAATTTTGAATTTTCAGCAGAGTTTATATGAACACTTATAAATAAATCTGCACCTATTCCATTTGAAATCTTGCTTCTGTTTGTAAGAGTTATAAATTCATCAGAATCCCTTGTCATAACAACATTAAAATCTTTTTTAAGTTCATCACGAAGATATTTCCCGACTGCAAGAGCTATATCTTTTTCTTTCGTTCCGCCGATCCCTATTGCCCCCGGGTCTTTTCCTCCATGTCCCGGGTCAATTACAACAGTATATTGTTTATTCTGGGCATTTTTAGAAAAATCAACAACAACTCTGTTTGGATTTTTTCTTAAAGAAACTTTATGAAATATATTTTTATTAAGTGTCACAAAATATCCGCTGGAAGTTCCATAATCTACTCTCTGAACTTTTTCTATATATTTAGGAAGTCCGTTTCTTGTATTTTTATCTTTTGCTGAAGAATTATTTCCGATATCCAGAAAAAGAAGTCTGTTATATTCATCATAATCTGTGGAATAAACAGGAGCATCTTCACTCAAATCAAAAACCATCTGCGGCGGATATTCATTAAATCTGACTTTTTCCACCACCGATCCAAACGAAAATATTGTTGCTGCTAAAAACAGCAATACAGCAAATATTTTTTTCTGCATTTTTGCTTCCTCCTGATTTATTCCATAAATTACAAAAAAGAGGACAACATCAAATAAAATTTTCAAGCTGTCCTCTTTAATTTTTATTTAACTATTTTAAAACTACTGCTACTGCTGATTTTCTTATTGTAAGGTTAACACCTTTGTCAACTCTTATTTGAAGATAATCATCTTCTACTGATGATACAGTTCCTTTTATTCCGCCGATAGTAACTATTTCATTTCCCTCTTTAAGAGAATCCATCATTTCTTTTTGTTTTTTCTGTTTCTTTTTATTTGGTAATATCATAAAGAAATATATAATTGCAATCCAAACAGCAATCATTATGAAAGTACCATATTTAGCCATTATTTCATTCATACTTTTACTTTCCTCCCAGAAATTTTTATATTTTGCTCAATTTAAAGTATATCATAGAGAGAGTTATTTTTCAATCTCCCTTTATTTTTAAAAACTATCCTCTGAAGAAATCCTTAAATCTTTCTATAAAACTTTTATTCATTTTATAATTTTTATCTTTAAGGCTTTCATCAAATTTTCTTAAAAGTTCCTGCTGGTCATCAGTTAAATTTGTAGGAACTTCTATTATAATTTTTACAAGCTGGTCACCGGGAGCATAGGCTCTAGGATTATTTATTCCTTCGCCTTTTAATCTGAATACTTTTCCATTTTGAGTTCCTGCTGGAATTTTTATACTTTTCTTTCCTTTTAATGTAGGAATATCAATTTCTCCGCCAAGAGCAGCTTTTGCAAATGTAATAGGAATTTCACAGATAATATCATCACCATGTCTTACAAAGAAATCATGTTCTTTTACATGAATAAAGATATATAAATCTCCGTTTGGTCCTCCCTCTGTACTTGCATCTCCCATTCCAGAAAGTCTTAATCTTTGTCCGTCTTCTATACCAATAGGAATTTTAACTGTTTTCTTAACTGTTTCTCTTTCAAGTCCTGTTCCGTTGCAAGATTTACATTTCTTTTCAGGGATTTTTCCTTTACCTTTACATTTATCACATTCTTCAACACTTTGGAAGTTTCCAAAAACTGTTCTTTGAGTAACTTTAATTTTTCCTGTTCCGTTACATTTGTCACAAGTTTTTAAACTGCTTCCAGGCTCTGCACCTGTTCCGTTGCAAGTTTTACATTTTGCCTGTCTTCTATAATTTATTTCTTTCTCAACACCTTTTGCCACTTCTTCAAGAGTAAGTGTAACATCAACTCTTAAATCTGCTCCAGGTTCTGGTCCTCTCTGTCTTCCTCCGCCGAAGCCGCCGAAACCTCCCCCTCCGCCAAAGAATGATGAGAATATGTCTTCAGCATTTCCAAATCCTTCAAATCCTCCGCTGAATCCACCAAATCCCCCAGCTCCTGCTCCTCCGTTTTCAAAAGCAGCATGACCAAATCTGTCGTATTTAGCTCTCTTGTCTGGATCAGAAAGAACTTGATAAGCCTCGTTTACTTCCTTAAATTTTTCTTCAGCTTCTTTTTTTTCTTTTTCACTTGCATTACTGAATTTATCAGGGTGATATTTCATTGCCAGTTTTCTATATGCTTTTTTTATGTCATTTTCACTGGCTGTTTTCTCTACCCCTAAAAGATCATAATAATCTTTTTTGCTCATTTTTTATTCCTCCAAACTACAAACTTATTATTAAACTTCAAAAACAGTGATTTCAATAGCTCTTGTATATATTTCTTTTCCGCCTATTTTTTCTATTCCTGTTTTCTCTTCAAGTTTTCCAGAACAGTTATCATAATCAGAAATTCCATTCCAAGGTTCAAAACATACATATTCTGCCCCCGGAACATTCCAGAAAGCTATATATCTGAAACCGTCATAGTTAAATCCTAAAACTCTTTTGTCTTTTGTATTTTTTAAATATGCTGTTTTTGAATTTGTATTTTCAAATATTATTGCATCATTTATAAATCTGTCTTTTGATAATTTCATTATATTTCCGCTGAAAATATTTTCTTCTTTTCCAGCTGCAATTAAAGCTCCGTTTAAAACTTTTGCAATTCCCTCTTCATTTTTTTCAAATTCAATATAGTAATCAGAAAAATCCATTCCATCTTTTAGAGGTGCTACAAATGCAGGGTGTGCTCCAAGTGAAAAATACATGTCTTCATTTCCTAAATTTTCAACTCTGTATTCAAGTCTTAATTTTCTTCCATCTAAAATATATTTCATATAGAAATTGAATTCAAACGGATATAATTTTTTTGTTTCTTCATTTGAGCTGAACACAAATTCTACAAAATTATCTCCTGAAGAAAATAATTTATGCTCATAATCTCTTGCAAAACCATGTTTTTTTGAAAATTCATAAGTTTTTCCATTATATGAATATCTGTTGTCTTTTATTGCTCCTACAAAAGGAAATAATACTGGAGAAGATTTAGCCCAGAATTTAGGATCTTTCTGCCAAACATATTCTTCATTTGTTTTTAAATCTTTTATGCTTGTAAGTTCTGAACCAAAACTATTTATTTTTACTTCTAAGAAATCATTTTTTAATGTATATTCCATCTCACATCTCCCTATTTATTATTTTTCTCAAGTTCAAGCAGGTGTTCTTTTATTTTTATTCCCCCCTCAGAACTGAAACCTGTCATTTTTCCATTTTTTCCAATTACTCTGTGGCATGGAACAACAATTAAAATTTTATTGTCGCCGTTTGCCTGCCCCACAGCCCTTGAGGATTTTGGATTTCCCAGTCTTCTTGCCTGTTCTCCATAGGTTATGGTTTCCCCGTAAGGAATTTTTAAAAGTTCATTCCATGCTTTTTTTCTAAATTCAGTTCCTCTCATATCAAGTTTCAAATCAAAGCTTTTTCTTTTTCCAGAAAAATATTCCTCAAGCTGTTTCTTGCATTTTTCAACTTCAGGACTTTTAATTATTTCAATTTCTGGTTTTTTACTGCACTGCTTTATAGAACTTATTCCATCTTCCTCTTCTGTTATAATTAGATACCCTATGAAATCATTTTTTATATAGTCAATTCCTTTCATGGTCCTCCAAATATTTCCTCTATATAAAGTAATTGGGAATAGAGAACCCTCTATTCCCAACTAAATCTTATAACTTAACTGTCATTAGTCTACTATTTCAGCGTCCTCTATATCATCATCTTTTTTAGCATTTTCTGCTCCAGCTTGTCCGTTTGCTGCACCAGCTTGTTGTTTTGCCTGAGCTTCTTTGTAAACTTCTTCAGCTAATTTTTGTGCTACTTTTGATAATTTTTCTATTGCTGCTTCGATTGCTGCTTTGTCTTCTTTGTCTTTAACTTGTTTTAATTCTTCAAGAGCTGCTTCGATTGCTTTTCTTTCTTCTTCTGTTACTTTTCCAGAGTGATCTTTTAAAGTATTTTCAGTAGAAGCGATTAACATATCTGCTTTATTTCTTGTTTCAACAAGTTCTTTGAATTTTTTATCTTCAGCTTCATTTGCTTCAGCATCTTTTTTCATTCTTTCAATTTCTTCTGATGAAAGGTTAGTTGATCCTGAAATTGTTACTGTATTTTCTTTTCCTGTTCCTAAATCTTTTGCTGATACGTGAACAATTCCGTTTGCGTCAATATCGAATGTAACTTCGATTTGAGGGATTCCTCTTGGTGCTGCTGGAATTCCTTCAAGGTTAAACTCTCCAAGTTTATGGTTGTCAGCTGCTTTTGCTCTTTCACCTTGTAATACGTTTATTGTAACAGCTGGCTGGTTGTCAACTGCAGTTGAGAATACTTGAGATTTTTTAACCGGAATAGTTGTATTTTTTTCAATAATTCTTGTACAAACTCCTCCAAGAGTTTCGATACCAAGTGATAATGGAGTTACGTCAAGAAGTAATACGTCTTTAACATCTCCCATTAAAACTCCACCTTGAATTGCTGCTCCTGCTGCAACAACTTCGTCTGGGTTGATTCCTTTATTTGGTTTTTTACCAAAGTAAGATTCTACCCATTCTTGAACTGCAAGCATTCTTGTTGATCCTCCAACTAGTAATACTTCATCAATATCAGCTGGTGATAATCCTGCATCAGAAAGAGCTGTTCTTGTAGGTCCTTGAGTTGCTTCAACCAGGTCTCTAGTTAAATCATTGAATTTTGCTCTTGTTAATTTCATTTCTAAGTGTTTTGGTCCTGTTGCATCCATTGTAATGAATGGTAATGAAATTTGAGCTTCCATCATTGTTGATAATTCTTTTTTAGCTTTTTCAGCTGCATCTTTTAATCTTTGGTAAGCCATTTTATCATTTGCAAGGTCGATTCCTTGTTCTTTTTTAAATTCAGATACTAACCAATCAATTATTCTTGCATCGAAATCATCTCCACCTAAGTGGTTGTTTCCTGCAGTTGCAAGAACTTCAATTACTCCATCTGCAATTTCAAGGATAGATACGTCGAATGTACCTCCTCCAAGGTCAAATACTAGAACTTTTTCATCTTTATTTTTATCAAGTCCATAAGCAAGAGCTGCTGCTGTTGGTTCATTTATAATTCTTTTTACTTCAAGACCAGCAATTGCTCCAGCATCTTTTGTTGCTTGTCTTTGAGCATCTGTAAAGTAAGCAGGTACTGTAATAACAGCTTCTTTTACTTCTTCTCCTAAATATGCTTCAGCATCTTTTTTTAACTTTTTAAGAATCATTGCTGAAATTTCTTGTGGAGTGTAATCTTTTCCATTAATATGAACTTTATAATCAGAACCCATTTGAGTTTTGATTGAAAGAACTGTAGAAGTTGGATTTGTTATTGCTTGTCTTTTTGCAATTTCTCCTACAATTATTTCTCCGTTATCTTTTATATTTACAACTGACGGAGTAGTTCTTGCACCTTCAGCATTTGTTATAATGCTTGCAGAACCTCCTTCCATTACTGCCACACAAGAGTTTGTTGTTCCTAAGTCAATTCCTATAATTTTTGCCATTTTAATCTAGCCTCCTAATGTATCCTTAAAATTAAATTTTTTATTTTTTTAATTTATAATAAATTATTTCTTACAAACTTTAACCATTGAAGGTCTTATTACTTTTCCCTTCATTTTATAACCTTTTTGAAGTTCCATAATGATTTTGTTATCATCATATTCTGGACTTGCTTCAACCATTACAGCCATATGTTCGTGAGGATCAAATTCTGCATTTTCAGTTATTATTTCCTCAACACCTTCTGATTTCATTATATCTTTTAAGTTTCCAAGAATAATTTCAACACCTTTTACAAGTCCGTCGAAATCTTTTGTCTGAGATGATGAGTTAATAGCTCTTTCAAGATTATCCATTCCATCAAGAAGTTTTGTTATAATCTTTTCAGCTGCATATTTTCTAAGCTCTTCCATTTCTCTTTCTTTTCTTTTTGTAAAGTTTTGGAAATCAGCTTGTTTTCTCATATATGATTGTTTCCAGTCATCAAGTTCAGCTTTTAATTTTTCTATTTCTGCATTTTTATCTGCTTCTCCCGCAGTTTCCTCATTTTCTTTTACATTTTCTGCTTCAGGAGTCTCCATAGTTTCCTTTTCTAATTCCTCGTTTAATATTTCTTTATCCTGTTCTGACATTTTTCAACTCCTTATTTCTTTTTATTTTTATTAATTAACAGCTTTTCACTGTTCACTACTTTTTCAACTTCACTGCTTACATATTGAATAAGCCCCATTGTTTTTGAATAAGGCATCCTTTTTGGACCAATAACACCAATAACACCTTTGGCATCTCCCTGTTTATATATTGAATAAACAAAACTGTAATCTTCAAGTCCTTTTATTGGAAGCTCATCTCCCAAGATTACATTCACCTGTCCTTCTTCAGTATGTCTTGAATTTACCATTTCCTCAAAGATTTCTTTGACATCTTTTTTCTTATTGAAAAGTTCTAAGACATCTAAAACATCACTTACATTTTTATCTTTAAATATGCTTGATGAGTTGTCAACAAATAATCTTCCCTCAATATCCTGATAAATTTCTTTTTCAAGGTCTGCATATTTTTGATAATTTGTTTTTATGAAGTTTTCAATCTCATAACTTTTTATACTATTAGTCTTAATTTTTTCATTTAAAGTTTGAGATAATTTTTTTAGTTCTTCTTTTGTGATACTTTCTTCAAGTTTAATTTTCTTTGTAACAACACTTAAATCTTCCGTAACTATTATTGCCAGAATAATATAATCATCTATATGTACAAGCTCGATTTTTTTTATTCTTTCTTTTCTGTAATCAGGCTCTATAACTATGGAAGCATAAGAAGTAAGTCTTGAAAGAAGAGTTGATGTCTGCTGAAGTATGTTGTCAAGTTCATTTACTTTTCTTTCATATTCAATGTTTATCTTATTTTTTTCTTCCCTTGAAAGTTTTTCAATTTTTAAAAGTTCGCTCAGATAATATTTATATCCAAGGTCTGTGGGAATTCTTCCTGAAGATGAATGTGTTTTTTCTATAAATCCTCTATCCTCAAGGTCAGACATTACATTTCTTATTGTTGCTGAAGATAAATCTATATTATATCTTTTTACCAGAGTTCTGGAACCAATTGTTTCTCCAAACCTCAGATAAAAATCTATTATTGCATTTAAAACCAATTTTTCTCTGTCTGTCAACATTCCTTCTCACCCTCCTGTTAGCACTCGTTATACAGGATTGCTAACCACATACATAATGTACTATACTTTTTTTTATTTGTCAATATTTTTTTAGCCACATTTATATATGTCTGCTAAAAATTATTTATAACTTTTTATTTTTAAAAATTATAAAACGATAGCCACCCTATAAAAATTTTTCAAAAAAATAAAAAAGCGAAAATAAAAACAAATAAAATTGAATTTATTTTCACTTTTCTAATCTTTAACTGTGATATTCTAAAATATAAATTATATCCTGCTCTGTATCAGCAAAAGCTATTGCAGTTCCTCCCCAGCAGGTAAACCTAAAGCCGTCAGTTCCGCACACAGCCATATTTGGAGAAAAGTTATATCTGTTTTCAAGATTATATTCTAAATTTAAGAAAAATTCTTCTATGCAGTAAGAGACATCTTCCGGTGAAAGTAAAATATCTCTTTCATCATGCCCGTAATTTTCTGTAAGCTCATTTATATGACAAAATTCCCCTGTTTTTTCAAAATAATATTTTATAAACTCATAGCAGTAAAATGCTTCAGCAAAATATTGAGGGTCCTGTTCTTTAGTAAATCTTGCAGTATCTTTTATCCATTCCCTGTTTCTTTTATAATAATCTTTATAGGAAACTTTATTTTCAAAATATTCCTCTCTATTTTTCTGAAAATCTTTTTTCAGTGCAGAATAAAGTTCTGTGAAATTTGAATTTCCAAAAGTTTCTGTTTTTCCTAAAAAAGTATATTTTCCGTCAGAATATTTAAAGCCCCAGAAATGTCTTTCTGAGTTTAAAAACACTTTTTCAGGAAACACACCGTCTGTGGAAAGAAGATGAACCATATATTCTTTTCCCAAAATATGTTTTTTTACACTTAAAAGAGGTTTAAAATAACATTCAAGACTAGGGTCGTGAAAGACTTGAACTGCAGGGGGAAATAAAGTTATCCCTTTTAATTTTTCTTCCTCTGATTTTTTTGTTGTATTTTTTCTTATCTCTTTTTTATCTGCTTTTGTCAAATCCATAAATTTCACCCCGCATTTATCTAATTTTCAGCACCCAGCAGTTTTTTTAATCCCGCTTTTGGAAGACTCATAATTTCTAAACCTTTTGTCACACCATACATAAAAATCTTTGTGCCGTAACCTATGTTTTCAGAAGTTGTCACTTCCTTTCCCTCATAAAGATTTCCATTTTCATTTGTATAATATCTTACTTTTGAATTAGTATACCCCTCCAGATGTTTCTCTAAAAACAGAGGGCTGTTTACTGAAATTATATCAAGTTTCATATCCCTTATTTTTTCATCAAAATAATTTTCACGGCAGTATTTAAGTTTTACATAATGAAGAGCATCCATAACATAATAGTTTTCATTTTCATTTGCTATTATATGTAAAGTTTTATTCTGCATATTCCAGATAATTTCCCCAAGAGTAACAGCTTCATCACTGTATTTCATTATATCTGAATAGCCGTCCTCTTTTATAAATTTTTTATAAAACTCGCTTGTCATCTTTTCATAGCTTTCAAAGTTATAGACTATAAATATCTTATTCTTCCCCTCTACTGCTCTTTCATCGTAAAAATAAATCACTTTTTCTTTATCATCTAATATAAGCTCTCTGGGAATTCTTAATTTTTTAGCAATAAGCTCTTTTTCTGATATATCAGATATATTTCTGTCAGGTCTGTCACTTGTCATCATAAATCCAACAAGAATTTCACCATCTTTCTGCACAGGTGTGTAAATCCCTTGTGTTTTACGGGGTCTTTCAATTATTGTGCTTGTACACCCGTATAAAATAAATATAAAAAAGCAAAATAAAACAACCTTTTTCATAGAAAAATATCTCCCTATACTTTTTTAATCATTTTTTATACTGATTTTTACAGTAATTATTCTTTTAAACAGCTAATAATTACGAAACTTATTATTATTTTATCTATTCTTTAATTTCATCTTTTTTAAGCATTTCTCCAAACACAGATGTTAGAGATGCCAGGTTTTGAAGCTCAGAAGGTATGATAATTTTTGTAGATTTGCCGTCTGCCACCTTTTCAAAAGTTTCCATTCCTTTAAGAGCAAGGACTTCCTTAGTTGCTCCGGCTTCTTTTAAAGCTGTAATAGCTGCTGCTTTTGCTTTTTGAATTGAAAGAATTGCTGCTGCCTGACCCTCTGCTTCTTTTTCAAGGCTTTCTTTTTTAGCTTCCGCCCTTAATATAGCCGCTTCTTTTTCTGCTTCTGCTCTTAAAATCTGAGATTTCTTCTCTCCCTCAGCAACAAGTATCGCAGCTTCTTTCTGCCCTTCAGCTCTACGAATTGCTTCTCTTTTTTCTCTTTCAGCTTTCATCTGTTTTTCCATAGCATCTTGAATTTCTCTCGGCGGAATAATATTTTTAAGCTCTATTCTGTTTATTTTTATTCCCCAGGGGTCTGTTGCCTCATCAAGAACTGCCCTCATTTTTGTATTAATTGTATCTCTCGATGTAAGAGTTGTATCTAGTTCCATTTCCCCTATTATATTTCTTAAAGTTGTAGCTGTAAGATTTTCTATGGCACTCATAGGGTGTTCAACTCCATAAGTATAAAGTTTTGGATCTGTTATCTGAAAATACACAACTGAATCTATCTGCATTGTAACATTATCTTTTGTAATAACCGGCTGAGGAGGAAAATCTATTACCTGCTCTTTAAGTGAAACTATTTTTACCACTCTGTCTATAAAAGGCATTAAAATATTAAGACCTACCTGCCATGTTGTAAGATATGCTCCCAGTCTTTCTATTACATATGCTCTTGACTGAGATACTATTCTCACATGGAATGCAAGAAGAATTATTATTAAAAATATTAATATGAAAATAAATATAAAACTCATGTTTCCTCCTTTTGATACTCTTTTCCTTTTAGCATATTATACTATAATTTTCTTTTCATTTATATCTTTTAATTTATTTTTTCAATTTTTATAAATTTTATATACATGTTATGAAATATTTTAAAACAGTGTTATGAAATTTATTTTTTTATTTTCTAAAATTCTTTGAAAAATATATTGATTTTCAATTTTTTTTGATATATAATTACTACTGTATTTTGTTATAAAATTATTTTTTTATTTCATTACTATGTTATGAAATAAAATCTGGGGGATTGATGGCAAGAAAATTAAGTTTTTCCAAAGAAGAAATTTTAAATACAGCTTATAAAATTCTTATTGAAGATGGAATGAAAAGTATTACAGCAAGAAATGTGGCAAAGGAGCTTGGCTCTTCTACAATTTCAATTTATTCAAACTTTGGTTCTATGGTAAATCTTAAAAACGACCTTTCAAGAATGGCAAAAAATAAACTTCTTGATATTACAAAAATTGAATATACAGACCAGAAACTTTTAAATATCGGAATAGGAATATGTATTTTTGCCAAAAAAGAAAAAGCTCTTTTCAGATCAATTTTTTTAAGAGAGGATCTTTCAAAAGATTTTATTGAAGAAATTATAACAGATTTAAAAAATCTTATTATAGCAAGTTTTAAAGCTGATGAAAGATATAAAAATCTTCCAGATGATGTCATTGAATGGATGCTGAAAAAAGGCTGGTGGTATGTTCAGGGATATGCCTCTTTAATTTGTTCAGGATTTTACAACCCAAGTGATGAAGTTATCGAAAAAGAACTTCGTGACATGGGATCTGTAATTGTTCATGCTGTTGAGAAAAAATAATTTTGTTTAGTTAGTAATTAAATTTTTAATATATTTTAGGGGGACTAATGAAAAAATCTTTAGTAATTTTATCACTTTTAGCTTCTGCAAATGCTTTTGCAGGAAGTATCGACTATCTTGCACAACAGGATGCAGAATATTTTGCACACCCAGCTATGATTGGAAAAGTTGGAGTATCCGGAGCATATTACAACCCAGCGGGAACTGCATTTTTAGAAGACGGGCTTTATGTTCAGTTAAACTCACAAACTTTATTTAAAACTTATGAAATGGATACAAAAGAAAACTTTGGTGGACTTTCACATGAAAGCGATCACCCGTCAGCTTTTGTTCCTAGTATTCAAATTGTAAAAAAAGAGGGAGACAGATCTTATTTCTTACATGCAGGAGCTGCTGCAGGTGGAGGAGCTGTTAAATACGAAAATGGAATTTCTGCTTTTGAAGTAATTGGGCAAGGAATTGAAGATAGTTTTAACTTTAATAAAGAAGATGGAACTCCTAATGGAAATAATGCTGTTGTAGATTATTTAGGAGGTTCAACTGTTAACGGTTCATCTTACTATATTAATACAACTTTTGGAATGGCTCAAAAAATAAATTCTAAATTTAGTATTGCAGGTGGATTAAGATTTATGTATGCAATGAGAGAGCTTAATGGAACTGCTCATTATAATCTTTATGTTGGACAAGGAATGGATAAAATTCTTGATCCTTACAAATCTGGAGATGTTCGTGTTGATATAGATTCTGAAAGAACAGGATGGGGAGTTGGAGGAGTAATAGGTTTCCACTATCAGCCGACTGAAAAATTAAATATTGGTTTTAAATATGAAACAGAAGTTAAATTAAATCTTAATGCTGATGGAAGTGTTTCAACAACTTCTACAAATGAAGCTTTTAAAATAAATAGTGGTAGTGGAAGTGTTGTAGGAAATATTAATGGGGCTTTAGAAAAAGAACCTGTTATTGCTGAATGGTTAGAAGATGACAGAAGAAATCTTCCAGCTATGATGGCTCTTGGAGTTTCTTATGAACTTACAGACAGAATTACACTTCTTACATCTGGAAACTATTACTTTATAAAAGATGCAAACAGAAACGGGTGCTATGATAACTACGACAACGGATATGAAATCTCTGTTGGAGTAGACTATAAATTAAACGACAAATGGACTTTAATGGCAGGATACCAATACACTGACACAGGAGCAAATGAAAATACTTACAAAGATACAGACTATGCACTTGATGCAGATATGTATGGTGTAGGGGTTAAATATACTCCAGATGAAACAAAAGAATTTATAGTTTCTTATGCTTATGTAGATTATAAAAACGGAACTGCTGTAAATGAAAAAGGACAAGAAACTACAACATTTAAAAAAGAAGTAAATGCAATAGGACTTTCTGCTACTTTCAAATTCTAATTTTATAAAAAAACTCTTACATATAATTCTTTGTAATTTTGTGTGAGAGTTTTTTGTTTTATGGAAGATAAAAAGATTTCTTGACAGTGATAAAATATAATTATATAATTTCAAGTAGAAAACAATAAATAATATGAACTAGAGGAGCTTTAATCGGCTGAGAGGAGATTCGTTCTCGACTCTTATTACCTGAACCGGATAATACCGGCGTAGGAAAGTTATGAAGAAATTTTTTATATTTTTTTATGAAAATCAGACTCTAGTTTATATTGAACTAGAGTTTTTTTATTTTCAAAAAAAGGAGCTGAATATGGAAAATTGTAAAAAATTATCAGAGCAGTTAATAGAAAATTCAAAAGTTCATTATTATGGAGCTGTTAATCATTTATTTGTTGAAGAAATGGTAAATGGAACTTTAGACAGAGAAAAATTTAAAAAATATCTGATACAAGATTATGTTTTTATAAATAGTTTTGTCCATTTAGTAAGCTATATTTTAGCATACAGCGAAACTATGTATCAAAAATACAGATTTTCAAAATTCTTAGCTATGATTACAAGTGATGAAAACGGGTATTTTATCCGTTCTTTTGAAGAACTTGGAGTTTCAAGTGAAGTTTACAGCACTGCAGAATTATCTCCTGTAATGGAAAAGTTTCTAAACCTTATTAATAAAGGTATAGAAACAGGAAAAGAAGATTCTGCCCGTGGATATAGAAACTGTCTAGCTGTTTTAATGTGTGCTGAGTCTGTTTACTGCGACTGGGGTGTTAAAAATGAAAATAAATCGCCTAAAGAATATTATTTCAACGAATGGATAAAATTACACAACAATGAAGATTTCAGAGAACTTGTAAAATGGCTTAAAGAAGAAGTTGATAATATTAATTTTTCAAATTCAGACGAAGAAAAAGAAATGAAAGAATTTTTTGAAGAAGCATGCAGATTAGAAATTGATTTCTTTGAAGAATCATATAAAAATATTTAAAAAATAAGGGAGGAGAAAAATGGAAATCATCTTAAATGGAAAAAAAGTTCCTCTTGAAAAAGAGATGACTGTATCAGAATTTATTGAAAATCTTGGAAAAGAAAAAAATATGAATCTTTCTGGTGCCGTTGTCCTTATTGATGATGATGTGGTCAAAAAAGCCGATTGGGATAAATCCTTTGTAAAAGCTGGAGCTGCTGTTGAAGTTTTGGCTTTCGTTTCCGGAGGCTAAAAAATATAGCAAACTCTCGGCATTAAAATTATTTCCGTGATTTATGCAGTGAGCTGAACACTAAAAAATGATATGTTTGAGCGAGAGCGAGTTTATCATTTTTAGTGAAATGAACAAAATAAATAGGAAAAAATTTTACTAGCCGAGCAATTTTCTTTGCATACTTTCTTTGGTTGCACAAAGAAAGTATAAAATAATTTAAATTTGGAGGAATATTATGAATGATAAATTAGTTTTAAAAGGACATGAGTTTGAAAGCAGACTACTTACTGGAACAGGTAAATTTTCTGACAAAAATCTTATAGCTCCTATGCTTGAAGCAAGCAAATCAAATATAATCACTATGGCTCTTAGAAGAATAAATTTTGAAAACCCAAAAGAAAATATTCTTAACTACATACCAAAACATATAACTTTACTTCCAAACACTTCTGGAGCAAGAAATGCTGAAGAAGCTGTAAAAATTGCAAGAATTGCAAGAGAAGCTGGTTGTGGAGATTTTATAAAAATTGAAATTATAAACGATATGAAATATTTAATGCCTGACAATGAAGAAACAGTTAAGGCTACAAAAATTTTAGCTGATGAAGGATTTATAGTTCTTCCATATATTATGCCAGACCTTATTACTGCAAAAAAACTTGAAGAAGCTGGAGCTGCTGCAGTCATGCCTCTTGGAGCACCAATCGGATCAAACAAAGGTCTTCTTACAAAACCATTAATCGAAATGTTAAATGATAATAAAAGACTTCCAATTATTGTTGATGCTGGAATAGGAGCACCTTCTCAAGCTGCTGAAGCAATGGAAATGGGTGTTGATGCAGTTCTTGTTAATACAGCAATTTCAACTGCAGAAGATCCTGTTATGATGGGAAAAGCTTTTGCTATGGCTGTTGAAGCTGGAAGAATGGCTTATCTTGCAAAACTTGCTAAAACTTCTAAATATGCAAATGCTTCATCTCCTCTTACAGATTTTCTTTTCAGAGGTGACAAATAATGGGATTTTATGATGTCATACAGCAATGGAAAGATTTTGATTTTGAAAGATACTTTGCAGAAGTTACTGATGATGATGTCCTTAACAGTATCTACAAAGAAAAACTTACTGAGTATGATTTATTAAATCTGCTTTCTCCAAAAGCAAAAAATCATCTTGAAAGAATGGCAAGAAGAGCTCAGGAAATCAAAACACAGCATTTTGGAAATATTATTTCCCTTTATATGCCTATATATATTTCAAATTTCTGTACAAATAACTGTGCTTACTGTGGATTTTCTAAGAAAAACCACATTGTAAGAAAGCACCAAAATCTTGAAGAAATTGAAGAAGAAGCAAAAGAAATTGCAAAACAGGGTGTTGAACATATTCTTATGCTTACAGGAGAAGCTCACGGACTTGTGACTTTAGACTATTTAAAAGATGCAGTTAAAGTTTTAAAAAAATATTTCAATTCTGTTTCAATAGAAGTTATGCCTCTTGAAGAATGGGAATATAAAGAACTTGCTGATATAGGTGTTGACGGTCTTACTGTTTACCAAGAAACTTATGATGAAGAAATTTATGATAAAGTTCATTTATCTGGAAAGAAAAAAGATTACCACTTCCGTCTTAATACTCCTGAAAGAGGAGCAAAAGCAGGGCTTAGAACAATAGGAATAGGACCTCTTTTTGGACTTAGTGAAATTAAAAAAGAAGCATTCTTTGCAGGACTTCATCTAAAATATTTAACAGATAAATATTTAAATTCATCTTTTGCAATCTCTCTTCCAAGAATAAATCCGGCAGAGGGAGGATTCCAGCCTGATCACCCATTGGACAATATAACTTTCGTTCAATTTATGACTGCTTACAGATTATTCCAAGTAAAAGCTGATATAAATATTTCTACAAGAGAAATTGCAAGTTTCAGAGACCATTTAATGCATATGGGAATTACAAAAATGTCTGTCGGTTCAAAAACAGATGTGGGAGGATACACTGAACACGACCCTTCAACTTGCCAGTTTGAAATAAGCGATAACAGAAGTGCTGAAGAAACTATTCAAGCTATAAGAGATAACGGCTTCCAGCCAATATATAAAGACTGGCAGCAGATAAGATAATTTAGGAGAAATTTATGAAAATAGGAATTGCCGGCTGCGGAGGGATAGGCTCAAATGTTGCCTGCCATCTTGTAAGAACAGGTATAGATTATTTAAAATTTGGAGATTTTGATAAAATCGAAGAATCAAATTTAAACCGTCAGTTTTTTTTCAAAAATCAAATCGGGCTTTATAAAAGTGAAACACTTGCAAAAAATCTTAAAGAAATAAATCCTAATGGAATTTTTGATTTTGAAATAATAAAATTTGACAGAAACAATATAAAAGATTTCTTTTCAGATTGTGACATTGTTGTAGAAGCTTTTGACAAAAAAGAATTTAAAGCTATGCTTATTGAAGAACTTCTTCCAATGGGAAAAATAATAGTTTCTGCCTCTGGTATAGGACACTGGGACACAGAAAATATCAGAACAAAAGAAATTGGAAAAAATCTTATTATTGCAGGAGATTTTGAAAAAGATACTGATGACTATAAAACATATTCTCATAAAGTGGGAATAGTTGCTGCCATAATGGCGGGAAAAGTTCTTGAAAAAGGAGGATATTTATGAGAGAAAGAATAATTATCCCAGAGGGAATTTATGGAATAACAGGAGATAATTTTGCCCACGGAAAAAGCAATCTTGAATGTGTAAAAGCAATGATTGAAGGTGGAATAAAAATTATCCAATATAGAGATAAAACAAAGTCTATAAAAGAAAAAGTGAAAGAAGCAAGAGAAATAAGAGAACTTTGCAAAGAAAACGGAGTTATCTTTATTGTAAACGATCATGTTGATATTGCAATCCTCGTTGATGCTGACGGAGTTCATATTGGACAAGACGACATGGATCCAAGTGATGTAAGAAAACTTATAGGTGATAATAAAATTATCGGGCTTTCAACTCACTCTGAAGAGCAGGGAATGAAAGCATATCTTAATCCTGATGTAGATTATATTGGTGTCGGACCAATTTTCCCTACAACTACAAAAGATACTGCTCCTGTAGGACTTGGATATTTAGAATATGCAGTTAAAAATCTTCATCTTCCTTTTACAGCCATTGGAGGAATAAAAGAACATAATCTGCATGAAATTATTTCAAGAGGGGCAAAAAATGTATGCCTTGTAAGTGATATTGTTGGAGCAGATAATATTACTGAAAAAGTTAAAGAACTTCAAAAACTTATTAAATAAAATTTTTACCATCTACCCTTTTATTACAATACAAAAAAGTCAGATAAGAATTAATTTTCCTATCTGACTTTTTCTATTATATATTTGAATATTTGTAATGTTTTTTCTTAAAAGGAAGCCAGCATAAAATTCCCAGCACCACATATATTATCTCTACAATTATTATATAATGAGGCCATGGACCAAAGAAATCTAAAGGTGATGAAAAAGCAGGCTTATAATTTATATACATATAGTTTGTTCCTAAAATTTCATTTATTTTAAAAACTATTCCTGCAAAAATATTTATACATACGAAAGAACCTAAAAATCCTTTAAATGTTGGTCTGTATTTTAAAGAAATCATTTGATAAACAACTGTAAAAAGTATAAAAAAATGTGTGATAAAAAAACTTATTCCAACAAAATTTGGAAAAGCTACTCTTGAATCTGGAAATAATATAGCCGCCACTGCTCCCAGAGACCAGAAATATATTATCTGGAAAAGATATTTTGATGGAAACATCATTGTTATTATTGCTAATATTAAAGTTACATTACAGAGATGAATAGGAATCAGATCATTTAATGTTTCCCCATATATTCCATGTCTTATAACAAGTTCAGCAACTTTTATTATAGCCACAGAACAAGAAATTGTCATTGCAAAACTTTTTCTTGAAAAAAACTGAGATGCAAAAAGAAGAATTATGTAAAATAATATGTATCCGCCTATACTTAAAATATGTTCTGTTGAAAAAAGTTCAAAATGACCCATGCTGTCCTCCTGTTTTTTATTTGTGAAATCCCAAATCAGCAGGATTAAAATCCCCTGATATATGATTTATTTTTCCTCCTGCTGCTTCAAAAAACTCTCTTCTTTCTTTTACTTTCATTGCAAGTTCATAAGTCTTAGGAGTTACATTATCTTTTTTTATAAATCCCTTTGACCAGTATTCAATTACAAGAGAGCTGTCTCCGTAAATATTAAATATTTTTTCTTTAAGAGCTATTTCAAGGGCAAAAAATATTCCTGCAAGTTCACCGAAATTATTTGTTGCTCCTTTAGGCATAAGAAAATTTCCAAATTCATTTATTCTTTCCTGCGGAAGAATTTTATGAAGAATGGAATTTCCCTCTTTTGAAGTAACTCTTACTTCAACTCCTATCCCTCTTCCTGTTCCTGCATCAAAATATATTCCCTCAGGAAGATTTTTTTTAACTTCATCTTTTTTTATATATTCTGCTCCAGAATCAAGCCACTCTTCAGCTTCGTTTTTTGTTTTAAAAGATTTGTAACGGGATTTTTCTCCCTGAACAATATTTTTACATACGTCCCAGCTGTCACATATTCCTGTTTTTCTTGAAGAAACTATATAGTATGCATAAAATTTTTTAGCCATAATACCTCCATTATAATAAAGATTATAACTTTTAATACAATATTTTTCAAGAACTATTAATTTTCCTTCTCTTTCTTAGAAACTACAGGAATTTGAATTTCCATATAACTTCCTGCTCCTTTTCCTAAAAATAGAATTGCGTCTGAAGATATTTCACGAGAATCCCCTTTTATTTCAAAATTATTTTCTTTTATAAAATCCAAAAGTTTTTTGTAAGTAAACTTTATATTATCATAAATATCTGTATGTTTCATTGAAACAAAAGTTCCGCCCTCAAGAATTTTTGTGTCAGGATAATTAAAATCCATAGGGACAACTGCACCAATATAATTTATTTCAAGAGAAGTGTTATAGCCTATATTCTCTTTAAAAACTGCTGAAAAAAACTGCATTGTTTCAAAAGGTAATTTTTTTACAATTTTATTAAGTTCTTTAGCTGCAATTTCATATTCAAAAGTATCATAAGGAAATTTCACTTCAACAGGAATTATTTTTATTGCATCAAGTTTTTTTATTTTTGGAATAGAATCATTATTTTTTAAAATTTTATTAAGTTCTAAAATTTTTTTATCCACTGCTTCTTTTGATTTAGAAAGTTCTGAAATTTTTCTTTCTATATCCAATATTTTTTCTTCCAAAAAAGAAAGGCTTTCTTCTGGATTCCTGCTTTTAAAATATTCTTTTATATTATTAAGAGAAAACCCGGAATTTTTAAGAGAAATTATAAAGCTCAGTTCTGAAAACTGGTCTCTTGAATAATATCTGTAGCCGTTTTCATCAATAAAAGCAGGTTTAAAAATATCTATTTTATCATAGTAAATAAGTGTCTGTCTTGAAATATTAAAAAATTCAGCAATTTCACTTATTGTATAAAATTTTTTCATAAAAAATTTCTCCTTAAAAAATAAAAATTTTTTGTTGACTATATAGTATACTATACAGTTTATAATAGCAATAGTCAAAAAATTAAAAAATTTATATTATATAGAGGTAGAAAAATGAAAAAAGTCAGTCTTGAAAATGGAAGTGTAAAAAAATTATTCTTCAGTTTTGCAGTACCGAGCATTATCGGTATGCTTGTTGTATCTATGCAGATGATGATAGATGGATTCTTTATTGCAAATACAGTCGGAGCACAAGGTCTTGCTGCAATAAATCTTTCTATCCCTGTTGTAAATTTTGTAATGAGTACTGCCATGATGATTTCTGCAGGAGGAGGAGTTTACTGCTCCATTGCTCTTGGAAACAGCCAGAAAAGAAAAGCCAATGAGATATTTTCTTTTACTTTTGCAGTTTATCTTACAATTTTGGGAACTCTTGCTGTAATAGGAATTATTTTTATTGATGAAATTATAAATATTCTTGGAGCAACTCCGTCTCTGGCACTTATAGTAAAACCCTATCTTTTAACCATGCTTGCTTTAAATATTTTTTATAATTTCCCAATTTTTACAGAAACATTTATAAAAATAGCCAACAAACCCCATTTTGTTTTTATCAGTTGTTTTACCTGCTTTACAGGAAATGTTATAGGAGATTATATTTTTATAGTAAAACTTGGAATGGGGGTTTTCGGTGCAGCTCTTGCAACTTGTCTGGCTGATGGAATTGCAGGACTTATTCTTATGAGACAGTATATAAAATCAAGAAGTGCAGTCTCTCTTGTAAAACCAAAAGGAGACAAAAATCTTTTAGGAAAAATTTTATACAATGGAAGTTCTGAAATGCTTACTGTTGTTTCAAGTGCTGTTGCAACATTTATTTTTAATCTTATTCTTATGAAAAGAATTGGAGAAATTGGAGTTTCTGCCCTTACCATTGTTTTTTATGTAAACTCTGTTGTTAATATCTGCCTTTACGGCCTTTCACAGGCTCTTCAGCCCATTGTTTCATATAATCTGGGAGCAAAAAGAATTGATAAGATAAAAGAAGTTTTGAGAACTGCTTTTATAACAGGGGCAGGAATTGGAATTTTCTTTTTTATTGTGATGAAATTAAAAAGTTCTTTTGTTGTCGAAATGTTTTCCAAAGGAAATAAGGAACTTGAACTTCTTACAAATGAAGTTTTAAATATAGTTGTATTTCAATATCTTTTTTCTTTTGTAAATATAACTGCAAGTTCTTTTCTTACTGCTATTGAAAAACCTCTCGAATCTGGGATTGTGGCATTTGCAAGATCTCTTGTTTTTACAGCAGGATTTCTTCTTACTCTTCCTCTTATTTTAGGAAATACAGGTTTATGGCTTGCTCTTCCTGTGGGAGAATTTTTCTGTATGACAGTAAGTATTCCTCTTATGGTTTTTTCTTATAAAAAAATAAAAACTAAAATTCTGAAAAGCATTGACAAAACCGTAAAAATATAATACTATGAATTAAATAAAAAATAATAATTTTAATTAAATATCAAAGGGGAGTAGTTGTTAATCACAGTGTCAACAATCACGTTTAATCTTTGGGATTAATCTGGTGCTGTGAACCTAATTTCACTTAGTAGGTAACGAGACTTTTAATATAGTTTTTTGTATTGCACAAAATCTATATTGAGAGTCTTTTTTTTATTAATAATAAAAAATTTCATAATTTATACAGCGAGCTGAATGCTAAAAAATGAACATAATTTTATTAAAAGGAGATATAGATGAAAAAATATTTTTTTAAATCAAAAGAAGAAGTTTTAAAAGAATTTTCCGTAACTGAAAAAGGTCTTACAAAAGAACAGGCGGAACTTTCAAAAAACCTTTATGGTGTAAACGAACTTCAAGAACACGAAAAAGAAAAAGCATGGGTTATCTTTCTTTCGCAATTTAAAGATTTCCTTGTAATAATTCTTATTATTGCAGGAATAATTTCCATGATGACAGGAAATATTGAAAGTACTGTTGTTATTTTTTCTGTTATTATTATGAATGCAATTTTAGGAACTGTTCAGCATTTAAAAGCTGAATCATCGCTTGAAAGTCTTAGAAATATGGCATCTCCAAAAGCAAAAGTAGTAAGAGACGGAGTTAAAATGGAAATTCCTTCTAAAGATGTTGTGGCAGGAGATATTATTTTTCTGGAAGCAGGAGACATTGTTCCAGCTGACGGAAGAGTTTTAGAAAGTTTTTCACTTATGGTAAATGAAAGCTCTCTTACAGGAGAATCTGAAAGTGTTGATAAATTTTCTGAAGCAATAGCTGAAGAAAATATTCCTCTTGGAGACCAAAAAAATATGGTTTTCTCTGGAAGTCTTGTTACATATGGAAGAGGGGTTGTTGTTATAACTGCTGTCGGTATGAAAACAGAGCTTGGAAAAATTGCAAGCCTTATGAAAGAAACTAAAGACAAAGCTACACCTCTTCAAGTTTCACTTGATAACTTTGGTAAAAAACTTTCAATCTCAATTCTTGTTCTTTGCGGAATTGTTTTTGCAATAAATATTTATCACGGAGTAAATATTCTTGAATCTCTTTTATTTGCTGTTGCTCTTGCTGTTGCTGCAATTCCTGAAGCACTTAGCTCAATAGTTACAATCGTTCTTGCAATAGGAACACAAAAGATGTCAAAAGAAAATGCAATAATAAAAAAATTAAAAGCTGTTGAGGGACTTGGTTCTATTTCTGTAATATGTTCTGATAAAACAGGAACACTTACACAAAACAAAATGACTTCTAAAAAAATATATGTAAACAATTCTCTTATTAATACAGAAGATATTAATATAAATGACAAATATCAAAGAATGCTTCTTGATTTTGGAGCTTTATGCAGTGATGCTGTAAGCGAGGGGGGAAAAGAAATCGGTGACCCTACAGAAGTTGCTCTTACAAATCTTGTAAGAAAATTTGACTTAAGCGAACTTGAAATCAGAAAAGAATATCCAAGACTTTCTGAAATTCCTTTTGACTCTGACAGAAAACTTATGAGTACACTTCATAAGATTGACAGAAAAATTTATATGGTTACAAAAGGAGCTTTAGATATTCTTCTTAAAAGAACAAAATATATCTGTGATGAAAATGGAATAAGACCAATAACTAATGAAGATATTGCAAAAATTGAAAATGTAAACTACGAGCTTTCAAGCAACGGTTTAAGAGTTCTTGCATTTACATTTAAAAACTTCTCTGCTGAAAAAGAACTTACAAAAGAAGATGAAAATGATTATACTTTCTTCGGACTTATCAGTATGATAGACCCGCCGAGAGAAGAATCAAAAGAAGCTGTTAAAAATTGTTTAAAAGCTGGAATAAAACCTGTTATGATTACAGGAGACCATAAAGTTACTGCTGTTGCAATAGCAAAAGAAATTGGAATATTTAAAGATGGAGACAATGCTCTTAACGGTGTGGAACTTAGCGGAATGACAGATGAAGAGCTTCATGAAAAAATTGAAAACATTTCTGTTTATGCAAGAGTTTCTCCAGAAGACAAAATAAGAATAGTTTCAGCCTGGCAGTCAAGAGGAAAAATTTGTGCTATGACAGGAGACGGAGTTAACGATGCTCCAGCTCTTAAAAAAGCAGATATTGGAATTGCAATGGGAATTACCGGAACTGAAGTTTCAAAAGATGCAGCTTCAATGATTCTTGCTGATGATAACTTTGCAACAATAGTTAAAGCTGTAGCAACAGGAAGAAATATTTATGCAAATATTAAAAACTCAATAAGATTTTTACTTTCAGGAAATATGGCAGGAATTCTTTCTGTATTCTATGCTTCAGTAGCTGGTCTTGCAATGCCTTTTGCTCCTGTGCATCTTTTATTTATAAATCTTTTAACAGACAGCCTCCCTGCAATAGCAATCGGTATGGAGCCTGGAAAAGATAATGTTCTTGAAGAAAAGCCGAGAGATATAAATGAACCTATTTTAGATAAAAACCTTTCTGTAAAAATTATGCTTGAAGGATTTTTAATTGCAGTATTTACTATGGCTGGATATTACATTGGTCTTCAAAGCGGAGATGAAAAAACAGCAAGCACAATGGCATTTGCTATTCTTTGCCTTGCAAGACTATTCCACGGATTTAACTGCAGAGGTAAAAACAGTATAATAAAACTTGGACTTCTTTCAAATATTTATTCTGTTTTTGCATTTTTAGTAGGCACTTTCCTATTAAATATGATATTATTTAATCACAGCATAGGAAATCTTTTTGAAGTAGCTGTGCTTACAAAATCTCAGCTTGGATATATTTATCTTTTTGCATTTATTCCTACTGTTGTAGTGCAGATATGCAGATTTATAAAATATGATTTAAAAAAATAAAAATATAAAAAGAAAAGGAGACAGAGTAATATGAATTTTAAGAAAAATATTTTATATTCCAAAAAATTTATACTATTTTTGTTTATGATACTCTCTTATGCAGTATCATATGCAGAACCTGTTTCCTCTTCTAATATATTAAAAAAAGAAACTGAAAAAACTTATATTGTTGAGACAAGTTCACATAATTTTAGTGAGTATTATATAGGTGCAGAAAAAAATAATACCATTATTCACTATTATGAAGATAAACATGAAAGCAGTTTTGTCTCTCCAAAAATAAAAGATTTTTTCATTGAAAAAGAATGTGAAGAATATTTTAATCTGATTTTTAAAAATCCAGTCCATTCTTTTTACATCATAGCAACAGATATAACCCGCTCTATGAGAGATTAAATTTTGTAACTGTTTTCACAAAAATTAATCTATATTAGCGGAGGAAATATATGGAAACTATGAAAACAACTTTAACTGATGATTTAAGATATGACAGAGCAAAATATTTAAGAAACCTTGAAAGAAGCAGAAATGAAAAATATTATAAGATGGATACAGAAGCTGTGGTAAGCTCATATGCAATCTTCTTTGCATATGTTGGAATATGCCTTTTCTATCTTTATCTTTTCTGTGGATATCTTTTAACATTAGTATAGAAAAACAAAAGGATTGCTGAATATAATTTCACAGCAATCCTTTTTTTATTGTCAACTTTTCAAAATTTAAAAATTTACTTTAAAAGATTTCTATTTTAAAATAAAATCTTGGAGGTGTTTTTATATGAAAATTGATTTTAATAAATATATTGATGAAGATATTACAAAGGAAGAAGCTCTTGAGCTTTTTAATCTCAAAGGAAATGACCTTTTATATCTTTTTGCTGCAGTTGATAAAATAAGAAACAAGTATTGTGGAAATATTTTAGAAACCTGCACAATAACAAATGCAAAATCTGGAAAATGCTCTGAAGATTGTAAATTTTGTGCTCAGTCAGCTTGGTATAATACAGATATAAAATCTTATCCTATAAAAGATAAAGAAACTTTAAAAAAAGAATTTTACGAAGCTGAAAAAAATAAAAGTATGAGATTTGGAATTGTGACAGCCGGAAAAAAAATGAAATCTGGAACATCTGAATTTAATACTGTTCTTGAATTTATAAAAGAAATTACATCTGAAAATCCAAATACCAGAATCTGCTGTTCATTGGGACTTTTAGGAGAAAAAGAACTTTTTGAATTAAAAAAAGCAGGAGCTTCAAGATACCACTGCAATATCCAGACTTCACCTGACACTTATTCTCTTTATGCTGCTGCAACACATTCTTTTAAAGAAAGAATTGAAACTATAAAAAATGCACAAAAAGCAGGGCTTGAAATCTGCTCCGGTGGAATTATCGGAATGGGAGAAAGTTTTGAAGACAGAATTAATATGGCTTTTACTTTAAAAGAACTTGATGTTGATGGAATTCCTATAAACATTTTAAATCCTATTAAAAATACCCCCCACGGAGAAAGAAAAATTCTCTCTGCTGTTGAAATTTTAAAAACTATTGCTGTTTTCAGATTAATTTTAAAAGACAAAAATATTAAAATTGCAGCTGGAAGAGAAAATATTTTTAAAGATTTTATGGGGTCCGGCTTTCTTTCCGGTGCAAACGGAATGCTTGCAGGGGGATATCTTACTGTCAAAGGAAGAAGTGTTGAAGAGGATATTAATTTTATGGAAAATATTAAAAAATTATGGGATTAAATAAGTATTTATATTATTTTTATGTGAATATTTTTCTGAATATGTTATAATTTTCATGAATCAAATATATTTAAGAGGTATTTAATTATGAAAATAGCTATAATCGGAGCTCCCGATTCTGTTAAAAAAGTATATTCCATTCTTTCATCAGCTTACAGTGAAATTAATTTTGTTACTCGCTCTACTGAAAAAATAGATGATATGATAAACTTTATTCAAGATATAGAAGAAAATGTTGACGGATTTTATCTTACTGGAATAGGTATATATTCAGCTTCAAATGAAAAAACAAATATTAAAAAACCTGTTGTTTATACCAAAAGAGGAATTACAGGAATTGTAAAATCTTTTTGGGATTTTCAGAAAAATAATTGTGGAACTTCAATTCTTAAAAATATGAAAATTGGTATTGATGTTGTTGATGAAAAAGATTTTCTTGAAACTCTTGAAGAATTTAATATTAAAATAAAAAGCTACTATCTTCAAAAATATGATTATCAAAAAACCGAAGCAGAATATCTGGAAGAATATTTAAAAAAAATTAAATCTGGAGAAATTAACTGCGTTTTTACTGCTTTCGGATATATTTACAGTGCTTTAAAAGAGAAAAATATTCCAGTGTACAGGGTTCAGGCAACAAATGTTGAGATTAGAGAAGAATTTACAAATCTTTTAAATAGAATAGAAATGTCAAAAGCTGAAAACAGCAAAATTGGTATAGAAGTTATTAAACTTTTAAAATCAGATGAATTTTCAAACACAGCCCTTTCACAAAAAGTTCAGTTTGAAAAAGAACTTTTGGCTTATGCTAAAGAAGTTGACGGTAATATTCAGGTGTCTGGAAACGATGAGTACCTTATTTTTTCAAATAAAGGACTTTTAAATAATCCTGAAAATATCTCAACTATTCTTTCTATAATTAAAGACAAAATAAAAAATCTTTCAATAGCAGTTGGGATAGGAGAGGGAAATACTTTTTTCCTTTCTGAAAAAAATGCCAGATTTGCTCTTAAATTAAGTATAAACGAAGGAAATAATAATATCTTTTTCTCTGATGGAAATAATATTAAAGGACCTCTTATGACTGAAAAAGAAATTGATTATAAAAATATTTCAGATAAAAAGACTGATGAAATTTCAAAAGTCACAGGAGTAAGTACAGCATATATAAATAAAATAAAATCTATAATCAAGAAAAAAGAAAAAAATTCTTTTACAAGCAGTGAACTTTCAGAGCTTTTAAATATTACAGAAAGAAGCACAAATAGAATTATAAAAAAAATTATTGAAAGTGGATATGCTTCTGTTGAGTTTGAAAATTCTCCAGGAGCTGGAAGACCTAGAAGAAAAATACAATTTAATTTCTAAAATATTTTTACAGGCAGTATGAACTTATACTGTCTTTTTTATTTTACATTTAAAACACATCCGCTTACCATTTTTATCTCATTTCAAAAAAGTATATTTTTTGTATTTTATTTATGAAAAATATTTTTTTTCAGAACACTATTGACAATTTTAAAAAAATATAATATACTTCTATCAAATAAAGGTCCTATTAAGGACAATGACTAAAATGAGGTTTAGGGAGGATAATATGAAAAATTCTTTGTTAAAAGTTGTAATAACTACTCTTATTATCGTAGTTGTTACTGAAATGATTGGTAAAATTTCTATTCCAGTTTGGAAAGTCAGCATTGTTTTATTCCCAATGTTATATGCTGTTGTAATTGGACTTTTCATCACACCTGATTTACTTGGAAGTAAAATTACTGCACTAAAAAAAATAATCAACCAAGATGAAATTAAACTTGCTGGAGAATTTGTTGCAATGGGTCTTCTTATTCTTGGAGTTAAATATGGTACTCTTGCAGGACCAAATGTCCAAAAAATATTAGCTGCAGGACCTGCTTTCCTTGCACAAGAATGCGGACATCTTTTATCACCAATAGTTGCACTTCCTTTAGCACTTTTCCTTGGAATGAAAAGAGAAGCAGTTGGAGCAACATCAAGTATAAGCAGAGAACCTTCTCTTGGAGTTATCGGAGAAAAGTATGGAATAGATTCTCCTGAAGGAAGCGGAGTTTTAGGAACTTACCTTATAGGAACTGTTATAGGAACAATAATATTCGGAATTTTAGGTTCTGTTTCAATATATTCAGGAATTCACCCTTATGCATTAGGAATGGCATGCGGAGTTGGAAGCGGAAGTATGATGAGTGCTGCATCAGCTGCTCTTGTCGAAATGGTTCCTCATGATATGCAGAGTACAGTTCTTGCTTATGCTGCAACAAGTAATATGCTTTCAGGAATAACAGGAGTAAATTTCCTTATTTTTGTAACACTGCCGCTTACAAATAAAATGTATGCTGTTTTAGAACCAATTTTAGGAAGAGGAAAAGGAGGAAAAAAATAATGACTGTAAATATACCAAGATTAATAAGAAATACAGGACTTTTAGCTGTTGCAGGTATGCTTGTTCTAATAACTCAGAAAGTTGGACTTGGAATGCCTATATTAGATGCAGTTCCAGGAATGATAATTATTATTGGTGTTGCTGATATCGCCCTTGTTATAAGAGACCTTTTTCCAAAATCAATTTTTCCTGCTTTCGGCTGGGTTACAATTTTAGGTTTTCTTTTCAGTATGCCTTACAATCCTTTGTCAGTTAAATTTATGGAATATACAGACAAAGTAAACTTTATGGCAATAACAACACCTCTTCTTGCTTTTGCAGGACTTTCTGTTGGAAATAAAATTGACGAACTTAAAAAAATGTCTTGGAAAATAATTTTAATTTCAATAATAGTTTTCATAACAATATTCTTTGCATGTGCACTTATTGCTGAAACAGTTTTAAGATTAAGAGGAGATATTTAAAATCTGCAGATTATATAAAAATAAAAAGATGAAAAATCTTTAGGAGGATTTAAAAATGACAAGAGAAGAATTAAAAGAAAGAGTAATAAAAGCTATCGAAGAAAATAAAAATATAATAATCGAAGCTGGAAGAAAAATATATAAAAACCCTGAGTTTGGTTATAAAGAATTTGAAACGACAAAAACTGTAAGAGAATTCTTTAAAAATGAGCTTAACGTTGAAACTGAGGATAAAATTGCTTACACTGGGTGCAGAGCAAGAATAAACGGAGAAAAAGAAGGGCCAAAAGTTGCAATTCTTGGAGAACTTGATGGAATATCTTGTAATGAACACTGTGATGCAAACGAAATAGGAGCATCTCACACTTGCGGACATAATGTACAGATTGCAGGTATGCTTGGAGCTGCTGTTGGTCTTATCAAATCAGGAGTATATAAAGAACTTGATGGTAAAATAGATTTCATGGCAACACCTGCTGAAGAATTTATTGAACTTGCTTACAGAAGCCAATTAAAAAAAGAGGGACATATAAAATATTTTGGCGGAAAACAAGAGCTTATCAGAAAAGGAGCTTTTGATGATGTTGATATGGCTATGATGTTCCACGTTCTTGATACAGGAGATAAAAAAGTTTTAACAGGACCTGTAAGCAACGGATTTATTGGAAAAGAAGTTAAATTTATTGGAAAAGAAGCTCATGCCGGTTCTGCTCCATACGAAGGAATAAATGCTTTAAATGCTGCTATGCTTGCAATAAATAATGTCCATGCTCAAAGAGAAACTTTCAAAGAAGCTGACAGAGTAAGATTTCATCCTATTATCACAAAAGGCGGAGATATTGTAAACGTTGTTCCTGCAGATGTAAGAATGGAGTCTTATGTAAGAGCAAGAACTATTGACAGTATGATTGATGCAAATAAAAAAGTAAACAGAGCTTTAATGGCTGGAGCTATGGCTGTGGGAGCAAATATAGAAATAACTGAACTTCCCGGGTATCTTCCAATTTTAAGACATGATGATATGGAAAAAGTTTTAAGAAAAAATTTAGAATATATCGGTCTTACAGACAATGATATAATTGAAGGCGGAGATTTCACAGGATCATTTGACTTTGGTGATGTTTCTCATATAATTCCAACTCTTCACCCAATGTTTGGAGGAATAAAAGGAGCATTACACACTAGAGATTATAAAATAGATGATGAAGAATATGCTTATCTTGCTCCTGCAAAAGCAATGGCACTTACTGTTGTTGACCTTTTATTTGATGAAGCAAAAGAAGCAAAAGATATTCTTCAAAATTTCAAACCTGTAATGACTAAAGAAGAATATTTAGCATTTATGGAATCAAATGACAAAACAATAAAAGCATAAATTTTAAAAATTTTATATAAGTAAATAACCAAAAACCAAGTAAACAAAAAAGGAAGCCTGAAAACTTCCTTTTTTAATTTTATCTTTATTTTTTAAACATAAAATATACTGCACCTATCATACAGATAAAAGCATAAAGATAATTTAATTTTATCTCCTGCTTTAAATATAAAACAGAAAAACCTGCAAAAACTACAAGAGTTATTACTTCTTGAATAATCTTAAGCTGAGCCACAGAAAAATAATTTGCTCCTATTCTATTTGCCGGAATTGAAAAACAATATTCCAAAAATGCTATCATCCAGCTTAAAATTATTGTAAGAAAAAGATTTCTTCCTGTATGTTTAAGATGACCATACCATGCAAAAGACATAAAAATATTTGATATAAATAACATTACAACCGGTAAAAATTTCATTTTTCTTCCCCTTATCCATTTTAATTTATTTTCATAACCTTAAGTTTATAACAAAAATTAAAAATATTCAATAAAATTTAAAAAAACTTTATAAACTTATTATCTCATAGAAAATAAAATTTGGTCTCCCGGAAGAAGTTCTAATGATCCGCTCGGAGTCAGATATTCATCTCCGCGTTTTACAGAAACAATGTGCATTTTTGCTGAAAGATGTAAATCTTTTATCTGTTTGTTTGCATATTCTGAATTTCTTGTAAGATAAAGTTTTTTAACAGCAAGCTCTTCAAGTTCATCAACCTCTACTTCAATATCATCAGAAGTTTTTTCCTCTTCAAGAAGTCCCAGCCATTTTGCCACATGTTTAAGAGACATTCCCTGTAAAATTACAGAGAATACAACCATATAGAAAATCATATTAAACATCATCTGTGCATTATCAATATTTTCACTTACAGCAAATATTGAAAATATAATCGGTACTGCTCCCTTAAGACCTGCCCATGAGATGAAAAATTTTTCTTTCTTATCAAGTTTAAATGGAATAAGAACCAGATATACAACTATAAATCTTCCTACGATTATAACTAAAACTGCAAGAATACTTCCTTTTACTATTACAGAAAGGAGCTGGCTCGGGAATACAAGAAGCCCCAAAATAATAAACATTGTTATCTGCATCAGCCATGAAGCGACTCTCATATTTCTCATAAAATTAATTCTATAATCAAATCTTTCATTTCCTATAAATATTCCCATTATATATATTGCTAAAAAACCATTTCCTTTTAATATAGTTGTAAGAGAAAAACAAATAAATAAAAATGAAATTATATGTATAATCATAAATTCTTCTCTCTTTATCTGCATCAGCCTGCTTGCAGGGATTGTAATTTTTCCAAATAAAAATCCCATTGCAAGACCTAAAATTATCTGTCTTATTAAGAATATTATTCCTTGAAAAATATGTACGTCTCCTGAAGCTGCTTTATATATTGAAAGAAAAAATAATATAAGTGCATATGCCATTGGGTCATTACTTCCTGATTCAATTTCTATTATTGTTCTTATTCTCTTTTTAAGTTTTGATTCTCCTAAAATTGACATTACCGCAGCTGCATCTGTTGAAGATACAAAAGAACCAAAAATAAGAGATTCTATAAAAGAAAAGTTTGTCAGAAAATATGTAAAAACTGCTGCTATAACTGCTGTTAAAAAAACTCCTGCTGTGGCGAGTATACCGCTTGGATAAAGTGCTGAAAGAGCATCTATTTTTTTAGTTTCCAACGCTCCTGAAAAAAGAATAAATAAAAGTGCAAAGTTTCCTATGTTCTGTGCTGTTGCAAAGTCATCAAAATATATTCCCCCTATCCCTTCTGACCCTGCTGCTATTCCTACGAAAAGGAACATTACAAGCAGAGGCACTTGTGCTGTCCTTGCAAGCCTTATCGAACACAGGCTGAAAAATAATAAAATACCGCAGATTAAAATTTTGTATTCCATAGTCCCTAAATCAACTCCTCTTATATTTTTTCCCTCTCCCTCAGCCTAATTGTATCATAATATGTTCCTGTTTTTGAACAAAAAAATATTTTTTTATTTTTTTGACTGATAAGTCAAATTTTTCTTGACTATATAGTCAATTTAGTATATAATTTTCTAATATACAAAATATTTTTATTATTTTTAGGAAGAAAAGAGGACCAAAAATTGTTTAAAAAAGATATTGAAAAAATAAAAAATAAAATTTTAAATATGCTGAAAGAGAATTATGAAAATTACGAAATCAGAAAAGAATGTCTTTCTTTACTTCATGAGGGACAATTTGCTAATGCGGCAGTGTTCAGATATAACGATGAAAATAATTTAGATATTACTATAAAAGATTTTTCAGGTTCTCCTTGGCTTGTGAGAAAAACCCTTGGAAGAATTTTTGTAAATATTGAAGGGCACACAATGATGAAACTTGAAAACAATCCATCAATAACAAAAGGAGTTGTTTTTCTTTCTCCCTGCACTCTTGCTTTTAATTTTATTAAAGGAAAAGCCATAAAAGAATTTCAAGAAAAAGAAATTCCTAAAGATTTTTTTATTACATTAGAAAAAAATGTAAAAGAGATGCACAAAAGAAATATTGTCCATCTTGATTTAAGAAATCTTGGAAATGTCATAATGGGCAAAGAAGGATACCCGTATATTATAGATTTTCAATCTTGTATTTCTGCAAAACATCTTCCAAAAAAATTAAGAAAAATTTTACGTGCCTCTGATTTAACCGGTGTATATAAATGCTGGAACAGAAGATGCAGTGAACCCCTTGATGAAGAAAGGCAAGAATTTTTTAATGAATTCCAAAAAATAAGAAAACTTTGGGTGCTGAAAGGATATCCTGTTCAAAGATTTATAAGACACACAAAAGAAAAATTTTCTCAAAAAAAATCTCGGTAATAAAAATTTTATACCGAGATTTTTTATTTTAATTTTCACTTTCTTCTATATTAAATAACACAGAATAAACCACAGGGAATATAAACAGTGTAAGAATTGTTGATACAAAAAGACCAAATACTATTGTTGCAGCCATATCTCCATAAAGAGGATCTCTCATAAGAGGAAGCATTCCAAAAATTGTTGTTACTGCTGCAAGGCTTACTGCCCTTATTCTGCTTACAGCTGAATCAATAAGAGCTGTGAATTTATCTTTTTTCAAAACATTTATTTCATATTTAATCTCATCAACAAGAACAATCATATTTTTTATCATCATTCCAGAAAGTGAAATTACACCAACTGTTGACATAAATCCAAAACTTTTTCCTGTTATAAAAAGCCCCGGCACAATTCCTATCATACATAAAGGAAGCATTGAAAATATAAGTGCTGGTATTTTTACACTGGCAAAAAGAAATACACAGATAAGAAACATAAATATTACAGGAACAGGAACTGCTTCAATAAGAGAAATTACATTTTTTTTCTGTTCGCTGTATTCTCCGTGCCATTCCATAGTATAACCTTTTGGAAGTTCTATACTTTCTATTTCATCTTTAAATTTATCTCTCACATCAGAAGCACTTGCCCCAACAGGTATATCTCCCTGAACAGTCATTGTTCTCACTCTGTTTCTTCTCCAAACCTGTCCCTCTTCAAATTTAATATTTCCATTCTTAATAAGAGTAGAAAGAGGCTGTGATTCAAGAGTTACTCCCCAGACAGGAGCCTGGTCTAAATCACTTATATCATTTTTATCTTCATCTCTGTGTTCTTTTAAAATTACAGAAACAAGTTTATCATCTTTTTTTATACTTCCTATTGGCATTCCCTCTGTTGTTCTCATAATTGAAGTAGCTAAATCAACTGAAGTAAGACCCGCTCTTTTTACATCAGCTTCAGAATAATTTCCTTCCCATGCAAAAATTTTATTTCTCCAGTCTGTTCTCAAGTTAAGAACCTCTGGATATTTTCTCATAATATCCATTGCTTTGTCAGAAAGTTTTCTAAGAACCTGAGGGTCTGGTCCTGAAAATGCAACTTCAATAGGACATGATACAGGAATTCCATTTGGATATTTTTTTATACTTACTGTTATTCCAGGAAGATTTTTATTTGCATATTCAAATGCCTTTTCACCAATTTTTTCTACATCTTTAACTTTTTTTACATTTAAAATAAGTTCCCCAAAAGCCGGGTTTGGCATTTCAGGAGTTGTACATACATAGTATCTTGCAGGAGATGATCCTATTGTAGTGGTAATATTTACAACTCTTTCATCTTCTCTTAAATATTTTTCAAGTTTTCTTGCTGCTTCGTCAATAACTTCTATTCTGCTTCCCTCTGCTGCCCACATATTTATTGTAAATCCTTTTTTATCTGAATCAGGGAAAAATATTTTAGGAATTGATAAAAATAAAATCATTGAAAATAAAAATGCTCCTAAAACTGCTGTAAGAACAATTTTTCTTTTTTTCATAAGATTATATAAAATTTTTCTGCATTTATCATAAAATTTCTTTTCTCTCTCACTGGCTTCTTTCACTGGTTCGCTTGTAAGATAAAGTTTACAGTAAACAGGAGTCTGAGTAAGACATAAAACCCAGCTAAGCATCAAAGAAATTCCTATTACCCAGAAAGATGAACCAACATATTCACCTACATATGTAGGCATTAAATATGCAGGAAGAAAAGCAAGAGCTGCTATTGTTGTTGCTCCCAAAAGTGGAAGAGCAGGTTTTTGAGCAGCTTCATAAAGAGCTTTTTCATTTTCCATTCCGCTGTTTCTGTTTACAAGAACATTATCCACAACAACTATTGAGTTATCAACAAGCATTCCCATTGCAATTATAAATGAACCGAGAGAAACCCTTTGCAGATCAATTTTCATAGGAAGCATTAAAATTAAAGTTCCAAGAATTGAATAAACCAAAGCACTTCCTATTATAAGTCCGCTTCTCATTCCCATTGTAACTAAAAGTACTCCAACAACTGTTATTACAGAAAGGATAAGATTTATGACGAAATTATTTATAGCTGAAGTAACAAGTTCAGGCTGATAATAAATTTTTTCTATATTTATTCCTACAGGAAGTTTTTCTTTAAGCTCGATTATTTTTTTATCAATAACTTTTCCAACTTCAACAACATTTGCTCCCCCTTCTGGAGAAAGAGAAATTCCCATTGCCATTTTTCCGTCAAAATACATTTTCTGTGATACAGGCTCTACATAACCTTCTCTTAATTCTGCTATATCTCCAAGTCTTATAATTTCATTTGTGCCGTCTGGAAGTTTTTTAGAAAAAATAACAACATTTTTTAAGTCTTCCATATTTTTTATTTCATTATTAAGATTTATATTTACACGAAGATTTCCGTAATCTGCTGTTCCTCCGCCTGAAATAAGATTTTCAGCAATAAATGATGAGGCTATAAGTTTTGTACTTATTCCCAAAGAATTTATTTTTTCTCTGTCAATTATAACTTCCACTGCATCAGTCTGCTTGCCAAACATTGCTGTCTGTGCAATTCCATTTATAGAGTTAAACTCTTTTAAAATATAATCTGAATATTTTGAAAGCTCAGAATAACTGTATCCGTCACTTGTAACAGCAAGAAATATTCCATAAACAGCTCCATAATCATCAAAAACTATTGAAGGAATTGTTCCAAAAGGCATATTTATCTGAGCATCTGTTATTTTTTTTCTTACATTATCCCAATACTGGTCCAGTTCTCTGCTTGGAACAGACTCTTTCAATTTTATTTTTACTTGAGAATAATTAGGTTTTGAAACACTCTGAAGATAATCTATGTTTGGAATTTTTTGAAGTGCTTCTTCTATTTTATTTGTAACCTGAAGTTCAACAGTGTGAGCATCCTGCCCCGGATACATTGTAACAACTATCGCTTCTTTTATTTTAAATTCAGGGTCTTCAAGTTTTCCCAATTTAAAATATGAAAATATTCCTCCCAAAACAAGAAGAAGGACTAAAAATCTTACAACAACTGTATTTTTTATTGAGTAATTTATAAATTTCATCTTAAAGCACCTCTATAGAATGTCTCCCACATTTGTTTCTGAAAACGGCTCAAGAAGATTTACTTTCTGCCCCTCCATAAGCTCATGAACTCCCTTTGTCACAACTTTTTCTCCTGCATTAATTCCTGAAACAATAATCATTCCGTCTGAATATGGTTTTATTATATTAACTTTTTTTGAATTTACCTGATTTTCATTGTAAACCCAGACCATTATCTCACCATTTTTTTCAAAAAGACTTTCTGCAGGAATTAAAATTTCTTTATCCTGTAAATCTGTTTTAAAAGAAATTTTTACCATTCCGTTTGTATCCACTGGAATACTATCTGTTTTTTCTTCAAAAGAAAAAGTTACAGGATAAGCAAGTTTTATTGTTCCTTTTACTTTTCCCACATCGACAAGATTTAATTTATAATCTTTTCCATTAAAATAAAAAATGCTTTCTGAAATCTTTTCCATTTTTTCAATATCATTTTCAGAAATACTTATTCTCACTCTGCTGTTTCCTAAAGATGAAATTGAAACAACGGGAATTCCTGCTCCTGCAACTGCACCAGCTCCCAAAAATTTCCTGCTGATGTATCCGTCGTATGGAGCTTTTAAAATTGTATCGTTAAGCTGATTTTTACTGTTTATTTCTCCCTCTTGTGCTGCCTGATAGACTGCAAGATTTGCAAGTTCTGAAGCTGCTGCTGCTTTTACACCTGCAAGAGCTTCGTCATATGTTTTCTTTGGAAGAGCTTTTTCTCTGTAAAGAGTTTCAACTCTTCTGAACTGCTCTCTTGCATTTTCTGCTACAGCCTTTGCTGCTTCATAAGCATTTTTTGCAGCAATAGTTTTTTCGTGGAAAGCTCTCTGCTGAACTTCATAATCTCTTTTATCCATTTCAGCAATTATATCTCCCTCTTTTACATAACTTCCAACTTCTACATTCATATTTTTTATAGGTCCTGATACTCTGAAAGCAAGAGGAGCTTCTTTTTCTGCTGTAACAACAGCAGGATATTCATAAACAAGACTCTGCGGAACAAAAACAGCTTCCTTTGTTTCCACAGGTCTTATAACAGGTTCATATTTTTTTTCACAACCGATAAATGAAAGCAGTATAATTATTCCTGCAACAAATTTTAATTTCATTTTTATTTTCCCTCCTTAAAAGGATCTTGTCCCATTGCAATTTTTAAACTTCCAAGTGCCATTGCATATTGAAAATCTGCTTTCTTCTTCATAGCAAAAGCTGATTCATAAGATGAAACAGCTCTAAAATATTCTTCATCTCCTATCATATCAACTTTTCTCTCTGCTCTTTTTTGATGAAGATGTCCTTTTTCTCCTTTAAAATTAAGATTTGCTATTTCCTGCAATTCACGAGCTTTTTCAAGATTTCTATATGCTTTTGCTGTTTCAACAACAACTGTCATAAATTCTTTTTCAAGTTTTAATTCTCCTATTTTTTCTCTTCTTACTGCTTTTTTATATTCATTAATATTTTTAAATCCGTTAAATATACTTAAAACTCCTGTTACATTTCCATAAAGAAAATCTGGGTCAGATAAAATTTCATTGCTGTTGTTTATATATCCTCCCCCTAAAATAATTTTAGGAAGAAAATTTGTCACTGTTATTTTCTTCATATCATTTGTTACATCTTTTCCTGTTTCTGCAATTTTTAAAATTTCATTTCCTGAAACTGCACTGTATATACAGTCTTCCATTGATGGAATTTCTTCTGGAAAAATAATTTCATTTTCAAGCTCTATATCTTCCAGAGGATTTAAATTTAAAGTTCTCATAAATCTCATTTTTGCATTTTTTAAATCTCTCTCATTTTCATTAAGAGCATATTCTTTTATTTTTACAAAAGCCTGAGCTTTTTCATATTCCCACGGAAGAACAGCCTCAACTTTTAAAGAAATTTTTACTTTATTTTCCAGTTCTCTAGCTGATTTAAGTTCATTTTCAAGAGCAGCACGTTCTGACTGAAGTGCAAGAATATAATAATATTCTCCCATCACTTGAAGTTTCATCATTTTTTCAGCAAAATCTTCAACAAGCCCGCTTATTTTCTCTCCCTTTTTTCTGGCACTGTAAAGATACCAAGTTGACGGAACAAAAACGGGAATCTGTGCTGACACACCAAAAGTGTAAAAAGATTTATCTACAAATCTTGAATTCATTGTTGATGGAAGAGAAACTGACATTCCCATTCCATGTAATAAACTACCCATTGAAGATGAAAGTTCACTGACATCTACATCTAAATCTATATTATCATCTAATTTTGTATATCCTCCCATAACATTAATTGATGGAAGAAAATTTCCAAAAGCAATTTTTCTGTCAAGAGAAGCTATTTCTCTTTCAAGAGATTTTACTTTTAAATCAAGATTTCTCTCTTTTGCAATTTCAACTGCTTCATCAAGAGAAATTGTTTTTCCGTATTTTTCAAGATACTCTCTTCCTGTAAGAGATGCCAATCTTTCTTCTGGCTCTTTGGGCTTTGTATTTGAACACCCTGCAAGTACCATCAGACAGAAAATTATTAAAAATTTTTTTCTCATAACCGATCTCCTTTATGTTTTTTATTCTGCCTGTAAAGATAAAATAAAATTATAAAAATATAAATTTTATAATAGTTTACCATGCCACATTATACCACTTTTATTTTTAATTAATCAAATCATGGTGTAATTTTATTATTGATTTTTCTGTAAATAAAAAATATATTTTACCTTTTCTTTATGGTATAATTTTATATATATTTAAATACGGATTATTATAAACTTGTCACTAACAGACAGGTCAATGTGCAATTTTATATATGAGCAAAATTAAAATCGGAGGAATAATATGGAAAAGAAAATTATTTTTCTTGGGGACAGCATAACAGCTTGGAATTCAGAATTAAAAAATATAGAAAACAGTGAAAATTTTGGAGTTCCCGGATTTATTTCAAGAGACATTGTATGGCAGCTGCAGGGAGATGACGAAGAAACAATTTCTGGTCATACAGCCTGCCTCATGGTTGGAGTAAATGATATTATGATGGGAATTTCCATTGAAAAAACTCTTTCAAATATAAAAGAAATAATTGAAATGCTGAAAAAAAGATTTGAAAAAATTATTTTTATCTCTGTTCTTCCTATTGATAATGTAAATATGAATAAAAATATACAAAGGCTCAATGAAAATATAAAAAATATTGAGGGAATTGAATTTTTAGATGTTCATAACTACTTTTTGAATGAACATAAAATGATAGATTATAAATTTACAACTGACGGAGCTCACTTGAGCAATTACGGTTATGAAATTTTAAATAAAGAAATTTTTAAAATAATTTAAGGGGTTTTAATAAAAATGATAATTTGTCCAATCTGCAAAGAAAAATTAATAAAAGAAAATAGAAGTTATAGATGCAAAAACAACCATACTTTTGATATTTCAAAATGGGGGCATATAAATCTTCTTCTTGATAATCAAAAGCACAGCAAAACACCGGGAGACGATAAAGATATGGTGCTTTCAAGAAAATATTTTCTTGAAAAAGATTATTACAAAGGAATTTCAGATAAATTAAACGAAATAGTTTTAAAAAATATTAAAAACACAGGCGAAAAAATAAATATCCTTGATATCGGGTGCGGTGAGGGATATTACACAGGAAATCTTAAAAATTTTCTTGAGAAAAAAAATATTCCAAATGAAATAATTGGGATTGATATTTCAAAAGAAGCTGTAATCTCTGGTGCAAAATCTCATAAAGGAATAAACTGGATTGTTGCCAGTGCCACAAATATTCCTGTTCGCGACAACTCTCTTGATTTTATAATATGTATGTTTGCAAAAATAATTCCTGAAGAAAAAATGAGAACCCTAAAAAAAGGCGGAAAACTTATAATTGTTTCTACAGGAGAAAATCATCTTCTTCAAATGAAAGAAGTTGTTTATGAAAATGTAAGAAAAGATTTCTATTCTCCCATTGAAGACTTAAAAATTTTTAAATATATTGAGACAATAAACTGCACATACAAAACTTTTATAAAAGAAAATGAAAGCATAAAGAATCTTTTTAACATGACACCATACAGATGGAGAAGCCCTAGAGAGGGAATTGAAAAACTTTTTTCTCTTTCTGAGCTTGAAACTCTGATTGATGTAAACTTTGATATTTTTGAAAAAAATTAATTAATATCAATATGATTTTTTCTTTGACAGAAAGCAAAAAATATAATATAATCAAAAGGTTGAAAAATAAAAAAGAGGTTAGTCTGTTATTACAAAAGGAGCCTAAGGCTGATGGCTATGATACTTGTAAAAAAACGGATTAAATATTACGAAGCTGCCATAGTAATATGCTTATTTGATGAGTTCTCAGGGCATACTTTCTGTATGCCTTTTTTATTTGGCAATGATAATAATTTATTTGGAGGTTTAAAATGGCTATCATTAAATTTTTGTTTTATTCTATTCTTGGAATAATAGCATTTTTAGCACCTGTTACCATTGGAGGAGAATCATCAATTCTTATGGGGCATATTAAATCAATGGTAATTGACAACTACTCTGACAGTATCAAATACCTTGTGGTTTTGGTTTCTCTTATAACTATAACAGGAACAATCATAGGGAAATTTAAAAAACAATTTAAAAATTCTGTTCTTCAAGAACTTTTTATCTGCGGGCCGATTAATGGTGCTGTAAGAATCGGAGGAAGTATATTTTTCCTTATGGTTCATTTTGGTGTAGGACCTAAAGCTGTCCTTGACCCAAATACAGGAGGAATGATGGCTGGAGATTTACTGCCGTCTCTTATGGTAACTTTCTGTGTTGGAGTTATCCTTATGCCGCTTCTTACATCTTTTGGACTTGTAGAATTTGTAGGAGTTCTTATTGCTCCTTTTATGAGAAAAGTTTTTAAAGTTCCAGGTTATGCAGCTGTTGATGCTATTGCTTCTTTCTTAGGAGACGGAACAATTGGAATTGTTGTTACAGATCAGCAGTACCAAAAAGGATATTATACTCAAAGAGAAGCTGTTATCATTGCAACTTCATTTTCTATTGTAGGAATATCTTTTGCTGCTGTTGTTGCTGACTTTTTAAGATTTTCTTCAATATTTATTATTTTTTACAGCACAATAGCAATTTCTACTGTGGTTGCAGGGGTTATCATTGCAAGACTTCCTCTTAAAAAATTTAAAGATGAATACTATGTTCAGGGAAAAGTTGAAGAAAAAGATATAATTTCTTTTTCACTGGCTCTTAGAAAAGCTGCTGCTGTTGCAGAAAAAGCAAGAGAAGTTGAAATTATAGTTGACTCAATAAAAAAAGTTGCAGTTTTATACATAACTTTTATTCCTGTAATTATGTTTATGGGAACTGCAGGTCTTATCGTTGCTGAATACACAAATATTTTCAGCATAATTTCTATGCCTTTAATTCCATTTTTACAGCTTCTTGGATTTTCAAAAGAGGTTGCAGGAAGTATGGCACCTTCAATGATAGTTGGTTTTTCAGATATGTATCTGCCGTCTCTTCTTATTGAAAGTGTAAAAAGCGACATGGCAAGATTTGTTATAGGAACTCTTTCATTTGCACAGCTTATATTTTTAAGTGAAACAGGAATGATTTTAGTTGCTTCAAAAATTGGATTTACTTTCTGGGATGCACTTAAGTTTTTTATCTTAAGAACTATCATCACTTTCCCTGTTATTTATGGAATTGCAAGAATTCTTTTAGCTATGGGAATTCTTCAAAATTAAAAATTTTTAAACTTTTTTTCACGGGAGAGAGTCTTAAAATTAAAGTAATAAAAATCTCCCCCAATGAATTATAAAAATAAAAACAGAGTTGTCTTATACAGAACAATTCTGTTTTTATTTTTAAAACTTTTTAATTTTCTGGATTTTTTTATTTATTTGATATAAAATACATTGTAAATTTTTTAAATATTTATTATTTTTTGGGGGAGGGATTAAAATTAAAGAAAAATCATTTTTAGCACTGGCATTTCCAATTTTCTTGGAACTTCTGCTTGTAAACGTAGTGGGTAACGTTGACACCTATATGCTTGGAAAATTCAGCGACGATGCTGTGGGAGCTGTTGGAGGAATAAGTCAGGTTCTTCTTATTCAAAACTCCGTTTTTGGTTTTATTTGTCTTGGAACAAGTATTCTTACAGCACAATTTATCGGAGCGAAAAAAAGTCTTAAAATAAAAGAGGTAATTGCAACCTCTCTTCTTATGAATCTTATTTTCGGGCTTATCATAGGAGCAGGTTATGTTATTTTTTCCGAAGCAATAATGAAAGGAATACATCTTCCTGAAAAACTTATGGACATTGGAAGAACTTATTTCAAACTTGTGGGAGGAATGTGTGTATTTCAGGCTCTTACACTTACATGCGGAGCTGTAATGAAAAGTTTTGGAAATACAAAACAAAATCTTTTTATAAATGTTGGAATAAATATTTTAAACGTTATTGGAAACGGTATGTTTATTTTCGGCTGGTTCGGTGCTCCAATTTTAGGAGCTACAGGAGTTGGAATTTCAACTGTATTTTCAAGATTTATCGGATGTATTGTTGCAGTTCTTGTTATGAAACATTACTGCAAATTTAAATTTGATATAAGACTTTACAAACCTATCCGTTTTAAAATTATAAAAAATATTTTAGGGATAGGAATTCCAACAGCAGGAGAAAATGTTGCTTGGAATATCGGTCAGCTTCTTGTTATATCTATGGTAAATACAATGGGAATTGCAAGTATTACTGCAAGAACATATCTTATGCTTATCTCAACTCTTATTATGACTTTTTCAATTGCTGCAGGACACGGTTCTGCAATTCTTGTGGGACGTCATGTTGGAGCTCATGAATATAAAGAAGCATATGATACAGCTGTGAGCAGTCTTAAAATTTCACTTATTCTTGTAGGATTTGTTGCTCTTATAATTACACTTTTCAGAGTTCCTGTAATGAGATTTTTTACAGTCAACCCTGATGTTCTGGCTGTTTCTATGAAAATTTTCAGATGTATTCTTATTCTTGAAGTCGGAAGAACTTTTAATATTGTAATTATAAACAGTCTTCATGCAGCAGGAGATATAAAATTTCCTATGATTGCAGGAGTAGGTTCAATATTTTGTGTAGCAGTTCTGCTTTCATATCTTCTTGGAATAAAACTTGGCTACGGACTTCTTGGAGTATGGATTGCAAATGCTGCTGATGAATGGACAAGAGGACTTATTATGATGTGGAGATGGAAAAGCAGAAAATGGCAGAATAAAGGTTTTGTATAAAATATATTTTACAGAGGTGAAATTTATGAAAGCAAAAAAATATCTTTTTAAATTTTTAACACTGATTTTTATTTTTTCTTTTTCATTAACTGCATTTTCTTCTGTTTTTGAAGAAAAAAATGAAATAATAAAAATGGTCAATTCAGTAAGAGCTGAAAATAATCTTTCTCCTCTTATAAACGACAAAAGATTAAATATTCTGGCTGATAAAAAGGCTAAAATCATGGCAGATGAAAATAATCTCAGCCACACTGCAGGGGGATATAAATCTTTTTCTGATATTGTAAAAGAGGGTAGAATTGAATATCTTGCTGTAGGAGAAAATATTGCAAGAAATTGGAAAACTCCTGAAGAAGTTATGAAAGCATGGCTTTCTTCAAAAGGACACAGAGCAAATATTTTAAGTAAAAAATTTACAAATATTGGAGTAGGAAAAGCAATAAGTAAAAATGGAGATATCTACTGGGTACAGCTTTTTATAAAAAAAAGATAATTATAAAAAATGAAATAAATTCATAGAAAAAAGCGGCTGATAATCAAGCCGCTTTTATTTCAAATTATTTTATTTTTACAAGTTCAAACTCAACAGGCATTGCATATTTTGTTGTTACTTTTACAACAGTTTCATTACCTTTATTTTCTAAAGATACATTTTCTTTTGGTGCTGTTAAACTATATTTTCCTTTTAAAACTAAAACTGATGTATGAGGAATAGAATCATTTCCATTCCATTTTCTTGAATAAATATTTACAGGAATCATTTTTCCGTGTTTTCCATATTGTGTAATATCTATTCCTTCATAAAGTCTTAAATCAGGATCAACAAAACTTAATTTTAATTTATTTTCACTTGGTGCCGCAAGAACCATTGATGGAGTATCCACAGATTTTAAATATTTATCATCTTGTAATTCTCCGCTTTCAAAAAGAGCATATCCTCTCATTCCAGAAACTTTATCTTCTACTATATGAGCATTATAATCTTTTTGAAGAACTTTATATCCTGCATCTTTTTTAAAGCTTTCTTGTTCTTTTCCTGTTGCTTTTATAAGAACAGCATATTCATAACCTTTATCTTTAGGATTTGTTCCGTGATTTATATAAGCAAGTTCATAGTTATTTTGTGTAGGTTTGCAAGTTTTATGATTGTGAGATTTTTGTAATCCTTTTTTATAAACTGCCTCACCTTTTACTATTTTATATAAATTTTTCTGACTGTCTAAAATAAAACTGTTTCCTCCAAAATGTTTTTCACTTGAAGTTATTTTATTTTTTCCAAGAGCATTTTGGAATAAAGTTGTATGTGTCTCATGCTCTTTATCATTATTTTCTATATTACTTCCTAAAAGAACTGCTCTGTTGTCAAAGAAGAATACAGATTTTCTTGCTCTATGACTTCCATTATATTTTTCATTTTCATGAAGCTTCATTGCAAACATACCATTATTATTTAAAGAGTTTCCTCCTGAATATGTCTCATCAGAAATAAGCATTTCTTCAACACCGCTTTGAGTATCTATTTGAGAAATTGCTGATATTAATTTTTCATCAGGAAGAGCAATAGCAGTTGTTCCCGGATAATGAGCCCAGCTCCATCCTTCTGATTCAAATCCGCTTTCTTTAAGAGATTTTTCTAATATTTGGAATGTTCCGTAGCTCATATATCTTCCATATAAGTTATTTTTAATATATGTCTCGTTTCCAACAAGGTATCTGCTGAATCCTTTTACTCCTGCAAGCCATTCATTTCTTCTTTGAAGCTGAAGTGATCCCATATTCATTGTCCAAGAACCATTTGGAGCTTCTTCCGGTTTAAATCCAAGTTTTTTAAATTCTTCAGCATATTTTCCTGTCGGTGTAAGTCTTAAATATGCTTCAGCAAGCTCTTTATCAACTCCTGTTTCTTTTCCAAAAGCTGCATATCTGAATACTTCATCTGAAATTTTAAAAGTATTTTCAGGATGTCTTCCGCTAAGAGTTAAAAGCCAGTTATTTTTATTTGAATATACTCTTGTCATAAGTATAGCTTTTTTTACAATATTATATGCATTTTCATCTAAAGCAAATGGTGTATTTCCTAAATAATATATAATTGGAGTAAGTCCTTGATATGCTCCTTTTGCATAAGCAGGATAATTCTGCATATGGTGGAACATACTTCCATCTTCTTTAAATCCTCCAAGAAGTCCAGGAGCATAATTAATAGAATTTTTTAAATATCTGTTAAGCTGTTTTAATTCTTGTGCTGCTGTTCCATCTTTCTCTAATAACATTGCTGTTACCATTCCCGGAAGCATTGTATTTAAAATATCCGCATTTACACCTTTTATTTCTTCTTCTGGAGTATAGATTATTCCAAGAGCACTGTACCATTTTACCATCTCTCTTGTCTTGTCATTTATTTCAGAATTTATAATCGGCTCTCTCATAAGTAGTACTGCTTCATAAACTTCTCTCATCTGATATCCCAAATGGTGAATTGTTCCCTGACCGCTTCCCATTGTCCATCCTTGATCAAAGAAATATTTCATTCCTTCTTGGAAAATATTAAAAATTTCTTGTTTTTCTTGAGAATTTTCTGTTGAATTATACATATATGCAAGATCTCTAAGCCATCTTCCATACTCTAATACATATACATCATTTATTCTTGATTTTTCTTTATCTGTAAAATCTCTGTAAATAACTATTGTCTGAGGTGTTGCTATTGATTTTGTTTTATATTCAGCTAATTTATCTTTATTTTCTTTTATTATTTTTGGAGTAACTTTAACTGTCTTTAAAGAATCTTCTCTAAATCTTTTTTCAATACTTAAAATTCCTGCTTTTTCTGCTTTAGATGCACTTTTTCTGCTGCTGTTTTCTTCTAAAATATTATAATTTTTATAAAGAGCCATCCAGTGAGCATTAACTGCTGTGTCAGCATCTATATTTACAAAATTAACCTGCTCATCTCTTGTGTTGTGTCTTGGATCCACAAGAACACTTGTCAATACTTGATCAATTAAAACTTCTCCGTCTTTATTTGGAGCATGAAGAACTATTTCATTCATTCCTTCAACCGGAGTTCCTGTCATATCTCTGTCATACTGAACCCACATTGTTCTCCAGCCTTCAAAATTCATATTAAGTTTAAAAGAACATTTAACCTGTCCGTCTTTTTTAAATTCTATAAGCATTTCATCTTTTATCGGCTTTTTGTTATAAATCCACATTGCATAGCTTGATCTTGCTTTTTCCTGTGCTCCTCTTTGAAAAACTTTATAACCTGTATCACCATAAATTGTTAAAGTATCTTTTCCTTTAAAATTCCATTTTAAAGAATGTTTTCCATCTTTATATTTTTCTTGTGTAATTGCAATTTGTGAACCTTTTCCTGCTTTTATACTTTCAGGCATTCCCTCTTCAAACTGATATACAGCTCCATACATATTAACTGCATTCAAAAAAGAGGCAAGTAATAATAATCTTTTAAATAGAGATTTTTTTTTCATTAATCTGCTCCTTTTTTATCTTTAATGTCTTTTTTAAGTATAGATTAAAAAGAAATAAAAGTAAATCGTCTATTTTCTATCATCATTTTTCCGATAAATTATATACATAAACAAATAAAAAAGAAAGAAACAAAAATTTTTCTGCTTCTTTCTCTGATTTTTCTATTTTTTAAAATTATTCCACTATTCCAAAATATTTTCCTGGAGAAATTCCCTCATATTTTCTGAATATTCTGATGAAAGTATTTGAACTATTATACCCCACAAGTTCTGCAAGATCTTTTATTCTCAATCCTTCATTCTCCTGCATAAGCTCTTTTGCTTTCTCTATTCTGTAAATGCTTAAATAGTTTTTAAAATTATCTCCCATAACTTTTTTGAAAAGAACACTTGTATATTTAAAAGAATGTCCTAAATAATCTGCAAGATTTTCCAGTGAAATGTCTATCATATAGTTTTCATCAAGATATCTTTCAATTTTTATTTTTACACTCTCAATATCATTTTCTTCTTCTATTTTTGTTAACTTACATATTTCTAATATTTTAGATTGAAATACTTCTTTCAATAATGCTGCATCATTTATTGCAAGAATTTCATTTATATTATAATCTTTCACATTAATATTTTCATTTATTTCTTCCAGCTGAATAAATATTCTGTTTAAAGTATTGTAAAGTAAAACTCCGAACTCTTTAATATATTTTTTATCCATAGAACTGCTGTTCTTTTCATTAAACATTTCATCAATTATTCTTTTTACGCTTATTTCATTTGAACTTAAAGTTCTTAAAATAAGTTTTGATTCAAGTTCTATTGGATAATAATATTTATTGAAGCTGTTTTCTTTTATTCTGTCTTGGAAAATAACTCTTTCCTGTTTGAAAATATATTTATAATCTAATATTTTTTTAGCTGTTCTGTAAGCCTTCGGCATCTGCATTACGTCATCATAAACATTAGTTGCCACAACTGTAAATTTAAGATTAAAGTTTCTGTCTATATGACGTACCAGACATTTTAAAACTTCTTCCAAATCTTCTTTTGGCAGAAGTTCTTCCATTACAAAAGCAATACTTTTATAATCTATATCTACAACTTCACACACAACTTCCTCTGCAAAATATTTTAAAATAAGTTCTTTTGACATATTGAATTTATCAAAAATATTTTCCACTGATTCAAGGTCATAAATCTCCATTATCATAACCCTGTAACTTTTAACTTTAAAGATATCTGACTCATCTTTTAAATTAGAAATATCGCTGTGCTCTGATATTCCAATCAGATAATCTTTTATTTTTTTCTTTCTCTGATAGCTTCTTAAAGCTGAAAGTCTTGTCTGAAGAGTTTTGTTCATTGTTTCTATTTCTTCTATTTTATGTTCTATATACTCAAGAGCTTTTTCATCTTTATTTTTTATATATCCCATTCTTTCTGCAAGCTGTTTCATTGGTTTTACAACAAATGAAATAAGAATCATCACTGCTGTATATAAAATCCCCAGAATAAAAAATACTTTTCCTCCTTCATATGCTATTATCTTTGGAATATTTGTCAAAGGCTGCATATAAATCAGAGAAAAATCAAAAGAAGAATCATGGAAAATATAAGCCTTTCTTCCTAAAATTCTTGTTTCAAATTCTTCATCATTTGAAATTTTATATTTATTTTCTCCTAAAATTTTAATTATCTGTTTTTTTATTTCACCTATTTTTTTATTATAGTTTCCTAAATTAATAAGTTTCCCTCTGCTGAAAGCATACCAGTTTTCTTTTTCGGGGATAAGTTCAGAGAAAAATGCTTCTTTATCAAGAGAAATTATATAAGTCATAATTTCATGGTTTAATGTCTCATCATCACTGAAATATATATTAATATTTCCATTGTGATAGTTCATAAGCTTCTTTCTGCTTTCAATATCCTCAGGGAAGTTCATTTCTTTATAGAAAGTTTTTTTGTCAACAGTTCCACGAGGTGTTATCACTGAACTTGATTTATTATCTGTTACATTTAAATAATATCCCACTTTTCCATAAATTGTATTTCTTTTCTGCAGGTCTTTAAAAAGTCTCAATCTATTATAAGCTGTTTCAAAGTTGTCTGAAAGACTCATAACATAATTTGAAAACTCATTACTGGATTTAAGATCGTACAAAGTCATATTTACCATTTCAGATTTTTTTCTTATATTTTCATAAAGTTTTCTTGTTTTTACTTTTGTATCCATATTTATTTTTTCAATTCTGTTATAAGAATTTACTGCAATAATTACAAAAGAAAAGAAAAGCACTGCCAAAAACATCATTTTTTTTGTTTTATTTTTTAATTTTTTTCTGATTGATTGGTTTATATCTTTTAACATATGCCGTCCCCTGTAAAATTAATCTTAAAATTCAGCTAATATTAATACATTATACCATTTTTCACTTTATTTTTACAGTTTTTTACAAATATAAAAACGGTTTTCCAATATAAAATATTTTTTATACTGAAAAACCGAAATTTTTTAAAGCCCTGTATTTTCAACAGACATTACGACAGATATTCTCTTTTCAAATTTTTTTCCATTTTCTATTACACCTATGCTGAACCCTTCATTTAAATTATGAAGTTTTTTAGCTCTCATTTTGTAATATCTTTCATTTTCTTTTATCTTATCAAATCCTGCACTTATATCTTTTACTATTTTATTTTCTGAAACAAGAACAATAAGATTTTCTGCTCCAAATAAAGCAGAACTTGTATTGTAATCCCCTACTACCAATATCTGACCTTTTTCTGTTATATACTCTCCTTCAATTACAGCTGTATTTGCTGTAAGAGAATTTCTTTTTATTTCTTCGCTGTTTTCTTTAAATCTGTCAAAGAAATTATATTCTCTCAATTTATTTATAAAATCTTTCCCCGTCAATTCCCAAGAATCGCCAAGAGCTGTTGTTTTATTTTTATCCAGTAAAGAAAGAATTTTTTCCTGTGCATCTTTCACAGTAAAAACTCTATGGATAAGATATCCTTTATCAAGAAGAACACTGCTAAGTCTGTCCAGTTTCTTCTCTTTATACCATCTTAAATTTTCTTCCATACTTCTACCACCTAGTACCCTAAATTATCATTAATAAATATGATATATGTTTTTCCAAAAGGTCTGTTTCCGCTTTTTACTGCAGAAACAAGGTTGCACATTCTCATACCTGTTGTACAATCTTCACATTTTCCTGTAAAATTACAAGGTGTTTTATGATTAAGTCTTTTGGAATTTAAAGGTCCTGCATAGTAAAGTCTTTCATATCCCTCATGAATATCTTTTACTATTTTATTAACACCTGTTATTACTATAACATTTTTTGGTCCGTATGCCATTCCTGCAACACGGTTTCCTCCAGAATCAATCTGCATAAGGAAGCCGTCTTCAGTAACAGCATTTGTTCCTGTTACCAGAAAATCACTTAAAAGTGATTCTCTCATGACTTTGACAGTGGCTTCCCATGTAGGTTGATTAAATCTTTCAAAAAACTTATACTTGTCAGTTCTAAATTTTTTAAGAAGTTCTGTCATATTTAAAGTGACAGAACCTCCCATACTTATAGAACTTCCTTCAGGTATAAGATTAATTGTAGCTTTTTCCGCTTCCGCAGGAGTATCTACTACTTCCACTTCAAATCCATTTTCTTTTAAACTTTTTATTGTTCTCTCTAGTTTGTCTTTAATAAACAAAGATTTTATCTCTTCCATAATTTCCTCCGGAAATTTAAGCTCTTATTTTGCTTCTGCTTCTTTTTCTTTAGCTTCTCTTCTTAATCTTAAAGTTTCAGCATTAGCATCAACTCTTTTCTTAGAAAGAGGGTAAACAAGCATAAACATTATTACAACAAGTGTAAATAAAGTTGCTGGTGCAACAGTTGCAAGTCTGTAGATTCCATCTAAAACTTCTTGAGTCTGTTCTTTAACTCCTGACTGGAATCCAATTATTGCAAGTGCATATCCAACTAAACTACTTCCTAGAGCCTGTCCTACTTTTCTTGAGAATGAATATATTGCATAAAGTGTTCCGTCTTCTCTTTTTCCTGTTTTTATTTCAGCATCGTCGATAACGTCAATGATTGCTCCCCAAATTACATATCCAAAGAATGTTACTCCAGAGAATCCAACTGATGCAATTCCAACATAAACCCAAGGATTTTTAATATGTAAGAAACTTAATGTAGCGAATACAACAGCAGCAAATCCAACTGCTATACTTATTGCTTCTCTTTTTCCTAATTTTTTAACTATTAAAGTTACAACTGTTGCCATACTTAAAGCTATTCCAAGTTTTATTGCATTGTATGTTGAAAGAGCTGCAGGCATTTTGAAATAATAAGCATATAGGTAAGCATTTACTCCACCTGTTAAAAGATTACCGAATATTAAGCAGACTGTACCTCCTAAAATACCTATCATAGCACGGTTGCTGAATATCATTTTAACTGATTTAAAGAATGAAATTCCTTCTCCTTTTGGTAAAGGCGGAACTTTTATACGTTCAGTTGTACAAGTGTAACAGATATAGTAGCAGATTAATGCAACTATTGAAATTCCTCCTGCCATAACAGGGAATATATTACCATTGTTTCTGATGAAAACTTGAGTAACACCATTGTTCATTACACGTTCGTAAATGATGATTGGTCCAAAGAATCCTACCATAAATTCACCAACATAAGCTCCGATAGCTCTGAATGTAATAAGTGATTGTCTTTCATCTGGTTTATCTGTAATTGCAGATGCCATTGCTCCGTATGGAATATTTACACCTGTAAAACAGATACTTCCATATAATAAATAAGTAATGTACATATAAATTATTTTAAATGCCATTGGCTGATCTCTTAATGCTGATTGATACATTAAGAAACTTGCTATTGTAACTGGAAGAGCCATTATTCTTATCCATTTTTTGAATTTTCCGTCTCTGCCTTGAGGTGTAACGTCAATAATTCTTCCCATTGTAACGTCTGTAAAAGCATCTATAAGTCTTGCCACAAGGAACATTGTTCCTACAACTGTTGGTTTCATTCCCCATACTTGAGTATAGAAAACCATTAAAAACTGACTTACGAAAACAAGCATTATATCATTTCCGAAATCTCCGAATAAATATCCTATTTTATCCCTCATACCAAAGGGTCTTACTGATTTAGTCTGTTCCATTTTACTTTACATTCTCCCTTTTATTTTTATTTTATAATCCTACCAATATTTTTTCCATTCAGGTTTCATTATTCTTACAAGAGCTTCCATGTAGAAATAATCTCCCCAGATACAACATTCATCTACACCAGAACCGTTAGGTTTGCTGTATACTGCTTCTGTTAAAAGTCCGTTTGAATATTCAATGTTTTTAGTTGTATATTTTGTAATAAGTGATTTCATTATTGCATTTACTGCATTTTGATATATTTTTTTATCTGGATCTGAATCTGGAAGATATTTTATCATTTCAAGCATTCCGCATACTGCTATTGCTGCTGCTGAAGTATCTCTTTCTTCTCCAGAATTTTCATCAAATACTAAATCCCAGTAACAGATATTATCTGATGGAAGATGATTTAAGAAATAATTTGTTACTCTTTTGAATAAGTCTACAAATTTTTCATCTTTTAAATAGCTGTAAGCTAGTGGGAATCCGTATACTCCCCAAGCTTGTCCTCTTGCCCAGGCAGAGTCATCTCCAGCTCCTTGAGCTGTAACTCCTTTTACAGGATTTCCTGTTTCTGGGTCAAAGTAGAAAGTATGATGTGTTGAGCTGTCTTCTCTTACAACTACTTTTGCTGCTGTATTTATATGTTTTGCAGCTATTTCTCTATATTTTTGATCTCCTGTCACTTCTGCCGCCCAGAAAAGTAAAGGTACATTTAAGTTACAGTCAATTATTAATCTGTAAGCTGTCGGGTCGTTTAAATCTCCCCATGCCTGAATAAATTCACCTTTTTCTTTGTATCTTCCAAGAAGATGATCTGCAGCTTTAAGACCAGCTTGTTTTGCTCTTTCATTTCCTGTAATTTTATATCCTGCAACCACTGATGGAGTGTATAAGAATCCTAAGTCGTGGTGATTTACTGCAACTTTATTAGTTATTCTTTCATCATAGCTTTTTATTTGGAAAGAAGCTGTTTTTCTATATCTTTCTTCTCCTGTTATTTCATAAGCAAGCCATAACATTCCTGTCCAGAATCCGCTTGTCCAGTCGTCCCATTCTCCACCATTTAAAATTCCTGGATAAACATAATTTGTACTGCAAGGTCTTGGGAATAAATTAATAAATGTTTTTGTATTTTCATCTATTTTTTTTAGTGCTTCATGCAAAGCTCCGAAAAGCATTTCTTTTGGAAGTTCCACATCTTGTGAAAATCTTTCTCTCATTTCTTTTGTTAATTCCATTTTTTCCTCCTAAAAACTTATTAAAACTCAAACTTATCTTTATATTTTTCTGCCCATTCTCTTAATTTTCCTTCAAGGAATTCTGCTGTTTTATCTTCTTTGCAGTCATTTAATCTTAAAGGATTCATTTGATATGGATCTTTTATATTATCATAAAGAAGTCTTTCTGTTCTGTGAGATATTGTGTAAGCTTTATTTACAACATAAGTATGTGTTTTTGTTCTTATTGCTCTCCATCCATAAGCAACATTTTCTTTTCCATGTTCTTCAAATTCTTTTATAGCTCTCATTTGTCCAGGATATCCTGACATGATTGCATAGTTTTCTACATCGCCGCCATTTAATACAACTTCTTTTAAATCTGTTCCTTCTACAGTTTCAGGAATTGGAAGATTCATAAGAGAAAGTATTGTAGGCATAATATCAACACCATTTAATACATTATCTGTTCTTCCTTTTATAAATCTGTCTCCATATTTTATTAAGAATGGAACTCCTGTTGATTCTTCAAACCAAACGTGCTTGCTCCATAATCTTTGAGCACAAAGCATTTCTCCGTGGTCTGCTGTAAGAACTATTATTGTATCTTCATAAATTCCATTATCTTTTAAATTTTGTAATAATCTTCCAAAGTTTTCATCTATTCCTGTTACAGCTGCAAAATATTTTCTCATTATTTCTTGATATTCATCATCTGTAAAGTTAAGTCTTGGATTTACTGATAATGTATGATCTGTTACATCAGTGAGAAGTACATTTGGATTTACTTTGAATTTTTTTCCTGCATACATATCAACATATTTTTGAGGAACTAAATCCAATGGAGTATGAGGCGGATTCCATGATACAACAAGTGAAAACGGCTCATCTTTATTTTCATTTATAAATTCTATTGCTTTATCTGTTTCATGTTCAACTGACCATTGATTAATCTGTATCATCTTATTATCGTCATGCCAGTAATGTGGTGTTAAGTGCTGGTCATAAGTTCCGTATGAATACCAGAAATCAACTCCGTGTCTTCTTTTTCCAGGAGGAGTAAATGCGTCCCAGTCTCTTGCACCTGACTCTGGTGCTTCACAGAAGTTTACTTCTGGACTGTCAAGATGCCATTTTCCAATATATCCTGTTTTATATCCATTTTCTTTTAAAACGTCCATTAGTGTAATGTCTGTTTCTCTTAATGCCACATCTTTAAGACCTGGTTTGCAGTTTGTCCATACCCCGTGAGTTACAGGATAAGTTCCTGTAAACATTGTTGCTCTGTTTGGTGAACATAAAGGACAGGCACTCATTGCATTGTCAAAACTTAAAGATTCTTCTGAAAAACTATCTATATTAGGTGTAATAACTTCATCTTTTTCCATAAATCCCATAGCATCTCTACGCCATTGGTCTGCAAAAACAAATAATAAATTTGGTTTTTTCATTTTTTCTCCTCTCTCCTGCTTTCTTATAATTTATTTTTTAATTTTATATTTTACATTTCGAGTATACCTGTATATAAAAAAAATGTAAATCTCCACTATTCATATGGAATATTGCATATATTTTTACGTCGTAATGAGCGGATAATAAACATATGAACTATTTTTAAAGAAAAAATCCGCAGAAAGAACTGCGGATTTTAATTTTTTTATTTCAATTTATCTTCTAACTATAATTTTTTAAGTCTTATATGTTCTGATGAACCGTTATTTCTTAAATCAATTTCTATTCTGATTTTTTTATCTCCTACTTTTGCAGTAATTTTTTCTGTTGAAGATTCTACAAATTCATATTTTCCATCAATTTCAAAAATTGATTCATAATTTGCAAGCTGTGTAGGATCACTTACCCATATATCCATAAAATCTTTGTTTTCTTTTATTAAAAGAGAAAGTGTTGAATAAGATTTTATTCCCTCTTCCTTCATAGGAACATCTTTCCAGAAATGTATTCCTTTTGTTCCTGTTTTTCTGTCTCTTATAATATGGGCTTCATCATCAAGTTTAATTATTTCAAATCTTGATGTATCGTATTTATTAACATCATCTTGAGAGAACATAGGAAGAATTATGTAAGCAAATCCATCTTTTCTTGGATTTTCTCCATGATTAATATATGCTGTAAAATAATCTTTTGTTATTTCTTCAGGCTGTGATCCGCCGATATCTTTCCAGCTTCCTTTTCTTGTTTCTTTTTTAACTGTAAGCTGAGGAGCATAGACTATTTTATATCCTATATTTTCACCTTTATAGTTTTCACTAAAGTTTAATGAAATGTTTTTAGGATTTTCAATAACAGCATTATCTTTTATTTCTTGGCCATTTAAAATTATTTTACCATTTTTAATTATTCTGTTATCAATAGTAGTATGAAGTTCTCCGTCATTGCTTCTTATATTTGAAGCAGCAACAAACATAGCCCCGTCATCTGTCATAAAATATGATTTTTTCATTCTTGTGATTTTATTCCATGAAATCATATCCATTCCAACAAAAGATTCCTGACCGTTTCCGCTTCCTCCTACCCAAGCTTTAGGAGATAACATTCCTGTTACTCTTCTTTCACCTGACTTAATTCCTCTTTCATTCTGACTGTTTGTTACACCTGGAAGATGAAGTCTGTCAACTGTCGGCCAGAATTCTGTAAATGTTTCAGAATCTGTTCCATAAATATATGTCATACCGTCTCCGATATACCACCCTTTTATATTTTCTTCATTCATTGTCTCATAGTTTGCCACTCTTGTTGAGTGCATAGAAAGTGCAACTTTTCCTTTTTTATCATTTACAGTAACAGCTCTATCCATTGCTCCATAAATTTTATTTCCTTCAATCTCCATAACTTCTATATTTTTATCATTCATTATATCTTGAAGAATTTTTTTAACAGTCTGATTGCCGCTATTTTTTGCTACAACATCAAAAGAATTATTATTTACGATAACTGTTTTTATTAAAGATTTCATTTCTTTTTTATATTTATCTCCAGCTCCGTCTGCAAGAAGTGCCATAGATTTTATTAAATCTTTTCCTCTTGAAAGATCACTTGAATAATTTCTTGAAGTTGATCTTCCGCTTACAGAGTCATTAACTCCTCCGTTAATAAATAAATATTTATATCCATTTATAACAGCCTCATAAACATTATCTATTCTTTTATCTTTTATTTCAAATTGAGTTCCATCTGCAAGCCACATTATTGAACCAAGCCCGTCAAATAAAACTGAAGCATATGTTCCGTTATATGCAACATTTCCGTGCTGAATAAATGAACCGTCTTTATAGAATCCATCGTCTTGAGTTACATATTCAGCAACATCAGCTATAGCTTTTGCTCCGTCCATTACTTGAACTTTATCTTCCATTAAAACTCCTCTTAAGAAAGAAATTATAGAAGTATCTGTTCTGTTTCCTCCTGTTGAAACTCTTTTATCAGGAGAACTTGAGTAAGAAGCTGTAGGACTCATTCCAGAATATTCTGCATAAGGCTGGAAGTATTGAGAAGCCTTTAAATATTTCATTCTTTTCTCACTTGGAATATCATCATATAGAAGAACTATAATATCATTTAAAGTTTTTGGAATTCCAAGCTCCCACTGCCACCAGTTTCCATTTTCAGGAAGTCCTTCATGATAAGCATTATCATAAAGCCAGTCAAGCATATTTATTAAATCTTCTTTTACTTTTGGATGTTTATAGTATTTTGTGTTTGGAGTTGCATATGCTCTGGCAACATTTTTTAATTCTTCATAACTTTTTAATACATGAACTCCATTTGCCATATTTGTATAACCTTTGAAAAGATAGGTTTTATTTAAATCTCTGTTTATTTTTTTATATGAGTTGTCTCCGCTTCTGTCATTAGCTGCACAAATATCTAAAAATTCCTTGCTGTTCATTGTAAGAATGTCAGCTTTTTTAGGAACACCAGACAGATATTCTGCCCAGTCTTCCCTTATTTTTTTATAATCTTCTTTTTCAGATTGGCTTATTTCAATCTTTTTATTTTCCTTAACAGATTCTTCTTTTTCCTTAGAGAAAGAAGCAATTGTCAAAGAAAGCATCATAAATATTAATATAGTTTTTTTCATTTTTCATTTCTCCTTTCTTCTAATTAAAAGCTGTAATAGAATCCAACGTTAGGTCTGAAGTTATATCCTTTTGTAATATTACCATAAGTAGGTTTTGAATGATCTTTATTTTTAGTTTTAGTATTTAAGAACGTACCACCAATATTTACAGTAAGTCCCGGAGTTACAGGATAGAAATAGTTAAATCCATATCTTGTTTCATAAGACTGACTTCCATTAGTTCCATCTATATTATCAGCCCATGAACCATTTCCAAGAGGAATTCTTGCATCGAATCTAACATTCGCTCCATTTCCAAAATAATATGTAATACTTGGTCTTAATTGATTTACTTGATCTCTTTTAGGAACTCCATAATTATATTCTACAATTCCCTTATCTTTTTTCCATACTGCCTTTCTATTATCATGATCATACCAAGTATCTTCTCTGTAGAAGTTCATAGTCATTGACCATCTTGGCATAAATCCATTATATGTAATTCCAATCTGACTTTCTGTATTCATATCCATCTGTCCAGCTCTGTCACCTTCATATTTATACATAAATACAACAGCACTTTTTCCACCAAGAGTAAATCCGTGTCCTAAATCATATGTAAAACTTGGAGTAATTCTTAATTCATGAGTTCCTGTTTTTACTCTTTCTCTTTCTCCATAAGTTGCATAGTAACTTGATTTATCTGAATTTTCATTTCTATATCCAAAACTCATTCCATAGCTTCCTTTTGAATATGTGTCATTCCATCTTGCTTCTCCATGATATCTTGAAGCATGGCTTTCTTTTTCATCAGATTTTATACTTCCAAACATATTATTTGTTTTATGATATGCTTCAAAATAATATGACCAGTTAGATTGTTTATCATTTAGACTTAAAGTTATCTTTGGTTTATATTCCATTGATGTTGCCACGTCCCCGCTTGATACACCTTCAAAATAAGAGGTATAATCATCACTATCATCTGTTTCCATTACAATTCCAAGTGTTCCTCCCCATCTATCTGAAAAAGGTCTGCTATTTTCTAATTTATGTGCAAGAGTTCCAAAGAAATTATCTGCCATAGTATCCATTTTATACTCAAAACCTGCACCAATCATATCTGCATCATATTCATCAGAGAACATAGAAGTATATCTTGCATTAACTGATAAACTTTCTGTTAAATCTAAAGCTCCAAATAAGCTGTATGAGAATATATTTTCTCTTTCAGAGGTTTCAATTTTATATTCTTTATCAAGTCCTGTAAGTTTTATTCTCTTACCTTCTTTAATATTTCCAACTTCTGTTTCCCAATTTAAATCCGCACCTATTCTATATTTTCTATCAAAAACATATCCTGTATTCTGTACCATAAATCCTGCACTTGGTACTATTGAATAGTATGATCTTGCATTATATGAAGTTGTTTTTACTGCAAGTCCTGTATTTTCATCATTTGCATTTGTATTTTTATTTTCATTAATATTTCCAACCATAATTCTTTCTACATCAACACCGGCATAAAAATGTGCTTTGTTACGTAAATCATCTTTTACTGTATAAACAAGTGATGTTCCCATTCCAACTGTATACGTAGGATAAGCTGATTTAAAAATTGGATCTTTTATTTCTTTTTTATCTTTATCTTTGTATGTTATATCAATATTTCTTGTAACTTTATTATGAGTATATACAAAATTTGCATTTGAATTTAAAGACCATTTATTATTAAATTCATGGTTATAATATCCTCCAAAATATGCACCATCAAGAGATGAACTTCCATTTTGTCCACCCTCAAATTTTGCATTTCCTTTTGACCCTCCATAAACAAGTCCTATTCTTCCATTTGGAAGTATTTGTTTTTCAGAAATTCCAAGAACACCTTTTTCTGTATAATCAACATCCATAAGACCGCCAAGTCTGTGGTTGTTATCTATATATGATATATCCTGTGTCCAAGAATTTAGAGGTCTTTTTCTCATATAGTCTCTTGTTAAAGCTCTGTTTCTCATTGTATTTGTAAGTGTTCTTGCATTTAATGCTGCAAAATCAACAACATATCCATGAACTCCACCTGACATTTGTGTCATTACATTAGTAAATTCTCCTTTTGTATCAAGAAGATTTAATTCTGTTGTAAGGTTTCCTAATGTATCTTTATATTTATCAGCAAAATTTTTCTGATTTCCAAAAATTCCTGCAAAATCTTTTAATTGAGATTTTAATACAACATCTTCATATTTATTTTTCTTTAAAACAATTTCTCCAGTTGAATTATCATATTCCCAAACAGCAGTATCTTTAAATACATCATCAAAATTTCCATCAACTACTATTTGTCCATCTTTAAGACCTAATGCTTCGTTAAGATTAAAAATATCTCTACCATCTGATGAAGTAAAATCAAATTTCATTCCCTCTTTAAAAATAAGTTTTCCGTCATCTCCAACATCAATTATTGGATTTTCGCTTCCATTTGGATTAGTTAAAGAATCTTTAAAGTCAATTATTAAATTTGATTCTGACATTGTTAAATTTCCTGCTGAATTTTTTCCTCCAATAATTTCATCTGTTTTATCTTTATATCCTTCTTCATCTTTATTGTATTCTAATTCTATTTTTGAATTTTTTCCTATTTCTACATTTCCATTTATAACTGATATTTTTTCATAGTTTTCTACATTTAATCCATTATAAATTTGTCCTTTTTCTGTTCCCTCAAGAGCAAGAACATCTATTCCATCAGCTCCAACTATTTTTCCTGTAACTTTACTTCCATTTTTTAAGAAAACAGTATTATTACCACCCATAGATTCAATTGCAAGAGCTGCTCCATTAAATCCTTTTCCTTTTATTTCTCCAGAGTTTACAAATACACCATTATTTAATTTTACTCCTGCATTTCCTTTTTGTCCGCCTGCTACATCTATAAGTTTTTCATTAGTAAATTTTCCATTTTCTACTTCTACACCTGTTCCATAACTGATGTATATTTTATTTTTATTTACTGCTTCACCTTTTAAAACTTTTATTCCCAAAGCATTATTAACAACATTTACATCTTTTTTATTTTCAAAAATTCCACCATTAACTGTTACACCTACCGAGCTTTCTCCACCTGCTTTTATTGTTTTATTATTAGTTAATGTTCCACTTAAAACTTCTGCACCTGTTCCATTATTTACTGTTATTGTTCCTGTATTATTTGCTGTTCCTTGTTTGTCTACTTTTATTCCTGTTCCATTATTTACTATTATTTCTTTTTTATTTTCAAATCCTTTTTTACTTAAAACTTCTACACCTACTCCACCATTGACTGTTATAGGTCCATTATAAGAAATTTTGTTTTTAGTATTTTCATTTATTTTTATTCCTGTGCTTCCCTTACCTGATACATCAATAGTTCCTGCTGTCTTTCCTAATTTCCCAGTAGCAGATACATCTATTCCTGTTCCGCCATTTTCAACAATAATAGTACCTAAATTATTTAAAGTTCCTCCTGTTTGTTGTATAGCTATATTTCCTGCTCCTGAAACATTTATTGTTTTATCTTTTTCATTAGTAAAATCCCCGTTTTCTAAAACAATTCCCACGCCTTTATTTACTGTTATATTATTATTATTTATAAATGTTCCCTGTTTTTGTTCTATTCCTACTCCACCATTTATGTCTAATTTACCACTATTAGTAAAAGAAGAGGTCTTATTATTAATAATTACTCCTGTTCCACTATTTACTGTTATTGTTCCTTTTTCTGTATTAGTAACTGCTCCATTATGACCAATTTTTATACCTATACCATTGTTTGTTATAATTTTACCATTATTTGTAAAAGTATTTTTTCCACCATTTTCATTTTCAGCATATAGTTCTACACCTGTTCCACCATTTATTGTTATTTGACCAACAGAATTATTAGTTAAAATATTATCTCCTAATTTCTTATCATCTGCTACATTGAGCACTATACCTTTTCCATTATTTACCGTTATTTTTCCATTATGAATAACTGTAGTTTTTTTATCTTTATCTCCTGCATTAAGTCTATACCCTTCATCTTTATCATTTTCTACTGATATTTCTGTTTTTTCAGGAATTCTTACTGCTTGGCTATTAGGTCCAAACGGCTTACCATTATTTCCTATTACTGTCGCCCCATACCCTGCCGTACTCATCATTACTGTCATTACTGCCAGTAAAAATAATCTTTTCTCCTTTCCCATTCTATCCTCCTAGTCTATTATTAATACTTTTTATTAAACGAACTGTTTTTTTTTTTTACGTTTCAGTTTATTTTCATACACATAATACCATTATTCTTTCACAAAATAAATCATTCTTATTCTATGGACAATTTTCCATTTTTTATTTTTTCAAAAATTTCATATTCTTTAACAGCTTATTTTTTCATTTTTTTAAACAATTTTTGAAATAATTTTTTTACAAAAAACAAAAAACAGAAAAAGCATGGGTAAACTTTTCCTGTTTTTTGTAACTCTATTTATAAATTTTTCAAAGAAAGGCTTATTTATTAACTGACGTTTTTTTAATTTATTTTGCTGTTTAAATTAATCTCTGTCAGTGTGTATCAAATACAATCTTTAAAGAACTAAATTTTATTTTTGTATCTCATGGCTTTTCTTCATAACTTATTCTACAAAATTTTTTCTTAAAAATAAATCGTTAATATTCTATATGCCTTTTTCTTGCTATTTTTTATATAATTTAAATTATTTTTAAATTTTATATACATTTTTCTTTAATAAATATTCTTTTTTCTTTTAAATCTACTTTTTCATAAATCTTTCATAAGCCTGTTTCTGAATTTCTTCTGCTTTTTTAAGACCTGCACTGTTTAAACGACGGATATAACTTTCCCATTCTTTATCAACATCTGATACACCAAGTATACATTTTTGTGTCATCTCCTCAGAGATTGAATAAAGCTGTGCATCTATTTTAGAAAGTTCCATCACTTCCTCTTTTGTATATTTAAGTATAGGCATAGGAGGTTTTACCACACCTGATTTTATATAAAGGTCCATAGCTTTTACAGCTTCAGGATCTGCCCATTGTCTTTCATTTTCTCCGTCCTGAAACATTCCAAGTCTGTATTGAGCTCCTGTTTCTCTAAGAACCATAAGAGGAATTTTTCCATCAGGATTTTTTAAAACTTTATCTGTAAATTTTGGTTTTCCGTCAACCATAACATAATCTTCACCTTCAATACCAAAATTCCACAATCTTCTTCCCTCTTCAGTATACCAGAAATCAAAATATTTTATTATATCTACAGGGTCTTTTGCTGTTTTTGATATTGACCACCCTCCAAGATAATTTTCTCTTGAAAATGCTGTACTTCTTGTTCCATTATATTCAACAGGAAGAATTACTGAAAAATCAAATCCCGGAATTGCTTCTTTAAGTTTGCTGTTATAGTTTCCTGTACTTGAAAACCAGTCACAGGTAAATCCTCCAAGATTATTATTTAAAATATAATCTCTTGAAGAAGTATCTCTTGTAAAAACTTCCGAATCAATAAGCCCCTCTTTATACCATTTTGCAAGTTCTCTTACAGCTTTTTTATATTCAGGCTGAGCAGGGCCGAAAACAGGTCTTCCATTTTTTACATACCAGTTATAGTCCGCTTCAAAAATATCTATAAGTGAGGAAATTATTTTTTTAGATGTATTTCCTCTTAAAAATATTGGAATTTCATCTTTTAAGCCGTTTCCATTAGGGTCTTTTTCTCTGAATTCTTTCAAAACTATATGAAGTTCTTCAGCAGTTTCCGGCTCTTTGAGTCCAAGTTTTTTCAGCCAGTCTTTTCTTATATAATACCCTTGAGATGTACTTATGCTGTCATAATCATTATAGTTTGGAATCATATATATATGCCCGTCTGCTGCCACAGCATCTTTTTTATATTTAGGATTTTCTTCCCAGAATTTTTTTATATTAGGTGCATATTTTTCTATTAAATCTTCAAGAGGAATAACTTTTCCGTCTGCTCCAAGTTTTTCAAGTTCTTCAGGATATTCATAAGCAATTATATCCGGAAGCTCTCCTGAGGAAAGCATAAGTTTAAAAGCAAGAACTTCATCACTCTGATTTTTAGAAGCTGTCCCTTTAAGCTTTATATTTGTCATTTCAAATGCTTTTTTAAATACAGGAAGTTCTCCGTTAAAAGCTTTTCCCAGATGAAGAGCAAATATTGTAAATTCTTTAGGCTTTTCACTTATAACTGCTCCTGATATTTTTCTCTGAGGATTTTCTTTTTTATTTTCCTCTGTACTGCACCCTATAAGAGCAAAAGCAACCATAAATCCTGTCAGAATTTTTTTTAAATTCATCTTATTTCCTCCCTAAAAATTTACAAATTTATTTCATATTTTTTTCCTTAAATAAAAATTTTCAACAATTAAATTTAATAAGATTATAACATCAAAATTATTTCTTGCAAAATATTTTCTTAGATAAAAGAAAAAGAAGAGACAATATAGTCCCTTCCTTTCCGTATATAATAAGTTTAAAGCAGGCTTATCTTAAATCTTCCATAGCTACATGGTCCATATCTGTAAATGTTTGGTTTTCTCCAACCATTCCCCAGATAAATGTGTAGTTGCTTGTTCCTACACCAGAGTGGATTGACCAAGATGGAGAGATTACTCCTTGTTCATTTCCTACGATTATGTGTCTTGTTTCTGTTGGTTCTCCCATTAAGTGGAATACTCTTGTTTCAGGCTGCATGTTGAAGTAGAAGTAAACTTCCATTCTTCTTTCATGAGTGTGGCAAGGCATTGTGTTCCACATATTGTTTGGCTCAAGAACTGTCATTCCCATTAATAACTGGCAAGATTTACATACTGCAGGGTGAACATATTGGAATATTGTTCTTTCGTTTGAGTTAGCAAGACTTCCTAATTTAACAGGATTTGCTTTTTCTATATCAATTTTTACGATTGGATATGTTGTATGTGCTGGAGCTGAGTTTACATAGAATTTTGCAGGGTTTTCAGCATCGTCAGATGAGAATGTTAATTCTTTAGAACCCATTCCAACATAAAGTCCGTCTCTTGAGTTCATTTTGTATTCAACACCGTCAACAACTATTTTACCAGGTCCTCCGATATTGATTACTCCAAGTTCTCTTCTTTCTAAGAAAAATTCAGATCCTAATTCTTTACTTCCTTCAAGTTTAACTTCTTTAGTTACAGGCATAATTCCTCCTGCAATTATTCTGTCAACGTGAGAGTAAGTTAAGTTTGCATCGTCTGCAACAAATATAGTTTCTATAAAGTAATGTTTTCTTAATTCTTCAGTTGTGTAGTGTTTTGAATCTTCTGGGTGATTTGCATATCTTACATCTAATTTCATTTATTAATTTCCTCCTAAATATTTATAATTTTTTATTCAATAAATTGTGTCAGCTGTTATTATCTAACCAGCCATCCACCGTCAACTGCTAAAATGTGTCCATTTACATAATCTGATGCTTTACTTGCTAAGAATACTACTGCTCCCATTAAATCAAATGGATCTGCCCATCTTTCAGCAGGAATTCTTGATAAGATTTCAGCATTTCTTTTTTCGTCTGCTCTTATTGGAGCTGTGTTAGCTGTTTTGATATATCCTGGAGCGATTGCATTTGTTTGAATGTTTAATGGAGCTAATTCATTTGCAAATGCTTTAGTTATACCTGCAACACCGTGTTTACTTGCTGTGTATGGAGGTACAAATTTTCCACCTTGGAATGCCAGCATTGAAGCTATGTTGATTATTTTTCCTCCGCCTTGTTTAGCCATAACTTTTGCTACATCTTGGCTTAGGTAATAAACTGAGTTTAAGTTTATGTTTATAACTGCTTCCCAGTCTGAATCTTTGTATTCAAGTAATGGAGCTCTTCTTATAGTTCCTGCATTGTTTACTAATATATCTATTTTTCCGTAAACTTTTACACATTCTTCAACACAAGCTGTTACTTTTGCTCTGTCTGTTAAGTCAGCTTGGAAGAAGTGAATTTTTCTTCCTTCTTTTTCTACAAGTTCTCTTGTTTCGTCCCATGCTGTATCATAAGTTACAACAAATAGGTCTGCTCCTGCTTTAGCAAGTGCCACAACATATGCTTGTCCTAATCCTGTGTTGCCACCAGTTACGATTGCTACTTTTCCTTTTAATGAAAAGAAATCCATTGAAAATTTGTCTAACATTTCATTCATTTCATTTCCTCCTTTTAAACTTATAATTAATTTTAATTTTCTGCATCTTTAGAGTTTCATTTTTTAATCATTTTACACATAAATTATCACATAATAATTTTTTTTTGTAAATCTTCCGTTTTATATCCACACTTTTCTATATAATATTTTTTATTTCAATTTTTATTTAAATATATTATTTTTAATTGATTTAAAAATTTTTTAATAATTTTTTATATACATTCTGCTCTCTCTGTTATCATCTTTTCTATAAATTACACAGAAAGGCTGTGTCTCTTCTTCAGCTTTCCAGTTGACAGCATAGTTGCATTTTTCGCCTTTTAAAATATGTTTGTCCTCTGTTATTGTAATTGTGAATTTTTCTCTCAAATCAGAAATCACTGCATTATTTTTCATTACAACAGCCCATACAAGTGATGAATTTACAGGATTTTCTCCATGTTCTTTCCATACTTTTACAAAATAATAGCTTCCTCTTTTTTCAATTTTGATATTTATTTCTGTTCTGCCGTAAAATATATATGTTCTGCCATCTATTTCAAGATTTTCTGTTTTTATTTTTATTTCATTTTCTGTTATTTCTCTGTTATCTGCTTTTATAAGAGGAATATCTTTAAATTTTCTATTTAAAATTGTTGTATATACTTCTCCCTCTCCTGTTATATTACTTTCTGCAAAAATTACACCCCAGCTTACAAAAAACCAAGATTTTCTGCTTGTAAGTTTTTCATTCCAGTTGACAAAATCCATTCCCGCAGCTCCATAATAATGCCATTTTAAAGCTCCTGCCATATTTCTTTCTGCAAATTTTGTTCTGAAGTTTCTCTCTGCATCAACATTTTCCATATCCATTTTTATTTCAGTTGTTCCCGGAATATAATACGGATCTATATTTTCCCAATAATTTTCATACTGCTCGTAATCTTCATCATAAAGAAAATATGCTCCATCTCCTGTAAACCAATTTTTTTTGTTATCACCGTTTACATTTTCATAATTTCCTGTTTTGCTTGAATGCATTGAAATTCCAACAGAATAATTTTTATTTCTTTTTATAACCCTGTCCATATTATTAAAAACAATAACTTGATCTTTATATTCTTCCGTTTCTAAATCTCTGCTTAAAAGTTCATTCATTTTACTGCGGAAAAACGGTGATTTTTCATTTTCAAAATATTTATAAAATTTATTTTTTTCTATCTCTCTTTTCACTGTTTTCCATATTTTTTCCTGATATTCTTTTGGAGCTGAAAGACCTGCTAAAAGCATACTATTTAAAATTCTATGCCCTGTTTCATAAGAAGAAAATTTCCTGCTTACTGCTACATCAGAAAAACTGCCGTTAAAGAAAAACGGCTCAAAAGATTTGAAAATTATTTCATAAAAATTTGTAAGCCCTTTTATATATTTTTCATATTTTGTTCCTTTTACAAGATAAAAAATTTCAGCAGCATTATGGATAATTTTTTCTCCTTCATTTCCGGCATCTGCTGCACTTCTGCTTATAAAAGAACCGTCTCTGTAAAATCCGTCTCTGTCTGTTGAAAAACTGTCATCTTTATATTCCCACACATCTGAAAGAGTGTTAAGAGCAAGAATTATTTTCTCTTCATCTTCTGAAATTATTCCTTTTAAAAAGAAAACTTTTATTGCTTCTGCTAAGTCTGCACCTTTTGAAAATCCAAATTCAGATGAATGGTGAGCAGAGTATCTTGGATCCGGCTGAAAATATTCCAAAGTTTCAAGAACAGGCTTTAAAACTTTTTCCTTTATTTTATTTTCTGTAAGAATTAAAATATCTGTTATCATAAGAGGAATTTCTATTTCTGTTCCATAGATATCCCCATAGTTTCCAATCTCTTTGTTATAAAAATATTCATTACCATATTTAAGTCTCTCTTCAATAAGTTTTAAAATATCCATGTCGCTGTAATATTCTGTGCCGTTTGACATATAGGCTTTTGCAAGAATAAATGTATTTTCATAAAATTTTTTTACTTTTTCTATATTTTGAACTTTTTCATAATTTTCAAAAATTATATTATCATCTTCTATTAAAATTTGTCTTACTTTCTGATTTAAAAAAGTAACCACATCAGGAGGAGTGAAACCAGTTCCTGCTAAATATTCCCTTCTTCTGTCCAAGACAGTTATTTTCTCAATCATCTTTCTTCTCCTACTTTAATTTTATTATTTATTAATAATTTAATATCATTATTTCAGAAAGTAAGTCAATCATCATTATTTCATATTTTTTAATGTAAATATTTTGAAGTGATTAATATGGAAAAATAAGTGGAGGATAGAAAATTGATTATAAAAAATCCCTGCATTGAAAAATAATTTTCTCAACACAGGGCAGTTTTCTTAAAGTAATTTAATTTTTAATAATTATTTAAATACATTCTGCTTTCTCTGTTATCTTCTTTTCTATAAATTACACAGAAAGGCTGAACTTGGATTTTAAAATCCCAGTTAATCTGATAATCACATTTTATTCCTTTAACTGTATGCTTATCTTCTGTTATTGTTACAGCAAATTTTTCTTTTATTTCAGAAAGAGTCATGTCTCCTTTATTCATTACAAGCCCCCACACAAGAGAACTGTTCACAGGATCTTTTCCATGTTCTACCCAGATTTTTACAAATAAGCAGTCATCTTTTTTCTCTATTTTTAAATTTATTTCAGTTTTTTTGTAGAACATGAAAATTTTTCCATCCATTTCTACATTTTCTGCTTTTATTTTTATTTCTTCACCATTAAAAATTTCTCCGTCAATTTTTATTTCTGGAAGAGTTTTAAATTTTCTGTTTGCAACAGTTGTATAAACTTCCCCTTTTCCTTTTATATTACTTTCTGCAAATATAACTCCCCAGCTTACAAAAAACCAAGATTTTCTGCTTGTTAATTTTCCATTCCAGTTTTCATATTCCATTCCTGCTGCTCCATAATAATGCCATTTAAGTCCTGCAGCATTTTTTCTGTCAAGAGGTCTTGTTTCTGGATTTCTTTCTGCATCAACATTTTCCATATTCATTCTTATTTCAGTTGTTCCCGGAATATAATTATAATCTACATTTTTCCAATAATCTTTATACTGCTCTAAATCATTATCGTAAAGATAATATGCTCCATCTCCTGTAAACCATCCGTTTTTATTTTCTCCATCTCTTGTTTCATAATTTCCTATAAGAGATGAATGCATTGCAATTCCAACAGCATAGTTTTCAGCTCTTCTCATAATTCTGTTCATTTTATTGCAGATTACAAGTCTGTCTTGATATTCTTTTGTTTCTATATTTTTTTCTAAAAGCTCTTTCATCATATTGTAAAAATATGGTGATTTTTCATTTTCAAAATATTTATAAAATCCATCTTTTTCAACTTCTGATTTTACAAGTTCAGCTATTCTTTCTTTAAATTCTTCCGGAGCATCCTGTTCTATAAGAAGAAGTGAATTTAAAATTTCATGTCCTGTTTTATGGTCGTGATTTTCAAAATTTCCTATTCCTCTTCCATTAAGCATATCTGTAAACCCGCCTTTAAAGAAGAAAGGTTCAAAAGATGTAAATATTATTTCGTAGAAATTTTTAAGACCGATAAGATATTTTTCATACTCTGTTTTTCTTACAAGATGAAGAATTTCACCTATCTCTTTTAAAATTATATTTCCATATTTTGCTGTATATGGTATGCTTCCGTGATGAAGGAATGAACCGTCTCTGTAAAATCCATTTCTGTCCAGTGAATAACTGTCATCTTTATATGCCCATGCTTCAACCAAAGATTGAAGAGCAAGAACTATTTCTTCTTTGTTATCTGTAAGAATTCCTCTTATAAGAGAAATTTTTACTGTTTCTGCTCTATGTTCTGCTGTTGAAAATCTAAGGGCAATTTTTCCAGAATAAATTGCTCCTTCGTTATTTCCAGAATATCTTGGGTCTGACTGAAAATATTTTGATGACTCTATAACTTCTTTCATAAGTTCACAAGATATATCTTCCCCGGTCAAAACAAATATATCATTTAAAAGCATAGGAATATCTATTTCCCACACCCACCAATTTGTATGCTCTTTACAAATTTTATTGTAAAAATATTTCTGTCCTGCTGAAAGTCTCTCTTCTATAAGTTTTAATATTTCAGAACTTTTTTCATATTCTCCCCCAGATGTTCTGTAACTTTTTGCAAGAACAAGAGTATCCTCATAGAATTTTTTTAATTTTTCTATATCCTGCCCCACTTCTTCATAACAACATTCTTCTGATTTTATTCTCTCTGCTTCACTTTTTAAGAAATCAGAAATTTCCTGAGGAATATTTTCATTCCCTGCCAAATATTTTTTTCTTCTGTCCAATATAACCATTCTTTCCATCTTATCTATCCCTCCCCCAGACAACACTATTCTTTATTTTACATATTTTCTAAAATAAAAAAAATATTTTTAATTTGTTCTTTTTTTATATTTTTTATTTATTAATACATTATATCGTAAAAAAACAATACTGTAAAATAAAAAAATCCCATGGAATAAATCCACGGGATAAAATATCTTTGAAAATAACGATTATCTTTTTAAATTTTAAAAATATTAATATTATTGTATTAAATTTCATTTCTAATATTTTTTATTTAATAGCTATATAGATACTCCATTTTTTAAAAAATAAGATATTTTTTCCAAAAAATCCTCTTTATTAGTTATATTTTTAGTATAAAAAAACTCTATTCTCATATAATGAGCTATACCTAGAAGAACTGCTACTATTATTTTTTTTCTTTCAAAACTATAATTCAACTCATCTAATGTTTCTAAATAAAAATTAAAATCTTTGTTTAAATATTTAAAGTACAACTCAGGAGCAATAAACTCTGCTTCTCTCATAATTTTATCCTTATAATAAGAATCTTTAAAATACTCCAGCATTAAATATAAAAACATTACATGATTTTCATTTGGAAGAAACTCTTTTTTATAATTATCTTTCAAAAAATAAAATAACTGTTTTTTAAATCTAACAATAATTTCTTTAAAAAATTCATCTTTACTAGAAAAATAATTATAAAAATTTCCTGATGAAATAGATGCAGCTTTTGTAATATCTAAAATTTTTATATCAAAAAAATCTTTTTTCATAAAAATTTCTGTTCCTTTTTCTAAAAGAAGACACTTAACACTCGAACTATTAAAAGGAACTCTAAGAAAAAAACTCATTTCATTAAAATTTTTTATTGAAATTTTAAATTCTCCTAAAAATCCATAAAGAAGTATTTTTACCAAAAATTTTACATCACATTCTAAGTTATTAGCAGTGTAAAAAATATTAATAAATCTTATACCTGAAAGTAGAAAAAAACTTTCATACATTTCCATCTTTCTATTAAAAACTTTCTCAAGTCCATTTATATATATTATTTTTATTTTCTTTTCATACTCAATAAATTTATATTGCCCTGCTCTATATATCCTTATAATTTTAAACTCTTTTTTAGTAAGTTCTAAGTTAATGTTTATATAACTTTCTAATCTTTCTTTAATACCATTACCTTCAATATTTTCAAAATAAGACTCTATTCTTCTAATAACTTCTTCTAAAAGATATTGAAAAAGTTCTATTTTATTTTTAAAATATTTATATATAATTCCATTCGATACCCCTGCATTTTTACAGATTTGAGCTACTGAAACTTCTTCATATGGGAGCTCTGCAAAAAGATCTATGGCTGCTGATATGATTTTCTCTTTGGTCGAATTATCTTTTTGTATTTTCATATTAATCTCCTCCCTAAATAAAATTTTAAATAATATTATACACTTAGTATATCACATTAAAAAAAATAAGTATTCTTATTTTTTTAATTAAGTAAATAATTAAAGCCAGCAAAAATAATATTTATTTTTACTGGCTTTTTAATAAAAATAAAACAGGGAGTACTTTTAAAATTATTATTTAGCTTCTATTGCTTTTTTTAATTCTTCAGCTAGTAATGGAGCT
>UMEK01033869.1_pt1 | contig 113499 bp, 108 predicted proteins | sample 1964721 | NCBI WGS metagenome assembly UMEK01 (sample SAMEA4836017, study PRJEB28245) | human gut metagenome | biome: gut microbiome; material: fecal sample | place: Denmark | collected 2008 | reverse complement strand
TGCGAAAAAATATAAAAGAGCTTGAAAATAAAAAGTTTTTATAAAATTTTATGTTTTTCTTTCTCATTTTGAGAAAATAAAGTATAATTAAAATAAAAATAGAAAAAATTTTATGAGGAGATTGTATGGATTTACTTTTTCAAATAAAAAATGATATTCAAAAATATGCAGAAACTATTTTTCAAATAATAAATATCCATGTGGAAGTGATGAATAAAGATTTTATAAGAATAGCAGGAACAGGAGAGCTTAAAAATAAAATCGGAATGGATATGGAAAAAGAGGCAGATATTTATAAAAGAGTTTTAAAAACAGGGAAAACAGTTGTAATAACTGATCCGAGAGAAAATGAAGCCTGTTTAAAATGTGTTTCAAGAAAAAACTGCAGAGAAATTTTAGAAGTTTCAGTTCCTATTATTTTTAATTCTGAAACAATAGGAGTTATAGGGCTTATATGTTTTGAAGAAAATCAAAAAAATAATTTTATGGAAAAAAAAGAATATTATATCGGCTTTCTTGAACAGATGGCAGAATTTATAAGTTCCCGTGTGTATCAGGAAAATGAAAAAATAATGATAGAAAATAATAATAAAGTTCTTCTTAATGTTGTGGACAGAATTCCAAACGGGATAATAATTACAAATGAGCATAATAAAGTTGAGCTTATAAATGAGACAGGAACTTTTCTTTTTGGAAAATATATTCCTGAAATGAGTGTAAGCACATCAGGTACATCAGATATTTTTGATAAAAAAGAATTTTTTCTTACGTGTAACGGCACAACTCACGAAGTTGTTGGAGATATAATAGACTTCCCGACAAATATGGGTAGGTTTAGAACTCTTTATATTTTTCAGGAAGCAGAAAAATTTAGAGAATATATTCAGCATTTTAATAATAATTTTGCAAAGGATTTTATTTTTACTTCTCCACAGATGCAGAATGTTTATCTTAAAATTCAAAAGGTTGCTAAGACAACAACCACAACCCTTATTACAGGAGAGAGCGGGACAGGAAAAGAAGTTGTGGCAAAGGCAATTCATATGAACAGCAACAGAGCTGACGGACCTTTTATCCCTGTAAACTGCGGAGCAATTCCAGAATCTCTTATTGAAAGTGAATTTTTTGGGTATTCAAAAGGGGCTTTCACAGGGGCAAATCCAAAAGGAAAAATAGGATTTTTTGAACAGGCTGACGGAGGAACAATATTTCTTGATGAGATAGGGGATATGCCTCTTTCACTTCAGGTGAAACTTTTAAGAGTGCTTCAGGAAAAAACAATCATTCCAATAGGGTCAAATAAAATAAAAAAAATAGATATAAGAATAATTGCTGCAACAAATAAAAATTTGGAAGAGCTTGTTTCAGAAAATAGATTCAGAGAAGATCTGTATTACAGATTAAATGTTTTTCCAATTTATATCCCACCTCTTAGAGAGAGACAAAAAGATATAGAGGAGCTTGCTGTATATTTTGTAGAAAAATATTCTCATCTTTTCAATATATCTTCTAAAAGAATTTCAAAAGAGGTGATGGATATATTCACTTCATATACTTGGCCGGGAAATATAAGAGAGCTTAAAAATATAATTGAATATATAATAAATGTTATTGATGAAAAGGAAAATATAATTTCAGAAAAACATCTTCCGCCGAAACTTGTGAATACTTTTGAAAATAAAGGAATAAAAACTTTAGCCGAACTTGAAAAAGAAGCAATAAAAAATCTTTTGGAAAAATTCGGCACATCATCAAAAGATAAAATAAAAACAGCGAAGGCACTTGATATAAGCCTTGCTACCCTTTATAGAAAAATAAAACAATATAATTTAGAAAAATAAAAAATGGGGACTGCTGTAAATTTACAGCAGCCCCTTTTTCTTTAAAAATTAAATTCTTTTTTTAGGTGAATAATAAGTGTGTAAAAGCTGATGAGCTTCGTGGCTTAAAGGCTCTTTCAGATATTTTTTATAAAGTTCTATGATGTAAGGATTGTCATGTGATTTTCTTATAATTTTTCCTGAATCTATTTTTTCAAGACCTTTTATTCTTTCTTTAACAATTTCAAAGTTTCCGTAGTAGAAAGGCTGACCTCCGCCTCCTACACATCCGCCTTTACATGCCATAACTTCTATTGCATGAAGAGTTTCTTCTCCTTTTTCAATTTTATTTAAAAGTTCTCTGGCAGCTCCAAGACCATTTACAACTCCTATTCTCAATTTTATTCCATTTACAGGAATTTCTGCAATTCTTATTCCCTCAATTCCTCTGAATTGTTCAAAGTCAACTTTTTCAAGTTCTTCTCCTGTTACAAGTTCGTAAAGGGTTCTTGTTGTAGCTTCAATAACTCCTCCTGTTTTTCCAAAAATATCAGCAGCTCCTGTTGAATATCCAAGCGGATTATCAAATTTACTTTCAGGTAAAGTTCTTAAATCTATATTTGCCTGTTTTAAAAGGCTTGCAATCTGACGTGTTGAAATTGAATAATCAACATCAGGAATTCCGCCGTCTTTAAATTTATGTCTTGAAGCTTCATATTTTTTAGCAAGACAAGGCATAATTGAAACACAGATAATTTTTTCTTTGCTGATTCCATTTTCTTTTGCCCAGATATTTTTTGCCACAGCTCCAAACATCTGCTGAGGTGATTTTGCAGTTGAAAGATTTCCTAAAAAGTTATGGAAATGGTGTTCTGCAAATTTTACCCATGCAGGACAGCATGAAGTTATAAGAGGAAGTTTTACAGGTTCTCCTGCAAGATATTTTTCAAGTCTTTCTTTAAATTCGCTTCCTTCTTCCATAATAGTTAAATCAGCAGCAAAGTTTGTATCAAAAACATGGCTGAAGCCAACCATTTTTAAAGCTGTAACAAGTTTTCCTGTTAAATCTTCCCCAGGTGCAAAACCAAATTCTTCCCCTATTGCAACTCTTACAGCAGGTGCAACCTGTACAATAACTTTTTTCTCTTTATTGCTCAAATCGTCGAAAAGCTGTTTTGTGTAGTCAGTTTCATGTAAAGCTCCCACAGGACATACAGCAACACATTGTCCGCAGTTTGTGCAGATAGTAGTTTCAAGGTTTTGCTCAAAAGCAGTTGCCATAGAAGCATTAAATCCTCTGTTTATGCTTGAAAGAACACTGCATGTCTGAATCTCACGGCACATTGTTTCACATCTTTTGCAGAGAATACATTTATCAGCATCTCTTATGATTGACGGAGAATATTCGACTCTGTTATTTGTTTTTTTACCTTTAAATCTTATTTCTCTTATTCCAAATTCAATAGCTAATCTTTGAAGGTCGCATTTTCCACTTTTTTCACAAAGCAGGCAGTCTGACGGATGATCAGAAAGCATGAGTTCAAGTATTGTTTTTCTCTCTTTTATAACTCTTAAAGAGTTTGTTGTAATTTCCATTCCTTCAGCAACGGGAGTGGAGCAGGCAGCAGCAAGATTTTTTCTTCCTTTTACTTCCACAACACAGATTCTGCATGAAGAACAGTTATTTTTATATCCTATTTCTTTTATATGAAGATGACAGAGACTTGGAATTTTTATTCCAACAGATTTTGCAGCTTCAAGAATAGTCTGTCCGGCTCTAGTTTCTACATCTATGCCGTCAATTTTTATATTAATAAGTTTTTTCATTAAGTTTCCTCCTATGCAATTTCTATCGCTTCAAATTTACAGTTTTCATAACATGCACCGCATTTTATACACTTGCTTTGATCAATAATATGAGGTGTTTTTACTTTACTTTCTATTGCATGAACAGGGCAGTTTCTTGCACAAAGAGTGCAGCCGATACATTTATTTGGATTAATTTCATATTTAATAAGTTTTTTGCACTGCTTTGCAGGACAAGTTTTATCTTCTATGTGAGCCACATATTCATCATAGAATTTATTTAAAGTTGAAAGCACAGGATTTGGAGAAGTCTGACCAAGTCCGCATAGAGCAGTATCTTTTATTGTTGTAGAAAGCTCTCTTAAAAGCTCCAAATCTTCCATTTTTCCATTTCCGTTTGTTATTCTTTCAAGAATTTCCTGAAGTCTTGTATTTCCTATTCTGCATGGAGTACATTTACCACATGATTCATCAAGAGTAAATTCAAGATAGAATTTTGCTATTGAAACCATACAGTCAGTTTCGTCCATAACAATCATTCCTCCAGAACCCATCATTGAACCTTTTTCAAGAAGAGTATCAAAGTCGATCGGCGTATCTAAATCCTGCTCAGTCAAACATCCTCCAGACGGCCCCCCTGTCTGTACAGCTTTAAATTTTTTATTTTTCTTAATTCCATCTCCTATATCAAAAATAACCTCTCTTAAAGTTGTACCCATAGGAACTTCTACAAGACCGACGTTATTAACTTTTCCAGCAAGGGCAAAAACTTTTGTTCCTGGAGATTTTGGAGTTCCTATACTTCTAAACCAGTCTGCTCCATTTAAAATTATTTTTGTTATATTTGCAAAAGTTTCAACATTGTTTACATTTGTAGGTTTTCCCCAATAACCGGCTTCAGCAGGGAAAGGCGGTTTTGTTGTAGGTTCTCCTCTTTCTCCCTCCATTGAATGAATAAGGGCAGTTTCTTCTCCGCAGACAAAAGCCCCGGCTCCAAGTTTTATATCTATATCAAAAGAAAATTCTGAACCTAAAATATTTTTTCCTAAATATCCATTTTCTCTGGCATCTTCAATAGCTTTTTTAAGTCTTGAAACAGCAACAGGATATTCAGCTCTTATATATATAAGTCCTTTTGAAGCTCCTACAGAATATCCGCATATTGTCATTGCTTCAAGTATTCCGTGCGGATCTCCTTCAAGAATTGATCTGTCCATAAATGCTCCAGGGTCTCCTTCGTCAGCATTGCAGACAACATATTTTTGATTATTTACAGCTTTTTTTGTAAATTCCCATTTAAGACCTGTCGGGAATCCTCCTCCTCCCCTTCCTCTAAGACCAGAATCTTTTATTACTTTTATAACATCATCAGGAGTCATATCTTTAATAACTTTTTCTAAAGCCTTGTATCCGTCATGGGCAATATAATCATTAATATCTTCTGGATTTATAACTCCGCAGTTTTTAAGTGCAATTCTCACTTGTTTTCTATAAAACTGCATATCTTTTCCATCATGTATTTTTTCTCTTGTTCTTGGGTCGACAAAAAGAAGTCTTTCCACAATTTTTCCATTTACAAGATGATTTTCTACAATTTCTTCAGCATCTTCAGGTTTTACTTCTATGTATAAAACATTATCTGGAAGAATTTTAACGATAGGACCTTTTTCACAAAATCCAAAACAACCAGTTTTTTTAACTTGAACTTCTTTTTCAAGCCCGCTTGCAGTTATAAATGCTTTAAGATTTTCAATAATTTGCTCACTTTTTGAAGAAAGACAGCCAGTTCCTCCGCAGACTAAAATTTCTCTATTCATAAAGACCTCCTGTTGCTTTTTCAATTTCTTTTTCTTTATATTCTTCTAATATTTTTTTTATTTCTTTTGTTTTTTCTTTTCCGTAAACTTCTTTTCCTATCATAACAACAGGTGCAAGCCCGCAGGCTCCTACACATCTAAGGCAGTCCAAAGAAAAAAGTCCGTCTAGTGTTGTTTCCCCTACTTCAATTTTTAAGAAATCTTTTATATCATTTAAAACTTTTTCAGCTCCTCTTACATAGCAGGCAGTTCCCATACATACAGAAATAGGATATTTTCCTTTTGGAACCATAGTGAAAAAATGGTAAAAACTTACAACACCGTAAACTTTTGATATAGGAAGATTCATTTTTTCAGCAATAAATTCCTGTACCTGAGAAGGTAAATATCCAAATATATCTTGAGCTTTGTGAAGAACACTTATAAGGCTTCCTTTTTTTTCAGGAAGTTCATTTATAAAGTCTTCCAACTTTTTAAAACATTCTTCTTTTAAAATATTATTACAACTCATCTTTTCCTCCTTAAACCTAAAATAACTTTTATGTGATTATACAATAATCGTTTAATAAGTTCATAATAAAATTAATAATATTTTTTACAGACATAATAACAAAAATATTTATTATCAAAATGATAATAAATGAAAGGTTAATTTTTAAAAGATTAAAAGCAAAAAATTCTAAATTATCAAAATGATAACAAGAATAATTATCATTTTGATAAAAAAGAAAAAATACTGTGTTTGTTTAATGAAAAAATAAAAAATTTTTTCTTGAACTGAATTAAAAAAAAACATTTTTTAGAAAAAGTAGGTTTGGCATGATTATTGCTTATTAATAATTTTGAGTTATAAAAAAATTCAGGGGGAGGAAACATTTTGATATTAACAAACGGAAGAGTTATAACACAGGATAAAAATAATCCATATATAGAAAATGGAGCTGTGGTTATAAAAAAAGAAAAAATTATAGCAGTAGGTAAGGCAGAAGAAATTTTAAAAAAATATTCTGATGATGAAATTATTGATGTTGAAAATAAAGTTATTATGCCTGGAATAATAAATGCACATCACCATATTTACAGTGCATTTGCAAGAGGTATGGCATCAAGTGGAAAAGCACCAAAAGATTTTATGGAAATTCTTGAAGGACTTTGGTGGAAAATAGATAAAAAATTAACTTTGGAAGATTTAAAATACAGTGCCTATACAACATATATAGATTGTATAAAAAACGGGGTAACAACTGTGTTCGATCATAATGCAAGCCCTTATGCAGTGAAAAACAGTCTTTTTACAATAGCAAATGCAGCACAGAAACTAGGAATAAGAACTTGTCTTTGTTATGAAGTGTCAGACAGGGACGGAGAAGAAATTCTTAAAGACGGTATAGATGAAAATATTAACTTTATAAAAGAATATAATAACAATTCACAAAATATGATTAAAGGAATGTTTGGACTTCATGCTGCTTTTACGCTTTCAAATGAGAGTCTTGCAATGTGCAGAGAAAAAATGGAAGGAATAAATGCAGGATACCACGTTCATGTAGCTGAAGGAAAAGCAGATCTTGAAGATTCTCTTGCAAAATATGGAAAAAGAGTTGTTGAAAGATTAAATGAATTTGGAATTTTAGGAAAGAAAACTTTAGCTGTTCACTGTATCCATATTGATGAAAACGAACTTAATATTTTAAAAGATACAGATACATATGTAGTACATAATCCTGAATCAAATATGGGAAATGCAGTTGGATGCCAGCCATTTCTAAAATTATTTGAAAAGGGAATAACAACAGGTCTTGGAACAGACGGGTATACAAGCGATATGTTTGAATCAATGAAAGTTGCAAATATTATTCACAAACATGTAAATCAAAATCCATCAGTAGCGTGGGGAGAAGTTCCAGAGGCTATGTTTGAAAATAATAGAAAAATAGCAGGAGAATATTTTGAAGGAGAGCTTGGAATATTAAAAGAGGGAGCTTTAGCAGACGTTATAGTAGTAGATTATGATCCTTTAACTCCTCTTACAGAAAATAATATAAATTCACACATACTTTTCGGCATGATGGGGAGATCAGTTGTCACTACAATAATAAATGGAAAAACAGTAATGCATGACAGAAAACTTGTTGGAATAAATGAAAAAGAAATATTTGAGCAATCAAGAGCAGCAGCTCAAAAATTATGGGACAGAATGTAAGCGTTAGCATGAGGAGGACTTTTTTTTATGAAAACTACAAATGTTGAAATACATCCTACTGACCAGATGTTAAGTATCGGAGATTTATTTCTTTTAGGACTGCAGCATATAGCAGCTATGTGTGCAGGAGCTATGGCAGTTCCAATGATTTTAGGAAATTCTTTGGGACTTGGTTCAAATGATATTCATGCTTTAGTAACAGCCGCTTTTATGATGGCAGGTTTAGGAACTCTTATCCAAACTCTTGGAATTAAGAAAATTTTTGGTTCAAGACTTCCTATGGTAGAAGGAGTAAGTTTTGCAGGTGTTGCTGCTCTTACAGCAGTTGGAATTACATACAGAGGAACAGATTCTCTTACAGGGCTTCAAATTATGTTTGGAGCAACAATAGTTTCAGGAATTTTCTGTATGGTAATGGCACCTGTTTTCGGAAAGCTTTTAAAATTTTTTCCCCCTTTAGTTTCAGGTGTTGTTGTAACGTCAATGGGACTTTCTCTTATTCCTGTTGCTGTAAGATGGGCAGGGGGAGGAAATCCGGCCTCTGCTGATTTTGGAAGCTTCCAAAATATATTTATAGCCCTTATAACTCTTGTGATAATAATAGGAATTCAAAAATTATCAAAAGGATTTTTAGGAAATATAGCAATTCTTATAGGAATAGTAGCTGGAACGGCAATAGCATTTTTTATGGGAGCAGTTGATTTTTCAAATGTAAAAGAGGTAGGTTTTATTGCATTTAATATGCCTTTAAAATTTGGAATGCCTAAATTTGAACTTACTTCAATACTTTCACTTTTCTTAGTACAGCTTGTAATTATGACAGATGCTACAGGAAATCAGCTTAATTTAAGTAATATATGCGGAACAGATGAAAAAGATGAGAAAAGGCTTATAGCTGGACTTAGAGCCCACGGACTTTCTTCAATGCTTGGAGGAATATTTAACACATTCCCTCAATCACTTTTTGGGCAGAATGTTGGAATAGCTGCAATGACAGGAGTATCAAGCCGTTTTGTTGGAACAGCTGCAGGGGTAATTCTTCTTCTGGTAAGTATTTTCCCAAAACTTACAGCAATATTAACAGCAATTCCGCTTCCAGTTCTTGGAGGAGCAGGAATAGTAATGTTTGGTATAGTTGCAGCAAATGGAATAAAAAGACTTGGAGAAGTAAATTATGCAGGTAATAAAAATCTGATGATAGTTGCAGTGAGCATAGGACTTGCAGTTGTACCTATTGCAGTACCTGAGATATTTAAGCAGTTTCCTGCTTGGGGAAAAATCCTTTTCCAAAGTTCAGTAACATTAGGATGCTTATCTGTTGTGATTTTAAATGTAATTTTTAACGAAATGAATAAGAAAAAATAAAAACTTTTAAATAAGATTTGAAAATTTATAGGAGGAATATAAAAATGAGAGATATTATGGTGCCGATGTCTTTTGAAAAATTAATAAGACAATGTTTAACAGAATATAGAACTAAAAAATCACTATTTGATGTGAAGGCGGTAACAATAGCTGATGAAAATAAAAGAATGGATTTCTGCGGAAGAGGGTTGGAAAATCCTTTAGGTGTTGCAGCAGGACCTCATACACAGCTTGCTCAAAATATAGTTGCATGTTATGCAGGGGGAGCAAGATTTATAGAGCTTAAAACAGTTCAAAGAATGTACGGAGAGGAACTTGGAATTCAAAAACCATGTATCCGTGCAAATGATGAAGGATATAACGTTGAATGGTCATCAGAACTTCATGCTTTGGAAGCAATGAATGAATATATAAGAGCTTGGTTTGCAGTTAAAGTTGTAGCAAAAGAATTTGGTTTAGGAAATCCTGATGCTGTCCAATTTAATATGAGTGTCGGATATGATCTTGCTGGAATACAGTCTCAGGCTGTTGACGGATTTTTAAACGGACTTCATAATGCAGCAGATACAGAAGTATTTAAAGAGTGTAAAGAATATTTATTAAATAATTTAGATCTTTTCCAAAATATAGATGCAGATTTTATAAATTCAATACCTGCTTATATATGTAATACAGTAACACTTTCTACTATGCACGGATGTCCTGCAGATGAAATAGAAAAAATAGCAGCATACTTAATTGAAGAAAAAGGATTCAATACATTTATAAAATGTAATCCTACTCTTTTGGGATATGACTATGTAAGAAAAATAATGGACGAAATGGGATATGACTATCTTTCAATAGATAAACATCAATTTGAAGTTGACCTTAAATTTGATCAGGCAGTAAAAATGATAAATAATCTTCTTGTTTTAAGCAGGGATAAAGGAACAACTTTTGGAGTAAAACTTTGTAATACTATGCCTGTTGAAATAAAACATGAAGAACTTCCTGGAGAAACAATGTATATGTCAGGAAAAAGTTTATATCCTCTTGCAATCTCTCTTGCAAAAATATTGGGAGAAGCTGTTGGAGATGAACTGGAAATATCTTTCTCAGGAGGAGCAGATAAAAATAATATAGATAGAATATTTGAAGCAGGAATTTATCCTATAACTGTATGTACAACTCTTCTTCAGCCAATGGGATATGAAAAATTAGCAAAACTTCATGAACAATTACATGCAGTTGACTATCCTGTAAGAAGAAGACTTGACCTTGCTAAAATATCTGAATTAGTTGAAAGTGTAAAAACAGATAAAAATTACTGTAAATCAGAAGTTCAAAGAAAGAAAACAGATGAACATATAGATTTCAGAGGAGTGTCTGAAAAAGATAATTTAAAATGTAAAGTTCTTTGTCAGACTTGTATAAGAGTATGCCCTAACAGAGCAAATACTTTTATAGAAACAACAGAAGGAAAAATTATTCTTCATATAGATGATTCTTGTAATGAATGTGGAAACTGCCAATATATGTGTATCCAGCCATGTATGCCGTATAGAGACAGAATTACATATTTTTCATCAAGAGACATGATGGCAGAAAGTGAGAACAAAGGGCTTGCAATAGAGGGAGAAAGATATTTTGTCCGTCTTGAAAGTGATATTGTTGAATATACATACGAAGAACTTTCTGATTTTATGAAATCTGTTGTGGATTCAATTAAGAAAACACACTCATATTTAATTTAACTGATTGGGAGCAGGTTAATATGGAATTGCTTTTAAAAAATGCAAATATAGTGACAGATAAAGAAAACTATATCAGTGACATATATATTGCTGATGGAATTATAAAAAAAATAGAAAAAAATATAGAAATTCCCGATATAAAAACTATAGATATTGAAGGAAAATATCTTATTCCAGGTGGAATAGATGTCCATACTCATTTTAATATTGATGTGGGAATAGCAAAATCAGTTGATGATTTTTATACAGGAACGGTTGCTGCAGCTTGTGGTGGAACTACAACAATAATTGATCACATGGGTTTTGGGCCAAAAGGTTGTTCCCTTCACCACCAGCTTGAAAAATATCACGAGTTTGCAGAAAAAAATGCAGTGATAGACTATAGTTTTCACGGAGTGATACAGCATATAGATAATGAAATTTTAAATGAAATAGACAGCATGATAAGTGACGGCATTCCTTCTTTTAAAGGATACATGACATATGATTACAAACTTTCCGATAAGGATATGTTGAAACTTTCATATAAACTTTCTTCATCAGGGGGACTTTTAACAGTCCACCCTGAAAATAATGACATAATTGATTATTTAAAAAATAAATTTGCAGCAGAAGGAAAGTTATCTCCTAAATACCACGGAGAGAGCAGACCTTCAAGATGTGAGGGAGAAGCTGTAAACAGAATGGCAGATATAACATCAGTAACTGACTGCCCTTTGTATATAGTTCATCTTTCATGTGAAGAGGGACTTAATCATATAAAAGAAGCAAAAGATAAAGGACAGAAAATTTTTGCAGAAACTTGTCCTCAGTATCTTGTTCTTGATGAAAGCTGTTATTCTCTTCCAGAAAATGAAGGGCTTAAATATATATGCAGTCCCCCAATAAGAGAAAAACATCATCAGGAAAAACTTTGGGAAGGAATAAGAGAAGGATACATTCAGACTGTTGCAACAGATCACTGTTCTTTTAGTTTTTCAGAACAAAAATTAATGGGAAAAGATGATTTTAGAAAGTGTCCTAATGGACTTCCTGGAGTGGAAACAAGGGTTGCTCTTATGTTTTCAGAGGGGGTATCAAAAGGAAGGATAGATATAAATAAATTTGTGGAAGTAGTAAGTACAAATCCTGCAAAATTATTTGGAATATATCCACAGAAAGGGTGTATTGCAGCTGGGTCAGATGCAGATTTAGTTGTTATTGATCCAAAAATAAGAAAGAGAATAACAAAAGGAGAACTTCATGAGAATACAGACTATACTCCTTTTGAAAATATAGAAATAATCGGCTGTCCTGTAATGACTATTTCAAGAGGAGAGGTAATAGTTAAAAATAATGAATTTATAGGACAGAAAGGGAGAGGAAAATTTTTAAAGAGAAAGCCTTTCTCATATTAAAGTTTAAGATGGAGGAAATTAATTTATGAACGAAAATTTCATTTTTATAGTAAATGGACAGACTGTTTCTGTCAGTGAAGAAAAAAATCTTCTTGATTATTTAAGAGAAGATTTGGGACTTATCTCAGTAAAAGACGGTTGTAAAGAGGGAGCCTGCGGGACTTGTACAATTCTTGTAGACGGAAAAGCAATGAAATCTTGTATCCTTACAACTAAAAAAGCTGTAGGAAAAGAAATAACAACAGTTGAAGGATTAAGTCAAAGAGAAAAAGATGCTTTTGCTTATGCATTTACAGAATGCGGAGCAGTTCAATGCGGATTTTGTATTCCGGGAATGGTAATAGCAGCGAAAGCTCTTTTCTTAAAAACTTTAAATCCAACAGGAGAGGAAGTTAAAAAAGCTCTTGTAGGAAATATATGCAGATGTACTGGATATGTTAAGATAGAACAGGCTATTCTTATGGCTGCAGAAATTTTAAGAGAAAATAAGGAAATAGAAAGACGTGAATGTAAAGGCTTAATCGGTTCAAATACAGGAAGAGTTGATGCAGCAGCAAAAACTTTAGGAACTGCAAAATATGCAAGAGATTATAAAGTGCCGGGAATGTATTATGGAAGTGCGGTAAGGACAAAATATCCAAGAGCCAGAGTTCTTTCAATAGATTATTCAGAAGCTCTTAAACTTGACGGAGTTTTAGGAGTGCTTACAGCAGAAGATGTTCCAGGAAATAACTATATAGGACACCTTGAATTTATCTCTGACTGGCAGGCTCTTATTCCTGTTGGAGAGATAACAAGATATATTGGAGATGCAGTTGCTCTTGTTGCTGCAAAAGATATGAAAACTTTAGAAGAAGCAAAAAAACTTGTAAAAGTTGAGTATGAAGAACTTCCTGCAATGTTCAGCCCAGAGGAAGCTATGGCAGAGGGAGCACCTCTTATACATAAAAAAGAAAGAAATATTCTTGTGAGAGAAGTTTTAAAAAGAGGAAATTCTGACGAAGTTATAAAAAATTCAAAATATGTTGTGACAAATACATATACAAACCCAGGAACAGAGCATGCTTATCTTGAGCCGGAATCTGCTCTTGCAATTCCAGAGGGAGACGGACTTAGACTTTATACATCAAGCCAGTCTATATTTGATGAGCAGAGGGAAGTGTCAAGACTTCTTGGTCTTAAACGTGAGCAGGTAAGGGTAACTTCAGCTTATGTTGGAGGAGGTTTCGGTGGTAAAGAGGATATGACAGTCCAGCACCATGCAGCACTTCTTGCTTATGTATTTAAAAAACCTGTACAGGTTACCCTTACAAGACAGGAAAGTATAAATTATAGTGTAAAAAGACACCCTATGACAATAGAAATGACAACTGCCTGTGATGAAAATGGAATTTTAACAGCAATGAAAGCCAAAATTATTGCAGATACAGGAGCTTATGCTTCACTTGGAGGACCTGTTCTTCAAAGAGCATGCACTCATGCAGCGGGGCCGTATAACTATCAAAATATAGATATTGAAGGAATAGCAGTTTATACAAACAACCCAGTTTCAGGGGCATTCAGAGGATTTGGAGTAACTCAGTCTGCATTTGCTATTGAAGCAAATATAAATCAGCTTTCTGAAATAACAGGAATTGACCCATGGGAAATTAGATATAGAAATGCTATAAGACCGGGGCAGGAACTTCCTAACGGACAGATTGCAGATAATGGAACTGCCTTAGTTGAAACTTTGGAAGCAGTAAAAGATGCTTACTATAATAATAAAGTAGCTGGAATTGCATGTTCAATGAAAAATGCAGGTATAGGAGTAGGGCTTGAAGATGTGGGAAGATGCAGACTTACAATAGAAAATGGAGTTGTAAAAGTGAGAACTTCTGCTGCCTGCATAGGACAAGGAATAGGAACTGTATGTCTTCAAATGGTATGTGAAGCATCAGGTCTTTCAACAGATAAAGTTGTAATAGAAACTCCAGATACTCATATTACACCAGACAGTGGAACAACAACAGCTTCAAGACAGACTGTATTTACAGGAGAGGCAGCAAAAAAAGGGGGACTTGAACTTAGAAAGCTTCTTGAAACAAAAACTTTAGAAGAACTTGAAGGCTGGGATTATTATACAGAATATTCAGGAAAAACAGATAAAATGGGTTCTGAAAAGAAAAATCCTGTAAGCCATGTGGCTTATGGATATGCAACTCAAGTTGTAATACTAAATGAAGAAACAGGAAAAGTTGAAAAGGTTGTAGCAGCTCATGATGTTGGAAGAGCAGTAAATCCAAAAGCCCTTGAAGGTCAAATAGAGGGCGGAGTTGTTATGGGACTTGGGTTTGCTCTTACAGAAGTTATGCCTGTAAAAGAGGGAGTTCCTCAAGTTAAATTTGGAACACTTGGACTTTTCAGAGCTCCAAACGTACCTGAAATAGAATCTATTATTGTAGAGAAAAATAAAGCTGATTTAGCTTATGGAGCAAAAGGCGTTGGAGAAATAACAGTTATACCAACAGCTCCTGCAGCTCAAAATGCTTATTACAAATTTGATGGAAAATTTAGAACATCACTTCCTCTTGAACATACATTTTATAAAAAATAACTCTCAAATTTATATATGCACCAGATGAAATCCTGATTATTTTTTAATCAGGATTTCTCTAAATAAAATATTTTTTTGTTTTTAGTTATATTCGGAAAACTTGAATAATTGTTGCGGAGATTGTATAATAAAATGATGAAATTATATAATAAATTAAAGGTGAAGTTCTTGTTTTGGAAAAAATTTGGAATAAAAAAAAATTCAGTAACAGGAATAACAGGGAGCGGAGGAAAGACCTCTCTTATGTTCTGTTTAGCGGAAGAACTTTCAAAGCAGGGAAAAGTTCTTGTGACAACTACTACGAAAATATATGAGCCAGATGAAAATATTTATGAAGAACTTTTTCTTACAGAGAATAAAAAATCTTTTAAAGGAAAAGGAAAAAATATTTTTATTTTAGGTTTAAAAATAGAAAATGGAAAATTAATTTCTCCAAGAGAAGAAGATATTTTGAAAATAAAATCTCAGTATGATTATATTCTTTATGAGGGAGACGGTTCAAAACAGAAACTTATGAAATTTTGGAGAGTAGATGAACCCTGCCTGCTTTCTTTTACAGATACAGTGATAGGTGTCGGCAGTATAAAATCTCTTGGACTTAATTTTAATGAAGAAAATGTCCACAGATATAATATGTATATGGACAAAAATAATAAATTTTATGGAAAGAAAATTATAGATTTTGAAATTTTAAAATCCTATCTTACAGAGGGAAAATTTTTTGGAAATTTTAAAGGAAGAAAAATATTTTTTCTAAACGGAGTGGAGAACATAGAAGAAACAAAAACAGCTTTGAAATTTCAAAGAGAGATAAAAAATTTTATATTTGGCTCTGTTAAGAAAAAAGAAATGTATATGGACAATAATATTTCTGCTGTTGTTATGGGAAGCGGAAAATCAGAAAGATTTGGAAAAAATAAACTTCTTGAAAGAATAGATGGCATTCCTATGATTGAAATACTTTTAAGAAAACTTGAAGAACTACCTTTTAAAAATATTTTTGTTACATATAAAGATAAAGAAATATTTGAAATATGCAGAAAATATAAAGTTATTCCACTGGAAAATAAAAAATATTTTCTTGGGCAGAGTGAAAGCATAAAATTGGGAGCAGAAAATATTAAAGATGAAAATATTATGTTTTTTACCGGGGATATGCCTTTTTTAAAAGAGGAAACTATTTTTAAAATAATTTCTGAATTTGACGGAAGAATAACAATCCCTGTTGTGAGTGGAAAAAGATGTTCACCTGTGATTTTTCCAAATAGATATAAAGAGGAACTTTTATCTCTTTCTGGAGATGTCGGTGGGCGTGAAATAATAAAAAAAGAAAATAATTTGAATTTTATAGAGTTTTTTGATAAAAAGCAGTTTATGGACATAGATAGGGAAGAAGATTTAAAGGCGGTAATTAAAAATGATGGAAAATAAAATAGTTGTTGTAAGGGGAGGGGGAGACCTTGCTTCAGGAACAATAAACAGACTTCATAATATGGGATTTAAAGTTTTGGTTTTGGAAATAGAAAATCCAAATTTTATAAGAAGAAAAGTCTGCTATGGGCAGGCTGTTTATGAAGATGAATTTTTATTAGAAGGTGCGGTTTCAAAAAGAGCAGACAGCTTAGAGGAAATAAAAAATATCTGGGCCGAAGGAAAAATTCCTGTATATATTGACCCTTGTATGAAAATTTTATCAGAGCTGAAACCTATAGCAGTTGTTGATGCAATAATTGCCAAAAAAAATTTAGGAATGAAAAAAAATATAGCTCCTGTAACTATTGCTCTCGGCCCTGGGTTTGAAGCGGGAAAAGATGCTGATGCAGTGATAGAAACTCAAAGAGGACACAATTTAGGAAGAATTATTTTTGAGGGATATGCAGCAGAAAATACAGGTATTCCGGGAATAATAAAAGGATATGGAAAAGAAAGAGTAATTCATGCACCAGCTTCTGGAAAATTAAAAATAGTTCACGATATAGGAAGTGTTGTAAAAAAAGATGAAATTATAGCTTATCTTGATGAAGTTCCTGTATATGCTTCTCTTACAGGTCTCATAAGAGGAATGATAAGAGACGGAAGCATTGTGGAAAAAGGTTTAAAAATAAGTGATATAGACCCTAGAGAAGAAGAATTAAAAAACTGCTATACTATATCTGATAAAGCAAGAACAATTTCAGGGGGAGTTGCAGAAGCACTGTTTTATTTAATGAACAGACTGCTTGTTGAAAAACAATGATGAACAGGAGGAAGAATGAAAGATAATTATGGAAGAGATATAAATTATTTAAGAATATCTCTTACAGAAAACTGTAATTTAAAATGTATATATTGTCTTCCTGAGGATTTTATTCCAAAAAAATGTGACGAGACAAAAATTCTTTCTGAAGAAAATGTTTTGTCTATAGCTGCAGCTGCAAAAGAGATGGGAATAAATAAGATAAGGCTTACAGGGGGAGAACCTCTTTTAAGAAAGGATATTGTTTCCATTATTTCCGGAATAAAAAAAACAGGGATAAATGAAATTTATATAACAACAAATGGTGTTCTTCTTTCTGAAAAAATAAAATCTCTTTGTGAAGCAGGACTTTCTGGAATAAACGTGAGCCTTGATACCTTAGATGAAAAACAATTTAGAGAGATAACAAGGGGCGGAAAAATTTCAAAAGTTCTTGAGGGAATAGAAAAAGCTTGTGAGAATGGTTTAAAAGTAAAAATAAATTCTGTAATCATAAAAGGAATTAATGAAGATGCAGTGAAAAATCTTGCAGAACTTACTTTAAAGAAAGATTTAGATGTGAGATTTATAGAGCTTATGCCTGTGGGACAGGGAAGAAAGTTTACAGGAATAAAAAATGAAGAGATTTATAATTTATTGCAAAATTTATTTCAATTTCAAAATGAATATTTTGAAATAAAAGGAGTTACAAAATACTATAAATTAAAAAGCAGCATAGGAAAGGTAGGATTTATCAGCCCAATAAACAGCTGTTTCTGTGATACCTGCAATAAAATAAGAATAACTTCAGATGGAAATATAAAAAGATGTTTAAATATAAACGGACATATAAATATAAAAAAATATCTTGATGATGGTGCTGATAAAGAAACTATAAAAAGTATTCTTAAAAATGAAATTTTAAAGAAACCAGAAAAACATCTTTTTGGAAAAGAAAATGATGATGAAGAAATGAAAAATATGAACCAGATTGGAGGTTAGATTTTGGAAGGAAAAATTTTAAAAGCTGTGAGCAGTGCAGTTGAAAAAGGAATTGAAACAGCAGTTGTAACAGTTTTAGAAGTTAAAGGTTCAAGTCCTGGAAAAGAAGGGTCTATGATGGCTGTTTTTTCTGACGGTTCAATTTTAGGAACTGTTGGGGGAGGAGCTTTAGAATATGAATTTATTCAGGAAGCATTAAAAGCGATAAAAGAAAATAAAAGCTGTGAAAAAAGTTTTGAGCTTACAGAAAAAGGAAGTCTTCATATGAAATGCGGAGGCTTTGTAAGAGCTTATATAAAAGTATTTGCCAAAAGAGAAAAACTTCTTATAATGGGAGGCGGTCATCTTGGAGCAGAACTTTATACTTTAGGAAAATTTTTGAATAAATATGTTGTTGTTTTTGATGACAGAGAAGAATTTGCAAACAGAGAAAGATTTTCTGAAGCAGATGAAATTATTTTTGGAAAAATGGAAGAAACTGTAAAAAATTATTCAGTTGACGAAAATTCATATATAATAATTGTTACAAGAGGACATGAAAATGATAAAGAGTGTTTAAAAGCAATTCTTGATAAAAAAGTTTCTCCAAAATATATCGGTATGGTTGGAAGCAGAGGAAAAGTTTTATCAACATATAAGGAACTTTTAGATGAGGGATATTCTAAAGAGGAATTGAAAAAAATATATTCTCCTATAGGTCTTGATATAAGCAGTTCTGAGCCAAAGGAAATTGCTCTTGGAATTATGGCTGAAATTACTGCTGTGAAAAATCAAAAAACCGGGGAACATATGAGAGATGTAAGAAAAATTGATATAGATAATTTAAATTAGGAAGAGGAAAAGTTGAAATGGAAAAAATAGGAAAAGTAATGGCTGTATGTATAAGTGAAAGAAGAGGAACAGAGAAAAAAAATATACATGAATGCGAAGTGGTTGAAGGATTTGGATTAAAAAATGATGCTCACGGAGGAAACTGGCATAGACAGATAAGTCTTCTTTCTTTTGAAAAAATAGAGGATTTTAAAAATAGAGGGGGAGATGTTATTGACGGTTCTTTTGGAGAAAATATAATTGTTTCTGGAATAGATTTAAGAAATCTTCCTGTTGGAACAATAATAAAAATAAATGAAGCTGTTCTTGAAGTTACTCAAATAGGAAAAGAATGTCACTCTCATTGTGAAATTTTTCACAGAGTAGGAGACTGTATAATGCCTAGAGAGGGAATTTTCACAAAGGTTATTAAAGGCGGATTTATAAAAGAGGGAGATACAGTAACTGTTCTTTAATTAAAAGCGGAGGTAGAAATGAAAGTTATTGATACAAAAAATGCAGTTGGAACTGTTTTATGCCATGATATTACAAGAATTGTTCCAGGAGAATTTAAAGGAGTGGCTTTTAAAAAAGGGCATATTATAAAAGAAGAAGATATTCCCGAACTTTTAAAACTTGGTAAAGATCATCTTTATGTGTGGGAGAAGAAAGAGGGAACTCTTCATGAAAATGAAGCTGCTGAAAGAATAAAAAATCATGCTGCTGGAGAGGGGCTTATTTTTGGAGAGGTAAAAGAAGGGAAAATAGATTTTTTTGCTGAAGAAGATGGTATCGTTTCTATTGATACAGATGAACTTTTAAAAGCTAACTCAATAGGAGAAATAATAATTTCTACAATTCATAATAATACTCCTGTAAAAAAAGGTGAAAAAATAGCAGGAACAAGAATAATTCCTCTTGTTATAAATGAAGAAAAAATAAAAAGATTAGAAGAAATATGCAATAAAAGATTTATTTCAGTAAAAAAAATAAATCCTAGAAAAACTGCTGTTATTACAACAGGAAATGAAGTTTTTTATGGAAGGATACAGGATAAATTTGGTCCTGTAATAAAATCCAAAGTTGGAGAATATAATTGTGAAGTTGTATCTCATGTTTTTTCTCCAGACGACAAGGAAAAAATAAAACATAATCTTATGGAAGCTCTTGAAAGTGATGCTGAACTTATAATCTGTACAGGGGGAATGTCAGTTGACCCAGATGATATGACACCTACAGCAATAAAAGAAATAGGAGGGGAGCTTGTAACTTACGGTTCACCTGTTCTTCCAGGAGCAATGCTTCTTATAGCATACAAGAATGGAAAAACTATTTTAGGTCTTCCAGGCTGTGTGATGTATGCAAGAAGAACTGTTTTTGATTTAGTTCTTCCGAGAATTCTAGCAGATGAAAGATTAACTTTTGAAGATATTGCAAAATATGGTCACGGGGGATTGTGTTTAGACTGTGAAATATGCCACTTTCCTCACTGTTCATTTGGAAAAGGAGTATAAAATGGATTTTACACATTTTAACGAAGACGGAAAAGCTCATATGGTTGATGTGAGTGAAAAAAATCAGACACAGAGAACAGCTACAGCTTTTGGAAAAATAAAAGTGTCGAAAGAAATTATCTCAAAACTTTTGGGAAGAGAGATAGAAAAAGGAGATGTTCTTGGAGTTGCAAGAGTCGGCGGTATAATGGGAATGAAAAAAACCAGCGACCTTATTCCTATGTGCCATTCTATTTTTATGACAGGATGTGACATGGAATTTAAAATAATGGAAGAGGAATGTGAAATTCATATTTTTGCAACAGCAAAAACTGTAGGAAAAACAGGAATAGAAATGGAAGCACTTACAGGTGTAAGCATAGCGGCTCTTACAATTTATGATATGTGTAAAAGTATTGATAAAAGAATGGTTATTTCTGATATTCATCTTGTTTCAAAAACTGGCGGGAAAAGCGGAGATTTTCATTATTAATAAAAAAATTTCTGGGGGTAATTTATGAAAAAGTTATTTATTTTAATTTTAGGATTATTATTATCTGTTTCTGTTTTTTCAAAGGAAGTAGTTATAAGTGCAGCAGCAAGCCTTAAAAATTGTCTTGAGGAAATAATTCCTGAATATGAAAAAAATTCTGATGACAAGATAATTTTAAATTTAGGCGGTTCAGGGACTTTAAGAACACAGATAGAAAAAGGTGCTGTTGTGGATATTTTTATATCTGCAAATCAAGAAAATGTTAATATGCTTATTGACAGAAATATTATAAAAAAAGAAAATGCTTATGACTTTCTTTCGAATGTACTTATTCTAGTGAAAAGCCCATACAGCAAAAGTGAAATAAAATCTGTTGAAGAATTAAAAAACAGTGATGTATATATTGCTGTTGGAAATCCTGAAACAGCTCCTGTTGGTAAATATACTTTACAGTCACTTAAAAATCTTGGAATTTTTGAAACATTAAATCAAGAAAAAATAATTTATGCTAAAGATGTTACTGCTGCAGCTCAATATGTACAGATGGGAGAAGTTGATTTTGGAATAATTTATGATTCAGATAAAAACAGAATGAAAAATCCCATAGTTGCTGCAGAATTTCCAGAAAATTCACATGATAAAATAATATATTCTTTAGCACTTTTAAACAATAATAAAGAAACTGAAAACTTTTTTGAATTTTTAAGAAGAGATGAGACTAAAAAAATATTTAAAAAGCATGGATTTATAGTGATGTAAAATGTTTTTTGTAATAAAAAATTCACTTATTATTGCATTTTTTGGAATAATAATTACAACTTTTTTATCTCTTTCAATAATTTTTATCAGCGGATATTTTCCTAAAAAAATAAGAAATATTATTGATATTATTGTAACTCTTCCTCTTTTTATTCCTCCCTCTGTAAGCGGCTATTTTATTCTTTCTGTTTTTGGAGTACAGGGAGTAATAGGAAAACCTTTTTATGATTATTTTGGGATAAGATTTACTTTTACCGTGTACGGAGCAGTTATTGCAGGGGTGATTGTTTCACTTCCAATAGTTTATCAAAGTATAAAACTTGCAATATCTTCAATAGACAGAGAATATTTTGAAGAAGCGGAACTTCTTGGAGCGAATAATTATCACTTTTTTGTAGATATAGTTTTTCCAATGAGTAAAAGAGGAATTTTTGCAGGAATTGTTTTAGGAGCCGGAAGAATTTTAGGAGAATTTGGTGCAACTTTAATGGTTGCAGGAAATATTCCAAATAAAACTCAGACACTTCCAATTGCAATTTATTCAGCTGTTGAAAATGGAGAAGACAAAGAGGCAATGTTTCTCGTCTTAATAGTGTTATGGATAAGTATAGTAATAATGTTTGTATATAATTTTTTGAAAAAAAGAGGAGACGAAAGAGATGTATAAAACTGCCATTGTAACAATAAGTGATAAAGGTTCAAGAGGGGAAAGAGAAGATATAACAGGAAAAGAATTAAAAAAAATGGTTGATGCCCATAAAGATTATAAAACAGTTCTTGAAACAATCATACCAGATGAAGAATTTATTATTGTTAATAAGCTTAAAGAGATTGCTGATATGGAAGATGTGGACCTTATTTTAACAAACGGGGGAACAGGTTTTTCAGAAAGAGATGTAACTCCCGAAGCCACACTTTCTGTAATAACAAAAGAAGCCAGAGGAATAGCTGAATATATGAGAATGGAATCAATGAAAATTACAAAAAGAGCAATGCTGAGCCGTGGTGTCTGCGGGATAAGAAATAAAACAATAATTTTAAATCTTCCAGGAAGTCCTAAAGGTGCCTGTGAGAATTTAAGTTTTGTAATTGATACCCTTGTTCATGCTCTCGATATACTAAAAGGAAATGCTTCTGAGTGTGCAAGAAAGTAAAAAAAGAGGCCAAGCCTCTTTTTTTATCTGAATGCAATTAAATTTATAAGGACTATAAGTGCAATTAGGATAATATACGATACAATAATAATAAGTAAATTCATAAGGCACTTATTAGAAAGAGTTCTTGAGGTATCAATGTTTATATTTCTTATAGAATAAATGCTGATTGCCCCTAAAACCCAGCCGATAATTCCAAATCTTATCATTAAGATAGATGGAACTAAAAACAGAAACATATATTTTTGGATTTCAGTAAAAATATGTATTTTTTCATGTTTATCAACAGTAATATAAGGTGGTGTTATAAGATAATCCATAAGTTTTATCTCTCTTGTTTTTCTGTTATCATCTTCAAGATAAAATTTTCCTCTTTTTCCTTTAACTTCTTCGCCGTTATACATAACCTGTATCTTTGTAGGTGAAAGCTGTAAAGTTATTTTATTTTTTATGAAATCTTTATGTTTAACAGGATATTCCATTTTTCCTCCCTAGTTTGTTAAAAATTTTTTAAAACTTCTAAAATTTCTTCAGCCTGTTTAACAGCTGTCTGAGCTGTTTTACTTTTTTCTGGAACTCCAAATCCTTTTTTTATTGATAGTGTTCTTAAAAAATAAAAATTATTATCTCTGCATTTAAAAACAACACAAATATTTGTAGTGAATTTTGGAATAACTCCTGAAATTTTTATTTCAGGTTTTGCAGCTATATCTTTTTTTTCAATTATATAAAGTTTTGAAGTTAGGCCTAAAACCACACAGCCGATAGCTTTTTTTTCTGTGTCAATGGCTATAGTCATAACATTGCAGTCCCATCTTTTTGAAATTTTATATCCTTCATTTTCAAATTCTTTAAGTTTTTTATCTCTTTTTCTTTTCTGACGAATTCTGGAATTGATATATCCTGTTGAAAAATTAAGAACAATAAGAAGAACTAAAATAAAAATAAGAGAAACAAATATTTTCATGCTTTTCCCCTCCTAAGTAAGCTTACTTTTCTTCTTCGTTTTCTTTAGGAACTTCAATATTTTTTAAACTGTAAACATAATCACGTATTTCTTCAGCACATTTTTCTGCATAGATAACGTGGGGAGAATTTTTTTTAAGTCCAAGTCCTTTTACATAAAGAGTTCTTAAAACATAGTCTCCATTTTCAGTTTTTACATTCAGGCACACTTGAGTGATAAGAGATTTTATTTTGCTCCTTTTAACAATTCCGACAGTGTCTATTGTGATTTCTTTTATATTATCTATAGAGATATCATAAATAGTGTCTTTTCTCCATGCCATAACAAGAAAGCTGAGAACTCTTTTTTTCTTGTCTGAAAAGATAGTGATAGCATTACAGTCCCATCTTTTTGAAATTTTATACCCTTTTTCAACAACTTTGTTAATAGTTCTGTTTCTTCTTTCCATTTGCTTTACTTTTGCCTCAGAAGAAGATGACCATAAACTGTATAGGATACATAATCCTACAAGCGCAAGAAAAATAAAATAATTAAAAATCATTTTGATAAACCCTCCCTGTTTTGTAAAAATTCTATTATAGTGAAATTATAGTATACTGAAAATTATTTTCTGATAGAAAACCAGTAGACTATTGACCTGCTGTCTATTGGATTTCTGTATCTATGTGGTGTAAAAGACTTTATAAAAATTGTGTCCCCTTTTTTCAAGTTATACTTTTCATCATCTAAGTCGATATCAAGTTCTCCTTCAATCACAACCCCTACTTCATCATAGGAATGTCCCCAAGACATATCGCTGTACTGTGCTGATTTATGGTCGATTGTGATAACTATTCCATTCAGGCTGTTTTTTCCTGTTATAATATTTTCTATTTTCACTTGAGAATTTGGATTTGAAAATATTTCCTGACGTTCGTTAACTCTTGTCACAGGAGAAGAACTTCCATTTTCATCAATTATTTCCATAAGATTTACGTTAAGTGCAAGGCATATCTGCTGAAGATTGCTTATTGAAGGACTATTTAAATCCCTTTCAATATTACTTAAAAAACCAACAGACAGCTTGGTTATATCGGACAATTCTTTTAAAGTGTAGTTCATTTTTTTCCTATATTTTTTTATTCTTTCCCCTAATGTCATTCAGTGAAACCTCCGTGTTAATAATCAGTAGTATTATATCACATATTGAAAAAATAAAATACACTTTGAAATCTTTTGTATTCATTTTTTTGAAAAACATCTGTAAGATTATCAAAAAATAAAATTTTTTTATTTTTTGAAAAAACTTGTAAAAGCTAAGTTTTATGATAATTTGAGATGAGTGTTCAATCATAAAAATTGTTCAAAATTTTCAGAATACTGAAAAAATATTTGTAATTATTTTTATTGTATGATATACTCGAAAATGTGTTTAAAAAAACTTTATTATTCATAAAGAGAACGTTATTAATAGATACAGTATAAATTAAAAAATGTTTATATATACTTAACAAAATTTTATAAGGAGTGTTTGAATTAATGGAAATTTTAAAAGGTACAGTGTTATTATTAATAGTTTTAGCAGGATTTTCTCTTTTCAGCTTAAAAGCACCTAAAGGAATGAAAGCAATGGGAGCTTTAGCAGGAGCAGCAACAGCAAGTTTTTTAGTTGAGGCATTTCAATATTATGTAGGTGGAGATTTACTAGGTTTTGCTTTTCTTAAAGACGTTGGTGCAGCAGCAGGATCTATGGGAGGAGTTGCAGCAGCAGCTTTAGTTCCAATAGCTTTAGGAGTAAACCCTACTTATGCAATTCTTGTTGGAGTATCTGTTGCAGGATATGGAATTCTTCCTGGATTTTTAGCAGGGTATGTTCTTTCTTTCATAGTTCCGCAGATAGAAAAAAGAGTTCCTCAAGGATTAGATTTAATAGTGACAATATGTTTTGCAGCACCTCTTTCAAGAGCGATTGCAATGTACTCATCACCTCTTGTTAACTCAACACTTTTAAATATAGGTGGAATACTTGAGTCAGCATCTCATGCAAGCCCTGTTTTAATGGGAATCATACTTGGAGGAATCATAACTGTTGTTGCAACAGCACCTCTTTCTTCAATGGCACTTACAGCTATGCTTGGACTAACTGGAACACCAATGGCAATAGGAGCCTTATCTGTAATGGGATCTTCATTTATGAATGGAGTATTCTTTCACAGAATGGGATTTGGAGATAAGAAAACAACAATAGCAGTTGCAATAGAGCCTCTTACACAGGCAGATATAATTTCAGCAAACCCAATTCCTGTTTATGTTACAAACTTTATAGGCGGAGCTTTAGCAGGAACAATAGTTGCTCTTTACGGGCTTGTAAACCAAGCAACAGGTACAGCTACACCAATTGCTGGTCTAATGGTTATGTATGGATTTAACAATCCTTTAGTGGTTACAAAAGTTGCTCTTATGTGTGCAGTAGCAGGAATATTTGCAGGCTGGCTTGGATCAATAATATTTAAAAATTATAAAATTAAAACAGTTTACGATATAAGAGGATAATAACATAAAAAATAAAAGGAGGCTGTATGGACAGTTTAAAAGAATTATTTAAAATTGGATGCGGACCGTCAAGTTCTCACACTATGGGACCAGAAAGAGCCGCTAAAAAATTTGGAAAAGAAAATGAAAATGCTCACAGCTTCAGAGTTGAATTATATGGAAGCCTTGCTGCAACAGGTAAAGGACATCTTACAGATTGGATAATAGAAGAAACATTAAAACCAAGAAAAACAGAAATAGTATGGATGCCTGAATATGTTCACCCATATCATACAAACGGAATGAAATTTATAGCTCTTGATGAAAATGGAAATATTTTAAATGAATGGCTTGTTTTCTCTGTTGGTGGCGGAACAATAAAAGATCTTTCTGATGCAGGAAGCAAAACAGAAGAAGTTTATAAATTAAATAAATTAGATGATATTATAAAATGGTGTAAAGAAAATAATAAGGAACTTTGGCAGTATGTTGAAGAGTGTGAAGGAAAAGAAATCTGGAACCATTTAAAAGATATTCTTGATACAATGCACAATGCTGTTTCTGAAGGAATAGAAAAAGATGGAATTCTTCCAGGAAAATTAAAACTTCAAAGAAGAGCCAAAGGATTTTACGATAAAATAAAAGGTCAGCATAACTATCATGTTATAACTAAAAAAATATTTGCTTATGCTCTTGCAGTTGCTGAACAGAACAGCAGTGCAGGAACAATAGTAACTGCACCAACTTGCGGAGCAGCAGGCGTAATCCCGGGTCTTTTAAGAGCAATGAGAGAAGAACACAGCCTAGATGAAGAAACTTGTTTAAAAGCTCTTGCAATAGGAGGACTTATTGGAAACCTTATAAAACAGAATGCAACAATTTCCGGTGCAGAGGCAGGTTGTCAGGCAGAAATAGGTGCAGCTTGTTCAATGGCATCAGCTATGGCAGCATATATTTTAGGTGGAACTCTTGAGCAGATAGAATATGCAGCAGAAATGGGAATGGAACATCATCTTGGAATGACTTGCGACCCTGTGGGAGGATATGTGCAGATTCCTTGTATTGAAAGAAATGCCATTGTTGCAGTGAGATCTTTAAATACAGCAGACTATGCACTTTCAACTGATGGTCATCACACAATAAGTTTTGATCAGGTTGTTATCACAATGAAAGAAACAGGAAAGGATATGTGTCCTTCATATAAAGAAACATCAATAGGCGGTCTTGCAAAATATTATGAACAATTTTTAAAAGACTAGCTAAAAATAACTAAGCTACCCAACCCATAAAAAATATAATCTTAGAACAGCCTGAAGGAATAAAATTCTTTCGGGCTGTTTCCCTTTATTATCATTTGTAAATAAATTATTTGATGAAAATATTCAATTTGCTTGGAATTTGTTGTATACTTTTATTATGGGAAGTGTTTAAAATTTTTCAAAGGGGGAGGATTATTTTGTCATTTTTAACGGAAATAAAAGAGCAGGTAAAAGAATATGCTGAAATAGTGGCTGGTTTTGTAGACTGTGAAGTTGAAATTGTAGATGAAAATATGCTGAGGATAGCAGCTACAGGAAAATTTGCACATCTTGTAGGAAAGTTTTCAAAAGGAGCTATTTATAAAGATGTTCTTGTAAATGGAGAAAGTCATGTGGTAGAAAATCCAAGCCAGCACAGATTGTGTGCAGACTGTGAATTTAAGGAAAGGTGTCAGGAAAAACTTGAAATAGCAGCACCTATTGTTCATCAAGGAAAGAGAATAGGAGTAATTGGAATAGTAGCTCTTACAGATATTATAAAATATAAAGTTTTGAGAAATGTAAGCCTGTATCTTGACTTTACAGAGCAGATAAGTGATTTTATATCTGAAACAATTTCTGAGCATGAGAAAAAAGAAAACAGAGAAAGAATGGATATTATAAAAGAAGTTATAAATAGCTTTGATAAATGTGCAGTTATACTAGATAAAAATGACATAATAATAGATGCAAATCAAAAAGCTGTAAAAGAGCTTGATTTTGAAGAAAACTTTAGAGACAAAAAAATAAAACTTGAAGCAGTTCCTTTAGAGGAAACTGTATTTGGAAAAGAAATTTTTAATGTAAAGATAGAAGAAAAAGAAATTAAGGCTGTGGGAATTTTTGTTTCTGCCGGGCTTATAGCTAAGAAAGATTGTAAAATTTTGTTTTTTAATAAATATAGAGGATAAAATAAAGTGTTTAATTTTTAGTGTTGGTACTTAAAAAGTATCAGCACTATTTTTTTATAAAAAATATATAAAATTATAGAAAATAAAATAAAAAAATAAATAAAATATTTTAATATAAATATTATAAAAAATATTATTTATAATAAATAAAATTAAAAAATACTTGAAAATAAAAAGAAATTAGCTTTACAAAAAATTATAAATATAGTATATTATAATTAAATATAAATTTATTCAAAAATAAAATAAAAACGGAGAATTAAAATTAAGAAAAAAGGAATAATATTAACAGAAGTTTTAGCAACTGTAAGTATACTGTCAATTATATTTAGTTTCATATATATAAGATATGAAAATTTAAATGAGAAAATGGAAGTGGAAAGAGCTGCAGATATTTTTGAAACGTTTGTTTATAAATATTCAGCAAAATCTCTTGCTTTAAAAAGAACTTTTGATATTAATTTTGATTACGAAAAAAAAGAAGTGGAAGTAAAGTATACTGGAAAAGATGAAGTTATAGAAAGAAGAGAACTTCCTGAAAAATTAAAATATACTACTATATATAATGGTATAGCTTTAAGAAAAATAGAATTTTCAACAAAAGCAACAGGAAATCTTTCAAAGGCATTTTCAGTGTATATTTGTGATTATGATGAAAATGCAAAATACAGGGTGGCTTATTATAATTTCCAGCAGAGCCGTATACTTAAAATAAATGTTTATAAAAATGTGAGAGCTGGAAAAATAAAATATAAAGATCTTGAAAAGTATCATTATGATTTGGGAGAAAATGAGGTAAAGGCAGGTTGGGAAAAACAGTAAAATTTGTTATTGTTTCTGTTTTATTTTTAGTAATGGGGACAATAATATTTGGAAAATATATAAAAAGCATAATTCCTTTACAGGAAGAAGTGACAGTGGATTTGAAAGTTAGAGGCAGCTATTTAAAAACAAGATATGTAATAAGATTTTCAACAGAGGAGAAAAAAGAAAATTTTAAGATTTTGTCAAAAGAAAAAGATGCACAGATATAAAAATTCTCAGAAGCTTATTACATCAGAGGGGGAGAGTAATGGATAAGTTTGGGGGGAGGATATTAAAAATAGATGATTTAAAGTTTGAAAAATCAGACAGAAAGTCATCTTTTTTTTATGGAGAAAAGAAAGAACTTTCCCTTGAAAAAGAAAATAAAAAATCAGATATAGAAAAATTTTTAGACAGAGTTTTTGCAGAGGGTCTTGAAAGAAACTGCAGTGATATTCATATAGAACCTTTCAGCAGTTTTTTCAGAATAAGATACAGGGTTGACGGAATTTTAATAAAAGCACAGGAAATAGGCATAGATTATTATCCTCCTGTGGTTTCAAAAATAAAAATTATGTGCGGGCTGGATATTACTGAAAGAAGAATACCGCAAGATGGAAGATTTAAAATGAAATATAAAGACAGAGAACTTGATTTGAGGGTTGGAATAATTCCGACTTATCATGGGGAAAAAATTGTTATAAGAGTTTTAGACAGAAAAAATATAGAAAAATCTTTAGAAGAGTTAGGTTTTGAAAAAGAATATTATAAAAAACTTTTTGAAATAATAAAAAGAAAAAATGGAATGCTTTTATTTACAGGACCGATGGGGAGCGGAAAAACAACATCAATGTATGCTGTTTTAAATGAACTTAACAGTGAAAAAGTTAATATTACAACCATTGAAAATCCTGTTGAATACAGTGTTGACGGAATAAATCAGATACAGTGCCGTGATGATATAGGTCTTACTTTTCCTGTAGTTTTAAAAGGAGTGTTAAGGCAGGATGCAGATATAATAATGATAGGAGAGATAAGAGACGGAGAAACAGCAGAGATAGCACTTAAAGCATCGCTTACAGGTCATCTTGTAATTTCAACTCTTCACACAAACACAAGCAGCAGTACTATAAAAAGACTTGTAAATCTTGGGGCAGAGCCTTATATAATTTCAGCAGGAGTGAAAGGAATTCAGAATCAGAGGCTTGTAAGAAAATTATGTGAACACTGCAGAATTTTAGATGAAGAATATAAAGCAAAATTAAAAATTTTGGGAATAGATGATAAAAAATATGAAGATAAAAAATTTTATACTCATAAAGGGTGTGAAAAATGTAATTTTACAGGTTATAAAGGGAGAGTTATCATTGGAGAATTTTTATATATAGATGATATTACTGCAGAAAAAATAGAAGAGGGAGTGTCTGTAAGGGAGCTGGAAAAAATCGGAAGAGAAAGAGGAATGACAACTCTTGTTGAAAATGGAATTGATAAAGCACTTCTTGGAATAACATCTTTGGATGAGATAATAAGAGAATGTTAAAATTATATTTTTATACAGGCCGTTTTAAAAACGGAAAGAGAAAGCAGGGATTCTGCAAAGAAAAAAATTCCAATGAAGTGAAAAAAATATTAAAAGAGCAGAAAATTTATACAGAAAAAATATACAGAATACCTTTTTTAAGTTTCAAAGCAAAAGCAGAAGATATTTTAATGATTTTTTCTCAAGGAAAGATGTTTATAAAAAATGGTTATCCATTTTTAAAAATTTTGGATATCTTGGAAGAAAATAAAAGTTTAAAAATATACGTTGAAAATATGAAAAATTCTTTAAAAAAAGGTGAAAGTCTTTATGAAATATTTAAGAACAGCGGGCTTAATTTGAAAAACAGCGAGCTGATGATAATAAAATCTGGTGAACAATCTGGAAGTATATATAAATCTTTTGAAAGAGTTGAAAAAGGGATAAGAAGCGGACAAAAGACGAAAAAAGAAATAAGAAAAGTTATGACATACCCTGTAATTGTTTTCACAGTGATAATTTTTCTTACTGTTTTTATGGGAATATATATTCTTCCAGATTTTGTAAAAATAATAGAAAATATTTCCAAAGAAATTCCTTTTATTACAAAAGTGATAATATATTTTGCAGTAAATTTAAAAATAATGATTTTTATAATCCTTGTTTTAATTTTTTCTATAATTTCTCTTTTAAAAAATGAAAAATATAGAGAAAAATTATTTCAAAAATTAATTAAAATAAAAATATTTAAAAATATTATAGATAAAAATTTTATTTCAAATTTTGCAGATATACTGGCTGTTCTTTTAAGTTCCGGAATAACAATAACAGAATCTATAAAACTGATAAAAGATGAAAGCGGATATGAATATTTTAAATTAAAACTAGAGAAAGCTGAAATATTTCTAAAAAAAGGGGAAAGCATAGGACACTCTTTTGAAAAAATGGATATATTTTCAAATATGGATTTGGAATTTATAAAATCAGGAGAGGAAACAGGAGAACTTGTGGAAACTCTTTTTATGATTTCAGAAAAAAACAGTGAAGAGCTGAGAGAAAAAATTAAAATAGGGATAAAAATACTCGAGCCTTTGAGTATAATTTTTATTGGAATTATTGTTGGAGGAATATTTTTAGGAATGTATCTTCCAATTTTTCAAATGATGGATAACATTTAAATTAAAACTATATAAAATTAAGGAGGGATTTATGAAGAACAAAGGGTTTTCGCTTATCGAACTTTTGGTGGTACTTGGAATAATCGGAGTTTTATCAAGTTTTATAACTCCCAAGGTAATGGTTTATATGGCGAAAGGAAAAGAAACAAAGGCTGTTGCTGTGCTTGAATCTTTAAGAACTGCTTCACAGCTTTATTATCTTGAAGAGGGAGAGACCTTTATTCACGGTGGAACTTATAGAGAAGTGACTGTGGGGCAGCTAAAAAAATTGGAAAAATATCTTTCAAACAATGTGGAAAGCCTTATAGGAACAAAAGAGGATTCAGAAAATGTTACAGTTGAAATTGGAGGAAGCAAAACAGGAGCTGACAGCGAAGAAATAAAATACGGCGGTGAAATTAGTTTTACTACTAAAGACCCAAAATCTTTAGAGACAGATACAAAAAAATCAGACGGGATAAATATCTGGTTCAGCAAAGGAAAAAATGAAATAAATGATTTTAATATAAATGGTGACAAATGGACGGAAATTTAATTGAAATTATTTTAGATTTCTCCTTTTTTATAATATTATTTTTTATTTCAATAAAAGATTTAAAAGAAAAAGAAATTCCAAATTTTTTAACACTAGGAATAATATTTTTGGGAATTTTAAAAATTATTTTTTTACGTGAAGATTTTGAAAAAAATTTTTTTGGGCTTGGAGTATTTCCAGTATTTTTTCTTTTTCTTTATGGATATGCAGGTGATTTTTTAAAAAAGGAGATTATAGGTTTCGGAGATATAAAACTTGTAAGCGGAATAGGATTTTATTTCGGCTATTCCGGAATTTATAATTTAATAATTTTTCATAATATTATTTTTATTTTGGGATTTCTTTTTCTTATACCTATATTTTTTTTGAAAAAAATAAAAAAAGAGGAGGAAGTTCCATTTGCCCCGTGTATATGTTTAGGAGCAGTTATTTATAAATTTTTTGTGGAGAGAATATGAGAAAAAAAGGGTATCTTTTTGTAGAACTTATAATTGTTCTGGGGTTATTTTCTATTGTAATTTTTCCTCTTATTATGCTTATGGACAAAAATATAAAAAGTTTGAATTTTATAAGGGAAGATTATGAAATAAGAAAAATTACAAAAAATCTTGAAACTGTATTTGAAAAAATTTTAAAAACTGAGAGAGAAAATTTAAATTTTTCTTTATTGGAAGATAAAACAGAAAACGGGAGTTTTATTTTATTAAACAGCAGAGGAGAAAAAATTACAAAATTTAGAAATATAAGAATAAATAAAGATATAAAAATCTCTGTTAAAAAAAGAAAAATTCTTGCAGAAGATAGTAAAAAAGATATAGGAGAAATTTTTATTTTAGAAATAAAAACAGGAGACAGGATAAAAAAGAGAATTTTGAGTGTGCAGAGTGATGAAAAAAGATAGAAAAAAAGGAATTTTTTTATTGGAAGCAGTTATAAGTCTTGGAATATTTGCTGTATTTATGAGTCTTACTCTGCCTTTTGTAAAACAGAGCCTGCAAATAAAAAATACAGTGAGAAAAGAGCTGAGATATAATAGAAATTTTATATATGTGATTGAAAATATAAGGCAGGAAACAGAAAATTTCAGTGAAATAAATATTTTACCTGATGGAAAAGGAATCGAAGGAATACAGGAGATTTATCAAAATGGAAAGTATAAAAAAATAAAAACAGTTTATAAGTTTACAGGATATATGTATGGAAGCCAGCTTATAAGATATGTTGTTGTAAACGGTGAAAAATTTAAAGATGATATTGTTTTTGAAAAAGTGAAGGGAAAATTTTTTGAGGAAGACGGATTTATAAAATTAAAAATTGCATATAAAATTTCAAAAGAGGAAGAGTATATATGGAAATAAAAAAATCAAAAAACAGAGGTCATATAACGGTCTTTGCAGTTTTTGTTTTTGCTTTTGTGAGCTGGGCCGTGTTCTCTGCCTCTTTTTTAATATCAGAAGAACTTTTTACAGAAAGAGACCAAAGGGAGCTTGAAATAAAAGAAAATAAGGAAAACTTCTTGGAAGCAGTTTTCCTGAAAAATATTTCAGAGATAGAAAATAAAATTTTAAATGAAGCAGGTAACAAAGATATAATCTGGTATTTTATGAAAAAAGGGGAAAAACTTTTGTGGACAGAAAATTATACAGAAGAACCGGAAAGCGACAATGGATTTTTAATAGAGAAACTTTATATAAAAAATTCCAATGGGACAGAAAAAATATATGATTTTTCAATTTGGAGAGACTCTTTTAACTATGCAGGATTTATAGAAAATTACAGCATTCCTAAAAAATCAAATAATGCAGTTATTTATTTTTCTAAAAAAATAAATGGTGTTTATGCAGAGGGAATGGAAGATGAAATTTATAATATAAAAATAAGCGGGGAAATTCACACAAGATATTTTTATGAGAAAAAATTTAGTATGGAGGCTTTAACATTTTGTGAATTAAAGGAGCTGAAATTTGAAATTTACGATTAATAATTTTTTTAAAGAGAAAAAAGGAAAAATATATTTTTCAGAAGAAGTGATAATTTATGAGATATTAAAAGAAAAAGATGAAATATTTCAGACACTTGATTTTGAAGAGGGGAATATTGCAAAAAGGCTTGCTCTTTATATAAAGAAATTAAAAAATCTTTCTCTTGAGATTGTAATTGATAAAATGTTTTTTAAAAAATTTGAAATTACAGCAGAAGAAGATGAAGTTTCAGAAGAAAATACAGAAAAATATATTGAATATTCTGTAAAGGAACTTTTAGAAACAGGAGATTTAGATGATTATTTTATAAAATATTTTAAAGAGGACAGGGGAAAATATATTGTTTTCATTTTTGAGAGAGAATTTATAGAGGGGCTTGTAGAATTTGCTTTAGAAAACAGATTAAAAATAGAAAAGATAAAAATAAAAGATGAAAAAGAATATATTTTAAATGATTATGATGTTCTTTTAAATGGAAGAAAAGATTTGAAAATAGATAAAAAAACAGTAATTTTTATTTTAATTTTGTTTTTTTTATTTTTGTCCATAAGAATATATAATTTTAAAATTGAAAAAGAGATAGAAAATTTAAATCAAAAAATTTTATTAAAAGAGGAAGAGGTAAATAAAATTAAAACAGAGCATGATATTTTTGAGAAAGAGATTGCCGTTTTAAATGAAAAAATAAAAGAAAGCTCTCAGGAAAAAGAATATTTTTCAGAAAAAATTTTAAGGATTTTTGAAAATATCCCTGAAAATATCACATTGGAAAATATATATTTTGAAAAAAATATTTTAAATATAAAGGGAATTTCAGATGAAGAAAAATATATATTTGATTTCTTGGAATTTTTGGAGAAAGATGAAAAGATAGAGAAAGTAAAATATGATTATATAGTGAAAAGGGAAAATTTTTATGAATTTTTTCTGGAAGTGAAGGTGTACTAGATGGAAAAATTTATAAAAGAGCATAAAAAAATTTCATTTTTTATAATTTCAGCAGCAGTTTTTTATTTTTTAATAGCTGCCCCTTTAGAAAAATTAAACAGCAGTATAAAAAATTTGGAAAATAAAGAGAAAAGATTTGAAAGGGCTGTTTATTCTGAAAAAATTATAAAAGATAATTTAGAAAAACTTAAAAATAAAAAAGAAGAACTTTTAAAAAAATATTCTGAAAAAGAGGAAAAAGAAAAAAGTTATACATCTTTGGGAGAGTTTCAAAATGAAATTGATATTCTTTTAAAGAAAAATAATTTAAAAACTCTTGAAATCGGGAGAACAGTTTCTCAAGATGAATTACAAAGAGTTTCTTATGTTACAGAGGGAAAAGAGGAAGATATAATAAATTTTCTTTTGGAGACAGATAATTTAAAAGAGGTTTATGTACTTAAAGCACCATTAGAGATTAGTAAAAACGGAGAAAATATAAAACTCAGTTTTGGAGCAGAGGTAAAAATCAAAAATATAAAAGAAAATCTAGGAAAAGAGATAAAAAGAAAAAGTTTTATGAGCAGTAAAGAAGATATAAAACTTGTAAAATTTACTTTTCTTGGAGAAAAAAGCGGAATTTTTTATATAAAAACAGGAGAAAAAATAAAGAGATATTATTTTAGAGACGGAAAAAAAGAAATTTTTGAAAATGAGCTGTGTGAAGCTGAAATTTCAAAAGAAAAAATTATTATAAAAAATTTAAACAGCGGGGAAAAAATAATATTTTATTTAGGTGATGGCAGTGGGGAAGAGAGCAAAAAAGATTAGTTTTTGTCTGATTTTTTTCTTTTTCATAAATATTATTTCTTTTGGAGAGGAAAAAATAGATACTGAAAAAATAATATATAAAGAGGAAATAAATGTCTGTGATATGAAACTTTCAGATTTTCTTTTTTATCTTTCAAAGGAGGGGAAGGTGGAAATTATTCCTGAAGAGAGCATAAAAGGAAAAAGTGTTGATATATTCTGCAGAGAGGGAACGAGTTTAAGCAAAATTCTTTCTATGCTGTGTGAGAGCAACGAATGGCGGGCAGAAAAAGAGAAAGGATATATAATTATTTCTCCGAGGAATGTTGAAAAGCAGGGGCGGGGAAATATAACAGGAAGAGTTTCATCTTTGGATTACGGTGAAAATATGAGAGGAGTAAAAATAACTCTTCTTGACGGCTATTCTTCTCCTGTTTCAACCAATTCGGATGGTATTTTCAGATTTGAAAATATTCCCTATGGAGTATATTTTATCCGTGGAGAAAAAGACGGGTATATTATTGAAGGGGAAATGGTTGATGTAAATAAAAGAGATAATTCTGTAAAAATTTTAATGGAAAGAGATTATACAAAAAATAAAGAGAAAAATACAGGTAATTTGAAAGAAAAAAATGACGACTTTATAATTGAAAAAATAAAATTCAGTGATATTGAAACTATAGATATTGAAAAAATGTTTGAAGATGAGATAAGAGAGGGAATAAATTTTTCTAAAAGTGCAGAGAAAGGGATAATTTATATAAGCGGGAAGAAAAACAGAGTTTTAAAAATAAAAAAATATCTGGAAGATTTAGACAGCCACAATAAACAGGTGAGAATAACTGCACAGATTTTAGACGTGACAGAAAATCTTTTTGAAGAATTAGGGTTTTCATGGCTCTACGGAGGAAATTCAAATAATGAAAAAAATGGAATAAGTACAGGAGTTCTTACAAATTCTTTTGTAACAGGAACGGGAACTTTATTTTCATCTGTTTTTACTTTAGTGAGAAATTTTAATAATGATGAGGATATTTTAAAAATGAGTTTTAATCTTTTGGAAGGTACACAGGACCTTACAATAAGTGCAGTTCCATCTATTGTTACAACCAGCGGAAAAGAGGGAGTATTTAAAATTACAGAAGAAAGAATAATCGGTCAGGAAAAAACAGAAAATGATGACAATGGAAAAACAACCTATACTCCAATTTTTAGAGAAGCGGGAATAATTTTAAATGTTACTCCGGAAATTATGAAAGATAATTCGATAGTTTTAAAAATTAATCTTGAAACCAGTGATTTTAAAATGCAGAATTATATTACAGATGATGAAGAAAATGATTACGACGGGCAGGGCGGTTCAAAAGTTTCCAGAAATTTAGAAACAACAGTAAGAATGAAAGACGGGGATACTGTTTTTATCGGCGGGCTTAAAAAAGGAATAATACAAAATTCAGAAAGCCGTATTCCGTTTATTTCTTCAGTTCCTGTTGTGGGAGCATTATTTAAAAACAGCTCTGAAAGAAAAGAAGTGACAGATTTATATATAAGGCTTAAAGTTGATATTGTAAAAGACGGGGGATTTAAAGATGCGGGCATGAATACTTTTGAAAACCTTTAATATTTCTTGCCATTATTAAAAATTATTAGTAAAATATTAAATGAAAAGGATTTTTAAATAGTGGTGTATTTTTGGAGGAAAAATGAATAAGGAAAGATTATTAGAAATAATTGAAAATTTCAGAAAAGTAAAAATGGCTGTTATCGGAGATCTTATGATTGATGATTATATAATAGGAAATGTTGAAAGAATATCACCGGAAGCTCCTGTTCCTGTTGTTTCAGTAAAAGAAGAAAGATTTGTTCTTGGAGGAGCGGGAAACGTAATTAACAACCTTGCAACTCTTGGAGTAAAAACTTACTGCTACGGAGTTATAGGGGATGATATTGACGGAGACAGATTAAAAAAATCTTTAAAACTTCTTGGAGTAAATACAGAGGGATTAATAAGAAGCGAAGACAGACCGACAATAGTAAAAAGAAGAATTCTTGGCGGAAATCAGCAGCTTCTTAGAATAGACTGGGAAGATCCTACAAATATAAATGGAATTTTAGAAGAAACAATTTTAAGCAATTTAAAAGCAAATATTGAAAATATAGATGCTATTATTTTATCTGACTATGATAAAGGTGTTCTTACAGAAAGAGTGGCAAAAGAAGCTATAAAACTTGCAAGAAAATATGGAAAAATAGTAACAGTTGATCCCAAGCCGTCAAATATTATGAACTATGTAAAAGCATCTTCAATGACACCAAATAAAAAAGAAGCCCTTGAGTGTGCAAAACTTCCTAAGGGAACAGATATCGATACAGTTGGAACAACAATAAGAGAAAAATTACAGCTTGATAATCTTCTTCTTACAAGAAGTGAAGAGGGTGTAAGCCTTTATGACAGCGAGGGAGTAGCAAATATTCCTACTTTTGCAAAAGAAGTTTATGATGTAACAGGGGCAGGAGATACAGTAATTTCTGTTTATACTCTTGCAAAAGCAGCAGGTGCAAGCTGGACAGAGGCTGCAAGAATAGCAAATACAGCAGCGGGGGTTGTTGTTGGAAAAATAGGAACATCAACTGTGACAAAAGAAGAAATCATAGATTTTTATAATGACATTTATAAGGAATGGAATTAATATGATAAGAATAGGAAATGGTTATGATGTGCATAAACTTGTTGAGGGAAGAAAACTTGTTTTAGGGGGAGTGGAAATTCCTCACACAAAAGGAGTTTTGGGACATTCTGACGGAGATGTTCTTATTCATGCTGTTATGGATGCAGTTTTAGGAGCTTTGTCTCTTGGAGATATAGGAAAACATTTCCCTGATACTGATATGAAATATGAGGGAATAGACAGCAAAATTCTTCTTAAAAAAGTTTATGAGCTTATGAGTGAAAAAGGTTATAAAATTGGAAATCTTGACAGTATAGTTGTCGCTCAGAAACCAAAACTTAAAGATTATATTTTTGAGATGAGAAAAAGGATGGCAGAAATTCTTCATACTGATATTGAAAATGTAAGTGTTAAGGCAACTACTGAAGAACATCTTGGATTTACAGGAAATGAAGAGGGAATAAAATCATATTGTGTTGTACTATTAAATAAAATTTAAATAAAATTTATTGGGGTTGTTACAAATATATTTGTGCAGCCCTTTTAAGATTTTCCTGCATTGAAAAAAATTTCGTAATTTATGCAGTGAGTTTCTTTTAGTTCGTTTTCTTTGCTCATTCAAAGAAAATGAACAGGAGGAGGAAATTTTTGCAGAAAAAATTATTGATAATAGAAGATGAAAAAAATTTAATGGAAGCTCTTTTTGATTTTCTTTCAGATGAATTTGAAATAATAAAAGCCTTTGACGGGGAAGAGGGGCTTGAAAAATTTTATGAAAAAACTCCTGACCTTATACTTTTAGATATAAATCTTCCTAAAATTATAGGGTGGGACGTGTGCAGAGAAATAAGAAAAGTTTCAAATCTTCCGATTATAATAATGACAGCAAGAGATTCAGATATTGATGAATATAACGGCTTAAGTATAGGTGCAGATGATTATGTGACCAAGCCTTTCAATCTAAAAATTCTTGCTTTAAAAATAAAAAAACTTTTAAAAATTGACGGGAATAGTGTATATAAATTTGAAAATCTTTTTTTTGATGCTAAAAAAGGAGAAATTTCTGTAAATGGCGAGTCAAAAGAGCTTACCAGAAGAGAGATACAATTTTTAGAATATATGTTTAAAAATAAAGGAATTATATTTTCCAGAGACCAGCTTTTAAATGAAGTGTGGGGATTTGATTTTGACGGTGATGACAGAGTTGTTGATACTCTGGTAAGACGTGTCCGTAAAAAACTGGGAGAATATGATTTTATTCTTAAAACCATAAGAGGAATGGGGTATGTTTTAGATGAAAGTAAAAATTAATCTTTTCAAAAAAATATTTCTTTTTTCTCTTTTTATAATAATTTTTACAATATTTTTAAGTTATGTTTTAAGTATCTCTGCTGCTGACACATTTTATATAAGCAGAAAGAAAAGCGAGATTATAAAAATAAAGGATACAGCAGTAAAATATTTAAGGAACGAAGATATTTTTGAAGAGTATGTTGAAAATATAAGAGACAAAGAGGGAATAAATATTTATATTGAAAACAGGCAGAATCAAAATTCTCATCACAGAAAAAGACCAAGAAGCAGATATGGAAATATAAATGAAGGATTTCATGTTGTTTCTCTTCCTACTAATAATATAATGCTTTTGGTTTATAAAGAAAATATATCACCAGTAGAAACACTTTTTGTGACAACTTCTCTTTCGGTTATGGGAAGCCACAGACAGGAGGTTTATATGCTGAATCTTATAACTCTTGTAGGTGCAATGCTGATAAGTATGTTTATAAGCAGAATTTTTGCCAAAAAAATAACAGATAATATTGGAGCTTTAAACAGGGTGGCACAAAAAATATCACATCTTGATTTTTCTGAAAAGTCAGAGATAAAAACAAGTGACGAGCTTAAAGATTTAAGTAAAAGCATAAATATTATGGCGGAGAGTATTTCATCTTCTATTGAAGGGTTAAATACTTTTGTGTCAAATGCTTCTCACGAACTTAAAACTCCTATTGCAGTGATAAATACCCATGCTCAGCTTCTTGCTGCAGAAAAAATTACAGAAGAAGCAGAGAGAAAAAAATATGTCAAAGTAATTTTAAACGAGAGCAGATATATGGATACTTTAGTAAAAGACCTGCTTCTTATGTCTAAACTTTCAGCTTCTGAAATAAAATTAAATAAAGAAGAATTTAATCTATGTGAAATTTTAAAAGAAAGCATTGAACAATTTGAATTTTTAGAACTTCAAAAAGATATAAACTGGAAAATAGACTGCAAAAATATTAAAATAACAGGAAATAAAAAGTTAATAAAAATAGCTCTTAATAATATAATTCAAAACAGCCTTAAATATTCTCCGGAAAATTCAGAAATAAATATTTATGAAAAAGATAGAAAAGTATTTTTTGAAAATTCAATGTATATTGATGAAATATTTGATACAGAAAAATTATTTCAGCCTTTTTACAGAGGAAAAAATGCTACTGAAATTAAAATTGAAGGAAGCGGGTTAGGGCTTTCCCTTATAAAAAGAATTTTTGATATTCATATGATAGAGTGCGGAGTGAAAGCAGAAAATAAAAAATTTATTTTTTGGTTTGACATATTGAGGTAACAAAAGGGATATATAATTTTTTCATAAAGAATGTTAGTAAAAGGAAGTGATTTTATATGAAAAGATTTATAATAGGAAGTTTAATGGCACTTACAATAGGAACATCAGCTTTTGCCGGAATACATCATTATGAGGGGTATAGAAATGAAGCGGGAAGAGGACATCACCATCATTACAGAAGAGAAAACTGCAGAATAAATCCTGATAATGAAAGGATGAGAATTTTAATGGCAGAAAAAAGACTTGAAATAAGAAAAGAACTTTTAAATGAAAAACCTGACTGGAATAAAATTGAAAAACTTAATACTGAAATTGCAGTAAAAAAATCTCAATGTATAACTGAAAATATGAAATACAGATTTGAAAACCAGCAGGACAGAATGGAAAGAATAAGAAGAAATGCTTCACAGCCTCCATTACCTCCGCAAATGTAAAATTAAATAAAAATATTTATAAGGAACTGTATAAGTTAAATTTTTACAGTTCCTCTTTTTTTTAGTTAATTTATACAGTTGAAAAGTTGACAAAGCATAGGTGAAATACTATTATATAAAATAATAGATATAATTTTAATATAATATAAAAATGAAGAGGTATGCTATGAAAGCTAGTGAAAAAAAGATAGTAGATTTTTTTGCGACACCAGATACACAATTTACAATACCGGTTTATCAAAGAGATTATAACTGGCAGGAAAAACACTGTCAGATTTTATTTAATGATATAAAAAATTTAGCAGATAATTCAAATATAATCTCTCATTTTATAGGTAGTATTGTTTTTATTCATGAGGGAGTTTATACAACCGGTGAAATAAAAAAACTAGATATAATAGATGGTCAGCAGAGAATGACAACTTTAACATTATTATTTTTAGCTTTATATTATAAATTAAAAGAAGTTGGCAATGAAAGAAAAGCTAGAAAAATTTATAATCAATATATAATAAATGAGTATGTTGATGATGAAACAGATTTAAAATTAGTTCCTCCTGAAGAAAATTTAAAAATTTTATATAAAATAATAAAAAATAAATTAGATGATTTAGAAGAAGAGAGAGATAGAAATATAGTGAAAAATTTTTTCTACTTTAAAGAAAAAATAAATAATTATAATGAAGAGGATTTAGAAAAATTTTTTGGTGGAATAGAAAAACTTATTTATGTAGAAATATCTTTAGAAAAAGGAAAAGACGATCCACAAAAAATATTTGAAAGTTTAAATTCAACAGGACTTGATTTATCACAAGGTGACCTTATAAGAAATTATATTTTAATGGGATTAGAAAGAGATAAACAAAGCAAAGTATATAAAGAGTTTTGGACTCCTATAGAAAATAATTGTAAAGTAACAGATGGAGAAAAAATTATTAATTATGTTTCTGATTTTTTAAGAGATTATTTAACACTAAAAAATAATAAAATTCCTGTAAAAAATAAAGTTTTTGAAGAATTTAAAAGTTTTTATAAAAATATAGATGATTTAGAAGAAATAAAAGAATATTCAAAATGCTATGCAATGTTAAAAAAACCAAATTTCGAAAAAGAGTTGGTAATAAGAAAAAATTTGGAATATTTAAAAGTATTGGATCAGACTGTCGTTAATCCTTTTTTGATAGGAATATTAAAAGATTATAAAGATAATTTAATTTTTCAAGAAGAATTAAAGGAAATTTTAGAAGTATTGCAAAGTTACTTATGGAGAAGATATATTACAGGAGAGCCATCTAATTCACTGAATAAAATATTTCAAAATATGTATGCTAAAATTTCAAAAGAAAGAAATTATATAAAAGATTTTGAAAAAAATTTATTATTAAATGTTTTTCCGACTGATGAAGAATTAAAAAATAATTTAAAAATAAAAGCAGTGTACAAAGACAAAGAAAAATTGAGATATGTTTTTGAAAGACTAGAAAATTCTTTCCACAATGAAGTTATAGACTTTTCAAATGAAAAGATAACAATAGAACATATTTTGCCACAAAATCCAAATAAAGATTGGAAAGATAAATATTCTGAAGAAGAGTTAAAAGAAATGTTAGAATATAAAGATACAATTTCAAATCTTACTCTTACGGGAAGTAACTCAAATTTAAGTAATAAATCTTTTACAGAAAAAAGAGATGATGAACAGCATGGTTATAAAAATAGTAAACTGTTTTTAAACAAATATTTGGGCGAGCAAGAGGAATGGAATCTTTTAAAAATAGAAGAAAGATTTGAAATATTATATAATAATATTATAAAAATTTGGAAAAGACCAGAAGTAAAAGAAAAACAAAATTTTGAAGATGAAACGTTTATATTAAAGGGTAATAATAGTTATGGACGGGGAAAATTATTAAAAAATAACAAAAGATATGAAAGTTTTAAGTTATTAAGAGGGGCTTATATTTCAAAAGAAGTACCAGAAAATATAAAAGAAAGATTTGAAAAAATAATAAAAAGTTTAAAAGAAAAAAAGATTTTAGAAGAACAAGAAAAAATTTATTTTTTTAAAGAAGATTATTTATGCACTCCAAGTCAAGCAGCTATGCTTATTCTAGGTAGAGATGTAAATGGCTGGACACATTGGAAAACAGATGAAGGTGTACTGCTTAATAATTTTAAAAATTAAATAAAAATATTTTTAATACAGACTTATTTTTTAGGTCTGTATTTTTTTACACTATTTTTACATAAAATTTATATACCTCTTACAAAGCCAGAGTAAAATTGAAACAAATTAAAAGAATGATAAAAAAGATAAGGGGTAGAAAATGAATCTAAGAAAAATCACAGATAAATGTATGAAATATTGTATATTTTTAATCGGCGGATTTAATGTTGTAATAGTTTTTCTTATATTTTTATTTATATTGACGAACAGTGTAAAGGCATTTGAAAGTGTACCGCTTTCAAAATTTTTCTTTGGAAGAGACTGGATATCACTTTCAGAAAAGTATGGTCTTTTACCTTTGCTTTCCGGTTCTTTCCGTGTAACTTTTGTGGCACTTTTTATATCTGTACCGATAAGTATAATGAGTGCAGTTTATATGTCTGAATATGCAAGCAAAAAAACAAGAGATATATTTAAACTTTTAATAGAAACAATGTCAGCACTTCCATCTGTTGTGCTGGGATATATTGGTCTTTATGTACTTTCAACTCTTGTAAAAAATATTTTTAATTTAAATACAGGGCTTACAGCTCTTACAGGCGGAATACTTCTTTCGTTTATGGCAATTCCAACAATGGTAAGTATATCAGATGATGCAATAAGAGCTTTAGACCCATCGTATAAAGAAGCTTCTCTTGCAATGGGAGCAAACAAACTTGAGACTATTGTAAAAATAATTCTTCCTGCTGCATTTCCGGGAATATTTGCAGGAATCATGCTTGGATTTGGAAGAATAATAGGAGAAACAATAACAGTTTTAATGGTGACAGGAAATGCTCCAATTTTAGGAGGAGGAATTTTATCTCCTGTAAGAACTCTTACAGCTACAATAGCTGCAGAAATGGGAGAGGTTGTAAACGGTAGCACACACTACTATATTCTTTTTGCAGTAGGACTTGTGCTTTTCGGAATAAGTTTTGTGACAAATACAATAGCAGATTATTTTATTAACAAATCAAGAAAGATAATGAGAAAATAAGGAGCAGAAAACAATGAGTATATTAAAAGGAAGAGGGGCAAAAATAATAGAAGGAACTATTAAGGCAGTTGGTTATCTTTCTGTTCTGCCTGTGGTTCTCATAGTAATTTATATAATTTTAAAAGGTGTGCCTGCAATATCTTGGGAATTTTTAGTAACAAGCCCTACAGACGGAATGAGGGCTGGAGGAATTTTTCCGGCAATAGTTGGAAGTGTTCTTCTTACAATTGGAACAATAGCAGTATCAGTTCCTTTTGGAATTTTGACAGGAATATTTCTTGTTGAATATTCAAAAGATAATATTATAAGACGTGTGATAAATCTTACAATAGTAAATCTTGCAGGAATTCCAAGTATTATATACGGGCTTTTTGGAATGTCGCTGTTTGTAATATTTTTACAGTTTGGTTCATCAATTCTTTCTGGAGCATTAACTCTTGGAATAATGTGTCTTCCTGTAATAATAACAGCAACAAGGGAAGCACTTCTTGCAATACCAAAAGATTTGAGGGAAGCCTCACTTGCTCTTGGAGCAACAAAATGGGAAACAACTTGGAAAATAATTCTTCCCACAGCACTTCCGGGAATACTTACAGGAATAATTTTAAGTATTTCGAGAGCGGCAGGAGAAACTGCACCGATTATGTTTACAGTTGCAGCATTTTATCTTCCGTTCCTTCCAATGTCAGTTTGGGATCAGGTAATGGCTCTTCCATATCACCTTTATGTAATAGCTACTCAAGTTCCAAATATGCCGGAGAATATTATGAATGGAACGGTGTTTGTAATAGTTGTGCTTACAGTAGGGTTTAATCTTTTGGGAGCATATTTAAGAAAAAAATTCAGTAAAAAATAATAAAAAAAGTTTTTGAGGAGGAAAATATAAAATGGAAAACAAATTAAGGCTTAAGGTAGAAAATTTTAATTTCTACTATGATAAATTTCAAGCTCTTAAAGATATAAATATGGAGATACAGGAAAATAAGGTAACTGCTCTTATAGGACCTTCCGGGTGCGGGAAATCAACTTTTTTAAGATCAATAAACAGAATGAACGATTTGATTGACGGAGTGAGATATGAAGGTGTAATTGCTTTTGACGGGAAAAATATTTTTGACAGTGATAACGATATAGTTGAGCTTAGAAAAAAAATAGGAATGGTTTTCCAAAAACCAAATCCATTCCCAAAAACAATATATGAAAACATTGTTTACGGGCCGAAACTTCACGGAGAAAAAGATAAAAAAGTTTTAGATGAAATAGTTATAAAAAGTCTTAAGGCAGTTGCACTGTGGGACGAGGTAAAAGATAAACTTCATCAATCTGCACTTGGTCTTTCAGGAGGACAGCAGCAGAGACTCTGCATTGCAAGAGCCATTGCGGTAAAACCAGAAATACTTTTAATGGACGAGCCTACATCAGCTCTTGACCCTATTTCAACTTTAAAAATTGAAGAGCTTATAAGAGAGCTTCAAAAAGATTATACAATAATAATCGTAACACACAATATGCAGCAGGCTGCAAGAATTTCAGATTATACAGGATTTTTCTATCAGGGAAAACTTGAAGAATTTGACAAGACTGATGTTATTTTTACTAATCCGCATAAGAAGAAAACAGAAGATTATATAACAGGAAAATTCGGATAGAATATAAAAAGTTTTATAAAAATGTGATAAAATAAAAAGGAAGTGATAGAATGAGAAATCTTCATGAAAGTATTGAGGGGATAACAGAACATTACATAGAATTATGTAAAAATGTTGACAGATTATTTAGAATAAATATTGATATGCTTAAAAAAGACAGCTTTGACAGAGGGCTTTACGGAGAGGCTAAGCTTGTTGAAGATATAATAAATGCTTTTGATGTGAAGGTAAAAGAAACATCAATTATGGCAATAGCAAGATTCCAGCCTGCAGCAAGTGATTTGAGATCTCTTATAACATTTATTGAATCAAGTAAAATGCTTGAAAGAATGGGTGACCTTCTTTTAGATACACTTGTTCTTATGAGAAAAATAGAAAAAAAAGAAGGAAATATGGAAAGAGATTTTGGAATTTTAGAAAATTTTCTTGTTAAGATAAATGAAATTTTCCAAAAATATCTTGAAGCATTCATTGAAAAAGATGAGAAAAAAGCCTATGTTCTTTTAGGAATGGACGAAGAGATAAATGAAATCAGAGGGGAAATAGACGGAATAATTGTAGAACAGATGAAAGAAGATTCTAAAAATATTGAAGCTGGAGTTTTAATGCTTCTTATTAATAAAAAATATGAAAGAGTGTCAGATAAAATAACTCAGCTTACTATGAGTTCTATATACAATTTCAGCGGAGAAAATATGAGAGTAATAGAACTTCTTGAAAAAGAAAAACATAAAAGCGAAGAAGATGAAGACGAAGAGGCTTAATAAAAAAGTCAGGAGGAAACAATGAGAGTGTTGATAGTGGAAGATGACATGGAAATACAACAGCTGGTGAGCTATTTTTTTAAAAAAGAAAATTATGAAGTTCAGACAGCTGGAGACGGGCTGGAAGGATTAAAAGCGGTGAAGAGCTTTAAGCCTGACCTTATTGTACTTGATATTATGCTTCCAAGTCTTGACGGGAAAAATTTTACAAGTATAGTAAGAGATATGTCTTCTGAATATGGTGATCCTGTTATCATTATGCTTACAGCAAAAACAGAGATAGAAGATGTGCTTGAAGGATTGCAGCTTGGTGCTGATGATTATATGAAAAAACCTTTTGACCCGAGAGAGCTTGTTCTTCGTGCAAGAAAATTTCTTGAAGGAAAAAATGTTGGAAAATCTGGAAGATACAGCTTTAAGCAGGTTGTAATAGATGAAAAAAGACGTATTGTAAAAGATGGAGAAACTGAGGTTGAACTTTCTAAAAAAGAATTTGACCTTCTTCTTCTTTTAATAAAAAATCAAGGAATAGTATTATCAAGAGAAAAAATTCTGGATAGAGTGTGGGAATCTAATTATTACACAGGAGACAGATCTGTTGATATTTATATTTCAAAACTTAGAGAAAAAGTAAAAAGTATTGCCGAAAATATTAAAACGGTGAAGGGGGTCGGGTACAAATTAGAAGAAAAGAGATAATTGCCCTGATTTTCATATTGTTTTTAGAAGTTCTTTTTGTAAATACATATATGGGCAAAATATCAAATTTGTATGGTGACACAGCAAAAAGAACATTAAAAGAAGACGCTCTTATGGTAAAAGAAATGACGAGCGGCTACACAAAAGAAAATTTTCAGGATATGTTTGGACATGTAAAGAAAAGATTTACACTTATTGATATAAATGGAAATATTCTTTATGATTCTGAAAGATATACAAAAGAAGATGAAATGGCAAATCACAAAAACAGAGAAGAAGTAAAAGAGGCTTTTGAAACAGGTGAAGGATTTGCTATAAGAAAAAGTAAAACATTGAGACAAAATATGGCTTATTACGGACTTCTTAACGAAAACAGCGAGGGAGAAAAAACAGTAATAAGAACTTCTATAAATTATGATGAAGAAATAAAAGATTTGAGAACTCTTCTAGGAACTCAGATTTTCTTCTTTATAATGCTGAATATTGCAATTTATATATGTTATAAAAATTATTTGAAGAGAGATCTTTTCAAAAAAATAGAAAGCATAAGAGAGGCTCTTGAAAGCGGAGATGAGATAAAAACTATCTATGCTAAGGGAGATGTGTGGCTTGTAAAATTCTGGAAAGTTGTAAGAGACTGGCAGAAAGAAAATCTAAAGAACATAAAAAGACTGAACGAAGAAAAAACAAGACTGAAAAGGGTAATATCAGCTGTTGATATGTCTATTATCCTTGTTGATGAAAATTCAGGAATAATAATGAAAAATAATTCTCTGGGATATTTATATGTAAGCGGAAAGATGGATACTTTATATCAAAAAGTAAAATATATTGAAGTCCTTGATGTAATAACAAAGGCAATGAAAAAGAAAGAAGATGTAAAGGAAGAAATCTTTATAGCGAGTCTTAAAAAATATCTTTTAGTTACAGTAAAATATTTGGAATTTAAGAAAGAATTTTTAATTACAATAAAAGATATAACAAGAAGCAGAGAGCTTGGGGAAGTTCAAAAGAATTTTATAGCTAATGTAAGCCACGAGCTGAAAACTCCTCTTACAAACATAAAAGGATATTTAATAGCTCTTGAAGATGCACCTCAAGAATTACAGAAAAATTTCTTAGATATAATAAGAAGCAATGTGGAAAAATTAGAAAATATCACAATGGATTTTTTAAATATTTCCAAAATAGAAAGTTCAAAAATAATCAATCTTGCTCCTGTTCCTTTTGAAAGGGTAAAAGATGAAGTCGAAAAAATTCTTAACGGCAAAGTTAAAAAATCAGGTGCAGAGATAGAATATAAATTAGAACTTCGTGATGAAAACGATTATATGAATATTGATTTTGAAAAGACAGTTACAGTTTTAAAAAATCTTATTGAAAATGGAATAATTTACAATAATAAAAAACCTCATATAGTAGTAACAATAAAAGAAGAAAGCGACAGATACAGAATTTCTGTAAAAGATAATGGAATAGGTTTTCCTGAGCAGGAAAAAGAAAATATATTTGAAAGATTTTACAGAATAGACAAGGCAAGAACAAGCAATGTTGCAGGAACTGGCTTAGGTCTTTCAATAGTAAAAGAAACTGTTGATATCTGCGGAGGAAAAATCGAAGTTACTTCTTCTGAAAATGAAGGTTCAGAATTTGTTTTTACACTTTTAAAATAAAATAGGTAAAATTTTATGAGACTGCGGAAAATTTGTACTGCGGTCTCTTTTTTTTTTTTTTTTTTTTTAATTGAAATTTATTAAGTATTAAAAAAATAATATATGTAATATAACCGAAAAAATAAATTTAAAAAATAACAAAAAAACATTGACAATAAAATATAATTCTGCTATTCTATATTTAAAGATAAAAATAGTATTTTTATAAAACTAAACAGAAATTAAATAATAAAAATTTTAGGAATATTTATTAAAAGGATTCTATAGGAGGTAGGAATATGCTTTTTAAAACTACTGCAGAACACGAAGCTCTACGTGCAAAAGTGAGAGAATTTGCTGAAAGTGAAGTTAAACCAATTGCTTTTATGTTAGATAAAAATAATGAATTTCCAACAGAAGCAATTAAAAAATTAGGTGAAATGGATTTAATGGGGATTCCATATCCAAAAGAATATGGAGGAGCTGGTCTTGATGCTTTAAGCTATGCAATAGCTGTTGAAGAACTTTCAAGAGTTGACGGAGGAACAGGGGTAATTTTATCTGCTCACGTGTCGCTAGGTTCTTATCCAATAATGGCATTCGGAACAGAAGAACAAAAGAAAAAATATTTAGTGCCTCTTGCTAAAGGAGAAAAAATTGGAGCATTTGGATTAACAGAACCAAATGCAGGAAGTGATGCAGGTGGAACAGAAACAACAGCAGTTTTAGAGGGAGATCACTACATTCTTAACGGAGAAAAAATATTCATAACTAATGCTCCTAAAGCTGATACATATATTATATTTGCAGTAACAACTCCTGATATTGGAACAAAAGGAATCAGTGCATTTATAGTTGAAAAAGGATGGGAAGGATTCAGTTTTGGAGATCATTACGATAAACTTGGAATTCGTTCATCTTCAACAGCACAGCTTTTATTTAATGATGTAAAAGTTCCAAAAGAAAATCTTCTTGGAAAAGAGGGAGAAGGATTTAAAATTGCCATGGCAACTCTTGACGGCGGAAGAATTGGAATTGCTTCTCAAGCACTTGGAATTGCACAAGGAGCTTATGAACATGCTCTTGAATATGCAAAAGAAAGAATTCAGTTTGGAAAACCAATAGCTCATCAGCAGATAATTTCTTTTAAATTAGCTGATATGGCGACAAAATTAAGAGCAGCAAGATTTTTAGTTTACAGTGCAGCTGAGCTTAAAGAAAACCATGAACCATACGGAATGGAATCAGCAATGGCAAAACAATATGCTTCAGATATCTGTCTTGAAGTTGTAAATGATGCTCTTCAAATCTTCGGAGGTTCAGGATACCTTAAAGGAATGGAAGTTGAAAGAGCATACAGAGATGCAAAAATCTGTACAATTTATGAAGGAACAAACGAAATTCAAAGAGTGGTTATAGCTGCTCATATAATTGGAAAAATAGCAAAAGAAGAGGGAAGTTCTAAAAAGAAAAATCCTATTGCAGGGCTTAGAAAGAAAATGATTTTAAAAGACGGAACAGTTGAAGAGAGAGTAAAAACTCTTGTTGAATCATTGAAAGCTGACGGATATGATTTTACTGTTGGAATAGATTTAGATACACCAATAACTAAAGCCGACCGTGTAGTAAGTGCCGGAAGAGGTGTTGGTAAAAAAGAAAATATGGAACTTATAAAAAATCTTGCAGTTCAGGCAGGAGCAGCAATAGGATCGTCTCGTCCTGTGGCAGAAGAATGGAAATATGTTCCTTTAAATCGTTATGTTGGAATGTCAGGACAGAAATTTAATGGAAATTTATACATTGCCTGCGGAATTTCTGGAGCTGGACAGCACCTTAAAGGAATAAAAGATGCAACAACAATAGTAGCAATCAACAGCAATGCAAATGCACCTATATTTAAAAATGCAGATTACGGAATTGTTGGAACAATAGAGGAAGTACTTCCTGTTTTAACAGCAGCTCTTGATAATGGAGAGCCTAAAAAAGAAGCACCTCCTATGAAGAAAATGAAAAAACCATTTATTAAAAAATCAGCTCCAAGTTATAAAGTTCATGTGTGCAACGGCTGTGGATATGAATATGACAAAGAGATTGGAGATCCAGAAAACGACATTAAACCTGGAACACCTTTTGAAAAACTTCCAGAAGAATGGATTTGCCCATTATGTGGAGAATCAAAAGATGAATTTATTGAAGTTTAATAAATAAAACAGAGGAGGCAGAATTATGCATTGTGTTAGAAAAGTTACAGAAGATTTATATTGGGTTGGAGCTAATGACCACCGTTTAAATCTTTTTGAAAATATACATCCTATTTCTCGTGGAGTATCATACAACTCTTATCTTTTAATGGATAAGAAAACAGTATTATTTGATACTGTTGACTGGTCTGTGTGCCGTCAATTTTTAGAAAATATAGAAGCTGTTTTAGGCGGAAGAAATCTTGATTATCTTGTGGTAAATCATATGGAGCCGGACCATGCAGCATCTCTTGAAGAAGTTCTTCTTCGTTATCCAAAAGTAAAAGTAATCAGTACAGAAAAAGCATTTATGCTTATGCACCAATTTGGTTTTGATGTTGAAGAGAGAAAAGAAGTTGTTAAAGAGGGAGACGAAAAATCTTTTGGAAAACATGTTGTGACTTTCGTATCTGCACCAATGGTTCACTGGCCTGAAGCGATGGTAACATTTGATAAGACAAACGGAGTTTTATTTGCAGCTGATGCTTTTGGATCTTTCGGAGCTTTAGATGGAAAATTATTTAATGATGAAGTTAATTTTGACAGAGACTGGATTGATGAAGCAAGAAGATACTATACAAATATAGTTGGAAAATATGGTCCTCATGTACAGGCTCTTCTAAAAAAAGCAGCTGGTATAGATATTAAAATAATATGTCCTCTTCATGGTCCTGTATGGCGTTCAAACTTAGGATACTTTATAGATAAGTATGATAAGTGGAGCAGATACGAGCCAGAAGAAAAAGGTGTTATGATAGTTTATGCTTCTATGTATGGAAATACAGAGAGTGCAGCAACTGCTCTTGCTTCAAGACTTGTTGAAAGAGGAATTACAAATGTTGTTATGTATGATGTTTCAAATACTCATGTATCACAGCTTATTTCTGAAACATTCAAATACAGTCATATAGTTCTTGCATCAGTGACATATAATCTTGGAATCTATCCTTTAATGCATAATTATTTAATGGATATGAAAGCACTTAATGTTCAGAATCGTACAGTGGCTATAGTGGAAAACGGTTCATGGGCATGTAAATCAGGAGATTTAATGGCAGAATTCTTAGATGGAATGAAACAAATGTCAGTTTTAAATGAAAGACTTACAGTTGTATCTTCTTTAAGCGAAGAAAAAGTAGATGAGATGGAAGTTCTTATTGATGGAATTGTTGATTCAATGAAAGACTAAAATAAAGTAAAAAGGCAGCTTTTGGCTGCCTTTTTGTATAAAAAATATAAAAATTAACAAAAAATAGAGTTGAAATAATGATAAAAAAAATAGATGGCAGTTAGGGAAAATATATATAATAGTTATATTGACTTTACAGCAAATTAGGAGTATAATTTCTCTAAAATTAATTGCTTGTAAAACAGTGACTGTTATACTAAAAAAATGTACTATGGTATTATGAGATGTTAATTTTTAAAGATTATGTTAAAATGGGAGGCATGTTTATGAAAAAAGCGTTAATGGCAATGTTTATGACTGCAATATCAGCAGTAAGTTTTGCATATCACATTGGGGTGGTAAGTGGTACAGTATCGCAATCTGAAGATTCTTTAAGAGGAGCAGAAGCTGTAATGGCTAAATATGGAGCCGCAGATAAAGGCGGAAAAGTAATACATATAACATATCCTGATAACTTTATGCAGGAAATGGAAACAACAATTTCTCAGATAGTTTCTCTTGCAGATGACCCAGAAATGAAAGCAATAATTATGACTGAAGCAGTTCCCGGAACTGTTGAAGCCTTCAGAAGAATAAAAGATAAAAGACCTGACATAATTCTTATGGCAAATACAGCACATGAAGACCCAGAAATGATAGCAGATGTATCTGACTTAGCACTTTATCCAGATGCAATAGCAAGAGGATATTTAATTGTTAAGGCTGCACAAGATATGGGAGCTAAAAAATTTGTTCACGTTTCTTTCCCAAGACACTTAAGTTATGAAATGTTATCAAGAAGAAGAAATATAATGGCTGAAACAGCTAAAGATTTAGGAATGGAATTCATAGATGTTTCTGCACCAGACCCGGTAAGTGATGTTGGAGTTGCAGGAGCACAACAATATATATTAGAACAAGTACCTAACTGGCTTGCAAAATATGGTAAAGATACAGCATTCTTTGCTACAAACGATGCTCATACAGAACCATTATTAAAAAGAGTAGCTGAAGATGGAGGATATTTCGTAGAAGCTGACTTACCATCTCCTACAATGGGATATCCTGGAGCTTTAGGAATAGATTTCAATGACAATGAAAAAGGAAACTGGCCTGCAATACTTAAAAAAGTTGAAAAAGTTGTAACTGATAAAGGTGCAGCAGGAAGAATGGGAACATGGGCTTATTCATATAACTTCAGTGTTGCTCAAGCAATGGGAGATCATGCTGTTAACGTTATTGAAGGAAAATGTGATATCTTAGACTTTGATGCAGTTATGAATACTTTAAAAGCAAATACACCAGGTGCAGGATGGAACGGAAGCTATCTTGTAGATGTAAATGGTGTTGAGAGAGATAATTACATTTTAATTTATCAAGATACTTATGTATTTGGTAAAGGATACTTACATATGACAGATGTAAAAGTTCCTGAAAAATATTTTGATATTAGATAATAAATAGGAAGTATTTAAAATTTGAATAATTTAAAAATTTGGTTATGAATATTTTATTCCCTAAGAATAAATTTCATAAATGGTCACAAAGTGTATAAAAATATACACTTTGTGCCTCCCCAAAATTATCCTAGAAAATTTATACGCTTTTTATTGAAAAAGTTGTTTAAATTCCTTACAAAATTTATTGACACTGATATTTCTTAGGAGTATAATCGAAATATTATAAATAAAAAAGATATGAAATGTACTGCGGTTAAAAATGAAATACGGGAAGCAGACATTTCTAAGATATTTTTGGGAGGGCATTTTATGAAAAAATTATTAGTTGGAATTTTAATGCTTGTACTTTCAGCATTAACTTTTGCCGCAGATTACCATATTGGAGTAGTAAGCGGAACAGTATCACAATCAGAAGACTCTTTAAGAGGGGCAGAAGCTGTAATGGCTAAATATGGAGCTGCAGATAAAGGAGGAATGGTAGTTCATGTAACATATCCAGATAACTTTATGCAGGAAATGGAAACAACAATTTCTCAAATAGCATCTCTTGCAGATGACCCTAAAATGAAAGCAGTTGTTATGACAGAAGCAATACCTGGAACTGTTGAAGCTTTCAGAAGAATAAGAGCTCAAAGACCAGATATTTTACTTATTGCAAATACAGCTCACGAAGATCCAGATATGATAGCTGATGTTGCAGATTTAGCACTTTATCCTGATGATATTATAAGAGGATATACAATAGTAAAAGCTGCAAATATGATGGGAGCAACTAAATTTATGCATATTTCATTCCCAAGACACTTAAGCTATGAACTTCTTTCAAGAAGAAGAAATATAATGGCAGCAGTTGCTAAAGATTTAGGAATGGAATTTATAGATACTTCAGCTCCAGACCCAGTAAGTGACGTTGGAGTTGCAGGAGCACAGCAGTATATATTAGAACAAGTACCTAACTGGCTTGAAAAATATGGTAAAGACATAGCATTCTTTGCAACAAATGATGCTCATACAGAACCGTTATTAAAAAGAATAGCTGATGAAGGAGGATACTTTGTTGAAGCTGATATGCCTTCACCAACAATTGGATATCCTGGTGCTTTAGGAATAAAATTTGATGATTCAGAAAAAGGAAACTGGCCTGCAATTCTTAAAAAAGTTGAAAAAGCTGTTGTAGATAAAGGCGCAGCAGGAAGAATGGGAACATGGGCTTATTCATATAACTTCAGTACAGCAGTAGCTCTAGGAGACCATGCAGTTAATGTTATAGAAGGAAAATGTGATGTATTAGACTTTGATGCAATTATGTCTGCTTTATCAAATAGTACATCAGGAGCCGGATGGAATGGAAACTATCTTGTAGATGCAGATGGTGTTGAGAGAGAAAACTATATTTTAATTTATCAGGATACTTATGTATTTGGTAAAGGATACTTACACATGACAGACTTAGAGGTACCTGAAAAATATCTTGACATTCAATAGTAATGTAAAAAGGGTAGTTTTAAAAAACTGCCCTTTTATTAATATGAAAGGTGGGAATTGATGGAAAATACGTTATTAGAAATAAAAAACCTATCAAAATCTTTCGGGGAAAATACAGTTTTGAAAGATATAAACCTTGAGATAAAAGAAGGTGAAGTGATAGGACTTGTAGGAGAAAATGGTGCTGGAAAATCTACTCTTATGAAGATTATTTTCGGAATGCCTGTTATTAAAGAAACAGGAGGGTATAATGGAGAAGTTAAAGTAAATGGTGAAGTTGTAAACTTTAACAGCCCTTTTGATGCTTTGGCAGCTGGAATAGGAATGGTTCACCAAGAGTTTTCACTTATTCCTGGATTTAAAGCCAGCGAAAATATAGTTCTTAACAGAGAGACTACTAAAAACAGTCTTTTAGAACTTTTATTTGGAGAAAGAATAAGAGTAATTGACGGAAAAACTATAAAAGAAAGAGCAAAAGATGCTATAGGTCATCTGGGAGTAACTATTAATGAAGAACAGTATGTTGAACAGATGCCGGTTGCTCATATGCAGTTTACTGAAATAGCAAGGGAAATAGAAAGAGAGCACACAAAACTTCTTGTACTTGACGAGCCTACAGCTGTTCTTACAGAAAGTGAAGCAGAAGTTCTTGTTCAGACAATAAAAAGACTTTCAGCAAAAGGAATTGCAGTAATATTCATAACTCACAGACTTGATGAAATAATAGCAGCCTGTGATAAGGTTGTTGTTTTAAGAGACGGAGTAATGATAAATGCTGTTCCTACTACAGAGACAAGTGTAGATGAAATTACACAATGGATGATAGGAAGAAAAATAGAAAATACAGATGAAAAAGAATTGAAAGATATTTCAGGAGACGATAAAGATATTATCCTTGATATAAAAAATCTTTCAGTAGATATGCCGGGAGAAGCAGTAAAAAATCTTAATTTAAAAGTAAGAAGAGGGGAAATCCTGGGACTTGGAGGAATGGCAGGACAGGGTAAGATAGGAGTTGCAAATGGAGTTATGGGGCTTTATCTTACAACAGGTGAAGTTTTATTTAACGGTGAGCCTATAAAAATAAATGAACCTGCAGATCCTTTGAAGAAAGGATTATTTTTCATGTCTGAAGACAGAAAAGGTGTGGGACTTCTTCTTGATAAATCAATAGAAATGAATATAGCTTATCCGGCAATTCAAATAAAAGAGCAGTTTTTAAAATCTTTTGCAGGATTTATAAAATATCAGGATAATGAAGCTATAAAAGAAAATGCTAAAAAATATATAAAAAGTCTTGAAATAAGATGTATGGGAGAAGAACAGAAGGTACAGGAGCTTAGCGGAGGAAATCAGCAGAAAGTATGCCTTGCTAAAGCTTTTACAATGGAGCCTGAACTTCTTTTCGTATCAGAACCTACAAGGGGAATTGACGTAGGAGCTAAAAAACTTGTTCTTGATTTCTTGAAACAATACAATCAGGAAAAAGGTGTAACAATAGTTATAACTTCATCTGAAGTGGAGGAACTTAGATCTGTTTGTGACAGAATAGCTATAATAAATGAAGGAAAAGTAGCTGGAATACTTCCTCCTCAAGCAGATATAATTGAGTTTGGTAAATATATGGTAGGAGTAGGAGGGAAAAATGACTAGTCTAAATAAAACGATACAAAAAATGGGTTGGCCAAGAATTATAATAGGGCTTTTCCTTTTACTTATGTATATATCTTGTCCATTTATAGGTCTTAATCTTAAGGCTGCTATAAGTGATACAATTATAAGATTCGGAATGAATGTAGTTCTTGTTCTTTCTCTTGTTCCGATGATACAGGCAGGAACAGGACTTAACTTCGGTATGCCTCTTGGTGTTGAAGCAGGTCTTTTAGGAGCTGTAATCAGTATTGAGCTTGGGCTTACAGGAATAGTTGGATTTTTTGGAGCTATTTTAATATCAATTCCTTTTGCGGTTATTTTCGGGTGGCTTTACGGAGCTATTCTTAATAAAGTAAAAGGAGGAGAGATGATGATTGCAACATATATAGGATTCTCATCAGTTGCAATTATGTGTATAATGTGGCTTATACTTCCTTTCAAAAGTCAGGATATGATTTGGGCTTATGGTGGAGAAGGACTTCGTACAACAATCAGTGTTGAAAATTACTGGCACAAAATTTTAGAAATAGGAAACACAGGACTTCCTTTTGGAGAAATAGTTATGTTTGCAGTTTTAGGATTTGCAATCTGGCTTTTCTTTAGAACAAAGGGCGGGCTTGCAATGAAAGCTGTTGGAACAAATGAAAAATTTGCCAGAGCAACAGGAATAAATATTGACAGAGAAAGAATAAAATCTGTAGTTTTATCAAGTGTTCTTGCAGCTATTGGAATTATAATTTATCAACAGAGCTTCGGATTTATTCAATTATATTTAGCACCTTTCTATATGGCATTCCCTGCTATTGCAGCAATACTTATTGGAGGAGCTTCAGTTAATAAAGCTACTATTGTAAATGTAATCATAGGAACATTCCTTTTCCAAGGAATACTTACAATGACTCCAAGTGTTGTAAACGGAATAATAAAAACAGATATGTCAGAAACAATAAGAATTATCGTATCAAATGGAATGATACTTTATGCTCTTACAAGAAAGGGGGAACTATAAAATGAATAATAATTTAAAAAAGACATTAATAAATAATATAGTACCTATATTAATATTAATAATAATTGCTTTTTGTTTCCCATTATCAGGGCTTAGTGTAACATATACAATTCAGGAAATGATTCTTAGACTTTCAAGAAACCTTTTCCTTGTTCTTTCTCTGCTTATTCCTATTATTGCGGGAATGGGACTTAACTTTGGTATAGTTCTTGGAGCTATGGCAGGTCAGATTGCACTTGTATTTATAACTGACTGGCAGGTTGTGGGAATGCAGGGAGTTCTTCTTGCAGCTATAATATCTGTACCTATTTCAATTCTTCTTGGAATAATGAGTGGTATGATATTAAACAGAGCTAAAGGAAGAGAGATGATAACATCTATGATTTTAGGATTTTTCATAAATGGTGTTTATCAGCTTGTTGTTCTTTACGGAATGGGAAAAGTAATTCCTATTACAAATAACAAACTTGTACTTTCAAGAGGATATGGAATAAGAAATGCTATTGACCTTAAAGATGTAAGAAAAGTTTTAGATTCTGTATTTTCTTTAAAAATTGGAGAAATTGAAATTCCTGTATTTGTTTTCTTAATTGTTGCTGCACTTGCATGGTTTACTGTGTGGTTTAGAAAAACAAAACTTGGACAGGATATGAAAGCTATCGGTCAGGATATGGAAGTTTCAAAAACAGCGGGAATTGATGTTGAAAGAACAAGAATAATAGCTATAGTAATTTCAACAGTACTTGCCGGATTTGGTCAAATAATATACTTACAAAATATTGGAACAATGAATACTTATAACAGCCATGAGCAGATTGGAATGTTCTCAATAGCAGCTCTTCTTGTTGGAGGAGCAAGTGCTTCAAGAGCAACAATACTTAATGCAATAAGCGGAATTTTTCTTTTCCATATGCTGTTTATAGTTTCACCAATGGCTGGTAAAGAACTTATGGGTTCTGCACAAATCGGGGAATATTTCAGAGTATTTGTTTCTTACGGTGTAATTGCTCTTACTCTTGTACTTCACCAATGGAGAAGAGAGAAAGAAAGAGAAGAGCTGAGAAAAAGACTTATGGAAGAAAGAGCAGCTCAAACACAGGACGGTGATGAATAATGAAAAGAATTTTAAGCTGGGCAGTGGTTGGAGCTGTTACAATAATAATCTCTGTACTTCTTTTTATAACAGGAAAACAACACAAAGTTATGCTGATAAATGGAGCAGATGGAGTAGAAGTTCCTGCAAGAGTGTCATATATAGTTGACGGAGAAAATGCTGATAAACCTAAAAGCATAAGAGCCAACAAAAAAGGTGTGGTTTATGTTAAAGGAATAAACCATGAGATAGTGATTAAATTTAAAGATACAGACGGAACAAATAAAGAGATTACTAAGAAATTTAAAACAAAAATATCTCAGGAAGAGACAATAGATTTTGCAGGAATGATTAACGGGACAGAAGGCTGGATAACTTACAAAACTGCAGAGAAAGAGGCACCTGAAGAATAATAAAAAATAAAAAGAGAGTGATTAAAAGAAAAGCTGAAATTATAAAATTGTTTTTCTTGAGACAGCTCTCTTTTTTTATTAGAAAAATTATATAAAAATTTTTAAAAATGGTAAAAAAATAATCTGTAAAAAATTGAGCAGATGACAGAAAATGTTATTTTACAATATTTTAACATAAATGATAAAAAGTTAAACATTAAAGATTAAAATAGAATAAAATTAATGGAATATATATAAAATATATTTTCAAAATAATAAATTTTAGATTATAATTAAAATATAATAATGTGGTGAAAAATTTTTTTATTATAAAATTATTTAAAAATGATAAAAATTAATCAGATGTCGGTAAAAAAATAATCATAAATATTAAAAAAATAAGTATGGGCTTGACTTAATCCCTCAGTAAAAGTATAACTATATTATGAACAGATAAAAAATCTTTTAAAATAAATTTAACTATGAAAGGCAGAACTAGAAATCAAGCAGCTTTTTCGTAGTATCTCAAAGGAGGTTATTATGGATTTTATAACATATGAGCAAGAAGGATTTGTAGGAGTAATTACTATAAACAGACCAAAAGCTCTTAATGCTCTTAACAGCGGAGTTCTTGATGAATTAAATGCTTGTTTAGATGCAGTTGATTTAGAAACAACTAGAGCATTAGTTCTTACTGGTGCTGGAGAAAAATCATTTGTTGCAGGAGCAGATATTGCAGAAATGAGTACATTAACTAAAGCAGAAGGAGAAGCTTTCGGTAAAAAAGGAAACGACGTTTTCAGAAAATTAGAAACTTTCCCTATTCCTGTTATAGCTGCAGTAAACGGATTCGCTCTTGGTGGCGGATGCGAAATAGCTATGAGCTGCGACATCAGAATTTGTTCTGACAATGCTTTATTCGGACAGCCAGAAGTTGGTTTAGGAATAACTCCAGGATTCGGAGGAACTCAAAGACTTGCTAGACTAATAGGAGCAGGAAAAGCTAAAGAAATGATTTATGCCTGCACTAACGTAAAAGCTGAAGAAGCTAAAGCTTTAGGACTTGTAAATGCAGTTTACACTCAAGAAGAATTACTTCCAGCAGCTAAAAAATTAGCAGGAAAAATTGCTAAAAATGCACCTATCGCAGTAAGAGCTTGTAAAAAAGCAATAAACGACGGACTAGATGCTCCAATGGATGAAGCAATAGTTATCGAAGAAAAACTATTTGGAAGCTGTTTTGAAACAGAAGACCAAAGAGAAGGAATGGGAGCTTTCTTAGAAAAAAGAAAAGTTGAAGGATTCAAAAACAGATAATAAATTTTTTAATTGAAAAATATAAAATAAAAAAATTCAAAATATTGAATGATTAAAAAAATTCAGGAGGAATGAAAATGAAAGTAGGTATAATCGGAGCAGGAACTATGGGATCAGGAATTGCACAAGCATTCGCACAAACAGCTGGATACGAAGTTTGTTTATGTGACATCAATGAGCAATTTGCTGCTAACGGAAAAGCTAAAATAGCTAAAGGATTTGAAAAAAGAATAGCTAAAGGAAAAATGGAACAAGCTGCTGCTGATGAAATATTAGCAAAAATCACAACTGGAACTAAAGAAATCTGCGGAGACTGTGATTTAATAGTTGAAGCTGCTATAGAAAATATGGAAATCAAAAAACAAACATTCAAAGAATTACAAGAAATTTGTAAACCTGAAGCAATGTTTGCTACTAACACTTCATCTCTTTCAATAACTGAAATCGGTGCAGGACTTGACAGACCAGTTATCGGAATGCACTTCTTCAACCCAGCTCCAGTTATGAAACTTGTAGAAGTTATTGCAGGACTTAACACTCCAGCTGAAATGGTTGAAAAAATAAAAGCTATATCTGAAGAAATAGGAAAAGTTCCTGTTCAAGTAGAAGAAGCTGCTGGATTCGTTGTAAACAGAATCTTAATCCCTATGATAAACGAAGCTGTTGGAATTTATGCTGACGGTGTTGCATCTGTTGAAGGAATCGACGCTGCAATGAAACTTGGAGCAAACCATCCAATGGGACCTTTAGCATTAGGAGACTTAATAGGATTAGACGTTTGTCTTGCTATTATGGAAGTTCTATATGCTGAAATGGGAGACAGCAAATACAGACCTCATCCATTATTAAGAAAAATGGTTAGAGGTAAAAAATTAGGAATGAAAACTGGTAAAGGATTCTACGATTATACAAAATAATAATGTAGAAATGCTTTATAGAGCAGTATAGACATAAAAAACTAATAACCAACTTGAAAAAAATAACTCCGGTTTGTGCCGGAGTTATTTTAATATTATCTTCTTATAATTGCATCAGCTACAAGAGCTGCTCTTTTATTTTCTAATACATCGTGAACTCTTACAATGTCAGCTCCTCTTTCAATTCCGGCAACTGTTGTTGCAACTGTTCCTTCTGCTCTTTCTTTTGGAGGAAGCCCGTTAAGAAGTGTTCCGATAAATCTTTTTCTTGATGTTCCAAGAAGGATTGGTGCAATATCACGAATTTCATTCATTCTGTGAAGAACTTCAAGATTTAGGTCAAAATCTTTTCCAAACCCGATTCCCGGATCAATTATAATTTTATTTTTAGAAAGATTATTTTTTTCAGCAATCTCAAAAGTTTTTTCAAAAAACTCTCTCATAGAAATTATAATATCTTTTTCATAATGAGTTCCGTTTTGATTGTGCATAGCTATTACAGGGACATCATATTTTGCAGCAACTTTTGCCATTTCTCCGTTATCCCATTGAAGCCCCCATACATCATTTATTATATGAGCTCCATTTTTTACGGCTTCTTCAGCAACTTCATATCTGTATGTATCAATAGAAATAATTGTATCAAGCTCTTTTGAAATTCTTTTTATAACAGGGATAACTCTTTCCATTTCAAGTTCAATAGAAATATCTTCATGTCCCGGTCTTGTAGACATTCCGCCGATATCAATTATATCAGCTCCCTGCTCAATCATCTCTTTAGCTCTTTCAACAGCTTTTTCAATGTCAGCATAATCTCCACCATCGGAAAATGAATCTGTTGTAACATTTAGAATTCCCATTATAAGAGTTCTTTTTCCAAGTTCAATTTTTTTATTACGTGAATAAATTATCATTTTAATTTTCCTTTCTGAAAATATTATTGTTCGTATACATTTAAAAATTATTTTTCAAACTCTTTTTCCAAAATTCTTTTTAAAGTTGCTACAGGTTTTCTTTCAAGAGGGTGAATAAGATTTGGAGCTATTTCACAAAGAGGTTCAAGAACAAACATTCTTTCTGAAATCCATGGGTGAGGAACAGCAAGATTTTTATCTTGAATGATTTCGTCATCAAAGAATAAAATATCAATATCTATAATTCTAGGTCCCCATTTTATAGTTCTCACTCTTCCCATTTCAAGCTCGATATTTAAAAGTTTTTCAAGAAGCTCCTGAGGTGTGAAAAGAGTTTTTATTTCTATGCAGGCATTTAAAAACATATCCTGTTCAATGTAGCCAAAAGGTTCTGTCTCAAGGATTGTGCTTTGAGAAGTTACTTTTGTATTTTCAAGTTTTCCTATTTTTTCTATTGCCTCAAGAAGATTTTTTTTCTTATCCCCCATATTTGTTCCAAGTGAAAGATAAACTGTATGCCATTTTCTTGTAATTTCTACAGCTACAAAATCAAAATGTTTTCTGATTGGTGCCCAAGGTTTTTTTACAGTGACTTTAACTTCAGAAATAAGAGGATATTTTGTAAGTATCATCTCTGCAATTTTTTCTGCACAAGTTTCTATTAAATCAAAAGACTGGCTTGTAAAAATTTTCTCAATATCATCAGCTACAAATCCATAATGAGTTGAAGCATTAAGGTTTCCTGTTTTTCCAGCTTCTCTTGTATCAGTTGTCAGCTCAACAGAGATTATAAATTTCTGTCCTAAAAATTTTTCCTCTTTAAAAACTCCATGTTCTGCAATAAGTTCAAGATTTTCTATAATAATTTTATCCATTGTTTTCTCCAAGATTATTTTTTAAAAGTGTTAAAACTTCCATTCTTTTCATTGTATCTTCAGCAAAAATTCCCTTTGTTCCTGTTGTAATAATTTTTGCTCCAGGTTTTTTAACACCTCTCATAGTCATACAGGTATGTTCAGCTTCGATAAGAATATAAACACCTTTACAGTTAAGAGCTTTATAAATTGTTTCTGCAATTTCATCAGTCATTCTTTCCTGCAGCTGAGGTCTTTTTGCATAGGCTTCAATAACTTTTACAATATCACCAAACCCCACAATTTTTCCATTTGGAATATATGCAACAGAAATTTTTCCAAAGAACGGCAGAAAATGATGCTCACACATAGAATAGAAATTTATATTTCTTTCTATTATTAAATCGTTGTTTGGTACGTCAAAAGTATTCTGTAAAAATTCATAGGGATTTACATACATTCCTGAAAAAAATTCTTTATAAAAGTCCTCTATTCTTTGAGGAGTATTTTCAAATACTTCTTCGTTTATATATTTTTTTTCTTTATCAAGATTTATTAAAATATCCTGAAAAGATTTTTTTATACTCATACGTTCCTCCTTAAAAAATTATTCAATAATTTATTATACAATAAGAAACGGAATATAAAAAGAGTTTACTGAAAAGAAAAAAACTTTTTCAATAAACTCTTTATGCTTATGGACAAAAATAATATTATAATATTTTCTCAAACCAATTTTTTAAAATTTTCAAATCGCTTTCTGTATGAAACCAATGTTCACTTTCATTTGAGATAAAAATGTTACAGTTAAATTTTTCAACAAAATTCATAACAATATTTTTTTCACATAGATTATCTTTTTCTCCATATAAAATATAAGTAGAAACATTCCAATTAGTAATTGGATTTTCTTTTACATAGCAATAATAGTCCCAGTACAAATTCTGACCTATAGGTGTTGGTATAATTTTTTCTTTTTTAAGTTTTTCTTCAGAAACATTAAACCACATCATCATGTTTTTTATGATTTTTTCCATATCAACCACAGGAGACAAAAAGAAAGCCTTTGAAATATTTTCATCTTTAAAAGCAAGTAGAGAAAAATATGCCCCCAGACTGTTTCCAAAAATAGAAATATCTTCCCAATGAGTTTTGGCATGTTCAATTATGTATGAAAGCTCTTTAACACATTTCTGAACTTTGTACAGAGTTTTTTCATTTTTTCTTTCTCCGTGTTCTGGTAGGTCAAAACTTAAAATTTGATAATTTTTTTGATTTCCGATTTCGGCTAAAATTTCTATGGGGATATCTTCTTTGTGTGACATATTTCCATGAACAGCTATTATTATTTTCTCTGAAGTTTCGCCCCATAAGACAGCGGGAATATTATTTATTTTAAAAAATTCTTTTTTCATTTTTATCACCCAAATAAAAAATGTTATTGTTAAGACATATTATTTTTATTTTATCATGTGATAAAAATGAAGTAAATATTTACAAAGAAAGTTCTTCTTTAACAGTTCCTGTTACATCAAGAAGTTTTATTTTTGCATCATCAATATAGAAAACTTCAAATATAGGATTGTCAGCACTGTGATAAATATTTTTAATCATAGGAACGTTTACACATTCTTCTCTCATTTTTCTATCTTGTGTAAAAACAGCTTTTCCGCTTATTCTTATCCATGTAAAATCTTTTGCAGATGTACAGATTTCAATATATGGATTTTTTTTCATTTCTTTATAAACTTCTTTTTTATTATTTGTACAGAAAAATAATTTTCCTTCTTTTTCTAAAAGGAACATAAATGGACGGCATTTTGCTTTTCCGTCAGTTCCTACTGTTGCAAGATATTGAACAGGATTTTCTCTTAAAAATTTTACAGCTTTTTCAATCATAAAAATTACCTCCAAAATATTTTATTTGCAATGCTCTCTTGTTAAGAATATAATATATCTGTAAAGAAAAAAAGTAAAGTAGGCACTATTTTGTGCTGTAGGTACCAAAAAGATACTATTGTGAAAATATGGAGGAAAAGATGAAAAAAGATCTGCCTGTGTGTCCTGTTGAAGTTACTCTTATGCTGATAAGTGACAAATGGAAAGTTTTAATTTTAAGAGATTTGATGGGAGGAACAAAACGTTTTGGGGAATTAAAAAAGTCTATAGGAAATATTACGCAAAAAGTTCTTACAGCCAATCTTCGTTCTATGGAAGAAAGCGGGCTTTTAACAAGAACTGTTTATGCAGAAGTTCCGCCGAGAGTTGAATATACTTTGACGGAAGTAGGATATAGTTTAAAAATTGTGACAGATGCCATGATAAAATGGGGAACAGAGTATAAAGAAAAATTGGAAAAATAAAATTATTATTGATGATATACACAAAAAGTGAAAAATACAGGAGGAGTTATGTTTAAGCAGAACACCTTTTCGGAAAGTGATTTATACAGAGGGTCTCTTCCATTTTTTCTTGCTGAAGAAAAAAAGGGAGTGATTTTTCTTGCATCTTCAAATAAAAATATAGAAGATTATTATTACACTTTAAAAGATTTTTATAATGGAGAAATTATAAAAATAGATGATTTTGAAGATGAAAATGATGAGTATAAAAAAAATTATGCTCTTATAGATTGCCTTAAGAACAAAAATAAATATATTATTTTAATATCTCTTCAAGGGATAATGAAAAAATATGTGAAAGAGGGAGAGAGACTTTTTTTTGAAAAAGGAAAAGAGATAGGAAGAAAAGAGCTTGAAGAAAAACTTATTGGAAGCGGGTATAGAAAAAATTATCTTGTTGAAGAGAGAATGGAATATTCTCTGAGAGGAGATATTTTAGATATTTTTCCAATAAGCAGTGAGTTTCCTTATAGAATAGAATTTTTTGATGAAGAAGTGGAAAGAATAACAGAGTTTGATTTATATACTCAAAAAAGTATTGAAGAAAAAGAAAATATTTATATGTATATAGATAAAAATAAAAATGAAAGATTTTCTTTTTTAGAAATATTAAAAGATTTTGGAAAATCAGCTGAAAAATTTTATATTGAAAATACAGAAATTTTAAGATATAAGCTTGAAGAACAGATTTTAAAAGACAGAGATAATGAAGAAGAATACAGAAAAATTTTTGAAGATGTAGCTTCATCTTTTGAGTCTCTTGAAACTAAAAGACTTGATTTTGATAAAATAAAAAAATATGAAGATCTTGAAGTTATAAAAAAAGAAAGCAGAAAACAGAAAATTTTAATTCTTTCTGAAGAGAAAAAAAGATATGATGAAATTTTTGCAGATTGTAAAAATATAGAGATAAAAAAATATCCTCATTATGAGGGATTTTATGCAGGTGATACTCTTGTTCTTACTGACAGAGAGATAAAAGGTATAAGAGTTAAAAAAGAAGTGAGAATAAGAGGGGGAGTAAGATATGAAAATATTTCCCAGATAAGAGAGGGAGATTATATTATTCACGAAAATTTTGGGGTTGGAAAATATTTAGGAATTGAGATTATAGATGGAAATGATTATCTAAAAATCCAGTATGCAGGAGAAGATAAACTTTATGTTCCAACAGAAAATCTTAACAGAATAGAAAAATATATCTGTGACCCTGGAAATGTTCCGGAAATATATAATCTTGGAAGAAGAGGCTTTAAAAAGAAAAGAGAAAAACTTGAAAACGAAATGAGAGAATTTGCAAATGAGCTTATTTCAATTCAGGCAAGAAGAAAATCTGCTCTTGGTTTTGCTTTTTCAAAAGATACTGTGTGGCAGGAAGAATTTGAAGAGGGATTTCCTTACACAGAAACAAAAGACCAGCTTGAAGCTATAAGAATGGTAAAAAAAGATATGGAATCTGATATGGTTATGGACAGAATTATCTGTGGAGATGTTGGCTTTGGAAAAACAGAAGTTGCAATGAGGGCTGCTTTTAAAGCTGTAATGGATGGAAAGCAGGTGCTTATAATAACTCCTACGACGGTTCTTGCTGACCAGCACTATGAAAGATTTGAAGAGAGATTTAAAAATTACAGTATAAATATAGCTCTTTTAAGCAGAATAAAAACAGGAAAAGAACAGGAAGAAATTATAAAAAAACTTGCAATAGGTGGAGTTGATATTGTAATTGGAACTCACAGACTTTTATCAGATGATATTTCAATGGGAAATCTTGGTCTTGTAATAGTTGATGAAGAGCAGAAATTTGGTGTGAAAGCAAAAGAAAAATTAAAAAAGATGAAAGAGAATGTGGATCTTTTAACTCTTACTGCAACACCGATACCAAGAACTTTAAATCTTGCTCTTTTGGGGATAAGAGATATTTCTGTAATTAAAACTGCACCGCCTAACAGACTTCCAATAGAAAATATGCTTATTGATAATAATAAAGATACAATAAGAGATGTTATAATGAAAGAAATCGGAAGAGAGGGACAGGTTTTCTATATTTATAATTCTGTTTATGGAATGGAATACAAAGTGCAAGAGCTTGCAAAAATTCTTCCGGCTTATATAAAAATAGGATATGCTCACGGAAGAATGGCAGCGAAACAGATAAAAGAAATTCTTCATCAATTTGAAAACGGAGATATTGATGTTCTTGTTACAACAACCATTGTTGAAAATGGAATTGATATTGAAAATGCAAATACAATAATAATTGAGGGAATTGAAAAACTTGGTCTTTCACAGATTTATCAGCTGAGAGGACGTGTCGGAAGAGGAAAGAAAAAAGCTTACTGCTATTTAATAAATGACAGCGACAGAAAATATAATAAGAAAACAAATCTTAGAAAAGAAAGTATTGAAAAACTTGAGGGGCTTGGAGGAGGATTTAATCTTTCTCTTGAAGATATGAATATCCGTGGTGCTGGAGAAATTTTAGGAGAAAAACAGCACGGAGCTTTGGAAACTTTCGGCTATAATCTTTATATGAAGCTTCTGCAGGAAGAAATTGAAAGATTAAAAGATGAATATAAACCAAAAGCAGATATAAAAATCAATCTCTGCGAGCCGGCATATATTCCTAAAGAATATATTGAAGAATTTGAAAAAATTACAATTTATAAAAGGGCTGTGGATATGACAGAGATTGAAGATATAAAAAATCTTTTTGAGGAAATAGAAGACAGATTTGGAAAAGCACCTCAGGAAGTAAAAAATCTTTTCAGATTTTTAGAAATAAAATCTCTGGCTCTGAAATTTGGAGTTTCTGAAATTCAAAAAGAAGAAAAGGGTTCTTACAGTTTAAAATTTAATAAAGACAAAATAATTCCTGAAAAAATTATAAGCATGATTACAACAGGAAAATGCAGATTGAAAGGAAAAGACGGAATAGAATATTTTAAGGATATAATGGAATTTTTTAAGGAATATGAGGAGGAAGAAATTGAAGGAATTTTATAGATTAGTTGAAATAATGGATATTCTTCGTGGTGAAAACGGCTGTCCATGGGATAAAAAGCAGACTCTTGAAACTTTAAAGCCCTCTTTTTTGGAAGAGGTTTATGAAACAATAGAGGCAATGGACGTGGGAGGTGAAGAACTTAAAGGAGAACTTGGAGATGTTCTTCTTCATGTGGTTTTTCAGGCAAAAATATGCAAAGAAAAAGGAGAATTTGATATTGAAGATGTGGCACACGAAATATGTGAAAAACTTATAAGACGCCACCCTCATATTTTTTCAAATGTTCATGCAGAGACAAGTGAAGAAGTTGCAGAGAATTGGGAGAAAATAAAACTTCAGGAAAAACTTCATAAGGACAGAAAATCTGTTTTAGATGGTATTCCTAAAATACTTCCGCCTCTTTTAAAAGCTGAAAAAATGCAGAAAAAAGCTGCGGGCTGCGGTTTTGACTGGGATAATCCTGAAGATGTTTTTAAAAAAGTTCAGGAAGAAATTGCAGAGGTAAAAGAAGCTGTAAATGAAAAAAATCAAGAACACATTGAAGAGGAGATTGGGGACTTACTTTTTGCTGTAACAAATTATGCCCGTCACCTTGGAGTAAATTCTTCTGAAGCTTTAAGAAAATGCAATGAAAAATTTGAAAGAAGATTTAGATATGTGGAAGAGAACTGTGACTTGAAAAATTCTACACTTGAAGAGATGGATAAGTTTTGGGACGAAGCTAAAAAAATAGAAAAATTAAAAAAATAAAAATAAAATTAATTAAAATTCAAAAAAGTTATTGACTTATGCAAAAAATGAGGTATATATAATATTAAAGGAGATAAACTATAATGAGATTAGATAAATTTTTAAAAGTCAGCAGAATTATAAAGAGAAGACCTGTTGCAAAAACAGTTGTTGACGGAGGAAAAGCGAAAATAAACGGGAAGACAGCGAAAGCCGGGACAGTTGTAAAAACAGGGGATATTTTAGAGCTTGAATATTATGATAAATATTTTAAATTTGAGATTGTTGAAGTGCCTGAAGGAAATGTTCCAAAGGAAAAAAGCAACGATTTAATAAAAGTTTTAGACAGCCGTGGAATAGAAGTTGATTTAAGTTCTGACAAGGAGATTTTGGAATAGAATGAAAGTGTCTGTAAAAAGTAATGGAAAAATAAACATAGGTCTTAATATCATTGAAAAACTTCCAAACGGTTATCACAGCCTTGATATGACAATGGTTCCTATATCTCTTGCAGATGATATTGAAATAAATTTTACAGGAAAAAAAGGAAAACTTTTAATTTCATCAAATAAAAAAGATATACCAACAGATGAAAGAAATATTTTATGGAAAGTTTATAATGCTTTTTATAAATTTTTAAATATAGAATCTGATGAAACAGAAATTTATCTTCATAAAGTTATTCCTCACGAAGCTGGGCTTGGAGGAGGAAGTTCAAACGGGGCTTTTTTTCTTAAAGAACTTAATAAATATAATGGAAATATTTTAAGTGATGAAGAACTTATTGCAATAGGAAAAACAGTTGGAGCAGATATTCCTTTTTTTATAAAAAATTATCCCTGCAGAGTTAAAGGTATTGGGGAGAATTTAGAAAAAATAGAAAATAATCTTAATTGTGATATAGTTCTTGTAAAGCCGGATTTTGGAGTTTCTACAAAGGAAGCATACAATCTTTACAGCACCTTAAAAAATAAAAAAAATGCTGATATTGATAATATTATAGACGGTTTAAAAGAAAATAATTTAGAAAAAGTTGAAAAAAATTCAGAAAATATTTTGGAGCAGGGGCTTCTTACTGAAAATGAAAATATAAAAAATTTCAGAAAAGAATTAAACGAAAAATGCAGTAACAGATTTTTTATGTCAGGAAGCGGAAGCTGTTATTATACTTTTTGTCCTAAAGGAAAAGGGAATGAATATGCTGAGGCTTTAAAAACCAAAATAAGTAACTGTCAGATTTACAGCTGCAGTTTTTTATAAGGAACATCACAATTACTAAATTAAAGGACGGTGCATTGAGACATGAAAATTACAGACATAAGATTGAGAGCAGTAAAAAGCGAAAATGAGGTTAAATTAAAAGCATATGCTGATGTTACTTTTGATGGAAGCTTTGTGGTTCATGGACTGAAAATTATTGATGGACAAAAAGGAATGTTTGTGGCTATGCCATCAAGAAAAATGCCTGACGGAGAGTATAAGGACATTGCCCACCCAATCACTCCAGAACTAAGAAAAGAGATAACAGATACTGTTATAGCAAAATATAATGAAGTTATGGAAAGCGAAGGGGCTATACCTGAAGCTGTAGAAGAATAAAAAATTTTTAAGGAACTATTGTGGAAGCATAAAAATAAAATTTTATACCGTGAAAAAGATTTTCTATTTATTTTGTTCGTTTCACTAAAAATGACAAACTCACTTTGTTCAAACATGTCATTTTTTAGCGTTCAACTTACTTCATAAATTACGAAAACTTTTTCAATCTCCTAAAATTTTATTTTTATAATCTTCAAAATACAATAGTTCCTTTTTATTCCCTGATCTGCAGGGATTTTTTATAGAAAATTTTTTGTTATTGACAAAGAAAATGAACAATAGAAAAATTTTTATTTTTTATTATTGACAAAGAAAAAAAATTATGATAGAATTTCTCTGTTATTGGGGTGTCGCCAAGCGGTAAGGCAACGGACTTTGACTCCGTTATGCGTTGGTTCGAATCCAGCCACCCCAGCCAACAAGAATTTAAACTCTCTGATTTCAGAGAGTTTTTTTTTCGCCTATATGAAGAAAAAATATAAAATATTTATTGACAAAGAAAATAAAAATGAGAAAATAGAGTTGAAAAGTTATTTGAAATATACATGGTGCAGATTATATTTATTTTTATGATAAAAAGGGGAGATTTATTATGAAGAGCTATGAAATGGATATGTGCAGTGGTCCGTTGTTTCGTCGTATGCTTGTTTTTACAGTGCCTTTGATATGCTCTGGAATGCTGCAGCTTTTTTTTAATGCTGCTGATATAATTGTTGTGGGAAAATTTTCAGGTGAGCATGCTCTTGCAGCTGTTGGATCAACCAGCTCCCTTATTAATCTTCTGCTTAATCTGGTAATTGGAATTTCACTTGGAGCAAGTGTTATTGTAGGAAGAAATTATGGAGCAAAAAATAAATCTTCAGTAAGAAAAAGTGTTCATACAGCAGTGGCAGCAGCTATCTGGTCTGGGTTTATTATGCTTTTTGTAGGTGTAATTCTTTCACCGCCTATATTAAGACTTATGGGAACTCCAGATGATGTAATAAAACTTTCAACCCTTTATATGCGGATATATTTTTTAGGAATGCCTTCAATGATGCTTTATAACTTTGGAGCTTCAATTTTAAGAGCGGCAGGAGATACAAAACGTCCTCTTTATATTCTTGCAGGTTCAGGAATAATAAATATAATTTTAAATCTGATTTTTGTTGTAGGATTTAATTTGAGTGTTGCAGGTGTTGCTCTTGCAACTATTGTTTCAGAATCTGTGTCAGCTTTTCTTGTAATGAGAATTCTTGTGAAAACAGATGGCTTTCTTCATTTGGATATAAAAAGAATAAAAATTCATAAGAAATTTTTTAAAGAGATGCTTCAGGTCGGGCTTCCTGCTGGAATTCAAGGAGTATTTTTCAATATTTCAAATGTTTTGATACAATCATCTGTAAATTCATTTGGTTCTGTTGTAATGGCAGGAAATACAGCTGCAGTAACTCTTGAAGGATTTGTTGATACATCTGTAATGGCAATTTACCAGACAACTTTAAGTTTTACGAGTCAGCATATGGGAGCGAGAAAATATAAAAGAATAGGAAAGATTTTTGTGGTTTCATTGCTGATGGCGGTAACAGCTGGTGTTGTTTTTGGAGGAGGAGCTTATCTGCTTGCTGATAAATTATTAAGAATTTGTATTTCAACAGATGAGGCAATAGGATACGGAGCTGTTCGTTTGGGAATTGTTGGAATAAGTTATCCTCTTTGCGGTATAATGGACGTTGGTGCAAGTATTCTTCGTGGAATGGGATACTCAATTCTTCCTACAATAGTTGTTCTTGTAGGAGCATGTATATTCAGAGTTGTATGGATTATGACAATTTTCAGAGAGTATCACAGTCTTGTAATTTTATATCTGTCTTATCCAATAAGCTGGACACTTACATCAATAATTCTTGTTGCATGCTATCTTTTTGTAAAAAGACGTTTTGTTGAAAGAGAAAGATAGTATATAAAGTAATTTTGAAACTTATACTACATAAAAAATAGAATAAATTTTTAATCAGGCTGCATCTTTATCTTGGAGAAATTTAAGATAAAGATGCAGTTTTATTTTTTTCTTATGTTAAAAAATGTGAGAAAATGTTAACTATAAGCTTAAATATTGATAAAAAATAATATTATATAAAAACATTTGATTTTTAATCTTTTAAATAAATGCTCGTTTTGTATTTAAAATAACCTTTAAATTCTAAAACAGTTCAAAAAATATTCAAAAAAAGTATTGATTTATTTTTGAAAATGTGATATTTTGTTGTTAGATGAAAAACAAATGTGATGATATGTTGTAAAAAGTGAAAAGAAGTCTGCGAATTTGATGGATACATTTTGGGATATGATATATAATTTATTTTAGCTAATAAATTAAATTATATTATATCATAGAGGAGGTATTATGTTAGCTATTCAAAGACTGAAGGCAATAGAGAAAATATTAAATGAAAAGGGAAGTGTCATTATAAGTTCTCTCAGTAAACAATTTAAAGTTTCTGAAGAAACGATAAGAAGAGATTTAGATAAGCTTGAAAAAACAAATGTATTAAAAAGAGTAAGGGGAGGAGCTTATCTTCAATCAGAATCAGATAAACAAGTTCCTTTAGAAATTAGAGAAAAAATTTACTTAACGGAGAAACAAGAGATAGCAGACAGATGTATAGAGTTTATTGAAGATGGAGACACTATAATGATAGACAGTAGTACGACAGCTGTATGTGTAGCTCAAAATATTCATAAATATGAAAAAAAAGTTACAGTAATCACTAATTCAATAAGAGTTGTTGAAGAATTTCAAGATTCAAAGTGGGTTAAGGTTATTTGTGTTGGAGGAGGTCTTAGAAAAAGAACAAAATCTTTTATAGGAAATCAGGCACTAAATCAATTAACTACACTTCATGCTAATAAAGCTTTTGTAAGTTGTACTGCTGTAAATAAAAAATTTGGTGCAACAGATGACAGTGAAAGGGAAGCTGAGATAAGAAAAAAAATGATAGCTAATTCTGAAAAATCTTTTTTAGTAGTTGATAGGACAAAATTTGATAACCTAGAGTCACATCTTATCTGTAGATTAGAAGATATTGATGTAATCGTTACAGAAGAAAAATTATCTGCTGATTGGGAAGAAGCTCTTAAGAAAACAAAAGTAGAAATTATATATGTATAAAATAATTGGTTTAATTTTATTAAGGAGGAAAAATGGAAAACTTTAATTTTAAAAGCAGCACAAGATTAGTTTTTGGAAAAGATACTCATGAAGAAACAGGAAAATATGTAAAGGAATACAGTAAAAAAGTACTTGTTCATTATGAGGGAGATGGAGCCTTAATAAAAAAACTTGGCATTTATGACAAAGTAATAAAATCATTAGAAGAAAATGGAATAGAATATGTAACTCTTGGAGGAGTAGTTCCTAACCCAAGATTATCACTTGTATATGAAGGAATAAAAATTTGTAAGGAAAATGGAATAGATTTTATATTAGCGATAGGTGGAGGAAGTGTTATTGACTCAGCTAAAGCTATTTCTTTAGGGACAGCTTATGAAGGAGATGTTTGGGATTTCTTTACAGGAAAAAATGAACCAAAAGATTCTATGAAAGTTGGAGTTGTTTTAACAATCCCTGGTTCAGGTTCAGAAATGTCAGAGAGCTCAATAATGAGCAATGAGGAATTATCTATGAAATGTGTATGTGATACGGAGAAAAACTTCCCTGTATTTTCTATATTAGATCCACAAGTATGTTTCACTATTCCGCCATATTTAATGGCATGCGGTGTTACAGATATTATGTCTCATTTGATGGAAAGATATTTCAGTCAAGCTGAGAATACTGAATTAAGTGATGCACTTTTAGAAGCTGCAATGAGAACAGTTGTCGAATTTGGTCCCAAAATTATGGCAGAACCTAAAAATTATAATAATGCTGCTCAAATTATGTGGTCAGCAACAGTTGCACATAATGGCATGATAGCATGCGGAAGAATAGCAGATTGGTCATCTCATAGAATTGAACATGAAATAAGTGCAATTTATGATATAACTCATGGTGCAGGAATGGCAATAGTTTTCCCAGCATGGATGAAATATGTAAATGAAGAAAATCTTGCTGTTTTTGAAAATTTTGCTGTAAAAGTATTTGGAGTAGAAAAATCTGAAAATAAAAAAGAAACAGCGTTGAAAGGAATAGCAAAATTAGAAGAGTTCTTTAAATCTTTAGGTCTTAAAACTTCTCTTTCAGAATCAGGAATAGGAGAAGAAAATTTTGAGATTATGGCAGAAAAAGCTCTTGGTGGAAGTGAAACTTTAGGAAGATTTAAAAAACTTACTAAAGAAGATATAGTAAATATTTTAAAAATATCAAAATAATGAAGAGGTAGGAGAAATGTTATTAGAAAAAGAAAGATTGGAAGTTATAGAGTATGGAAAACGTATGATAACAGAGGGGCTTACAAAAGGTACAGGTGGGAACATAAGTGTTTTTAATAAGGAACAAGGGCTTATGGCTATTACTCCAAGCGGAATAGATTATATGAAAATACAACCTGAAGATATTGTAATTCTTGATGTTCAGACAGGAAAAATTGTTGACGGGGAAAGAGTTCCATCAAGTGAATCAGATATGCACAGAATTTTTTATAAATACAGAGATGATATTCAAGCAGTTGTACATACTCACTCTAAATATGCAGCAGGGCTTTCTTGCACAGGGAAAAAACTTCCTGCAGTTCATTACTTACTTGCGGTGGCGGGAATAGATGTTCCTTGTGCTGAATATGCAACATATGGAACAGTGAGACTTGCAAAAAATGCTTTTGAAGCAATGAAAGGAACAAAGGCTGTCCTTCTTAGCAATCACGGAATGATTACAGGTGGAGCAACACTTGCTGAAGCTTATAACATAGCAGAAAATGTTGAGTTTTGCTGTGAATTGTATTTTATAGCAAAAACTGTGGGAGAGCCTAATATTCTTTCAGATGAAGAAATGAAAAATGTGATGGAAAGATTTAAAGACTATGGAAAAAGAATAGAGGAACATGAGGAAATCTAAAACAAAATAAAAATATATTCAGGAGGGTTAGTTATGGAAAAGAAAGGTAACATTAAAGGTTTAATCCCATTGTTTATATTCTTGGGATTGTATGCAGGTGCAGGTATTTTTACTAAAAATTTTGGAAGTATGCCGCTTCTTACAGCTTTTATGATTACAATGGGAGTTTCATTTGCTCTTAATAAATCAGGAGACAAAAAAACTCTTGATGAAAAAGTTGAGATGTTCTGTAAAGGAGCTGGAGATTCTACATTAATTCTTATGGTTATTATATTCTTATTAGCTGGAGCTTTTTACTCAGTTGCAGATGCAATGGGTGCAGTTAGTTCAACAGTTAATCTTGGACTTTCAGTTCTTCCAGCAAAAGCATTATTACCTGGATTATTCTTAGTTGGTTGTGCTCTTAGCTTCTCAATGGGAACTTCAATGGGAACAGTAAGTGCTCTTACACCAGTTGCAGTTGGAATAGCGAGAGAAACTGGAATAGCTCTTCCATTAGTTTGCGGAGTTGTTGTTGGTGGAGCGATGTTCGGAGATAATATGTCATTTATTTCAGATACAACAATCGCTGCAACAAGAACTCAAGAAGTAGGAATGAGAGATAAATTTAAAGTAAACTTTGCAATCGTTCTTCCAGCAGTAATAATAAATCTTGTACTTATATCTTTAATGGGTGGAAATGGAGTTGCAGGAAAAGTATATGAATACAATCTTGTAAACATAATTCCTTACCTTTCTATCATAGTTCTTGCTCTTATTGGTTTAAACGTTATAAATGTTCTAGGAATAGGAATCGGGCTTGGTCTTGTAATAGGACTTGTACATGGAGATTTTACATTTATGGAAATCTTTGGAATTCTTCAAAGAGGATTTGGTTGGATGGAAGATATGTCAATTATCGCAATGGTAGTTGGAGGGGTTGTTGCTCTTATGCACTATCATGGAGGAATTGATTTTATTCTTGAAAATCTAACAGCAAGAATTAAAAGTAAAAAAGGTGCTGAGTTTGGAATTGCAGCTCTAGTAAGTGTGCTTGACCTTGCAACAACAAATAATACAGTATCAATAATTACAGCTGGACCTCTAGCAAGAGATATTGCAGATGAATTTGGTGTTGATCGTAAAAGAACAGCAGGACTTTTAGATATATTCTCATCAGCATTCCAAGGACTTATGCCTTATGCAGGACAGCTTCTAATGGCAGCTGGAATGGCTCAAATATCTCCAGGAGCAATTGTTCCATACTGCTGGTATTCAATGTTAATGGTTGTTATGGGAATTCTATCAATAGCAACAGGTTTCCCTAATTTTAAAACAACAAATGAATAGTTAGTAACTTATATAGTGCTGAGAGAAATTCATTCTCTCAGCTCTGATATTTTAAAATAAATATTATAATATATTATAAATAAAAGTTTTTAAGTAAAAAATAAAAAGGTGAAGAAAAAATGAAAAGAATGGACGAAGGGTTAGCTTTCATGCTTCAATATGAAAATATAGCATGGTATGAAAATGGAAAAGTAAGAATACTTGACAGAAGAATTTATCCAAGAGAAGTAAAATTTGTAGAATGTACAGATTACCATGAAGTAAGACAAGCTATAACAGATATGGTTACTCAAAGTGCAGGACCTTATACTGCAGCAGGAATGGGAATGGCTCTTGCAGCTTATCAAGCAGAAGGATTATCAAAAGATGAGCAGATAGCTTTTTTAGCAGAAGCTTCAGATGTAATTTCTCATGCGAGACCAACAACAGCAAATCGTATGAAACTCATAACAGATGCCTGCTATGAAGTTGGTAAGGAAGCTATTGAAAAAGGAGAATCAGCAGTTGATGCAATTTTTAAAAGAACTATCGATTCTCTTGAAAGAAGATATGGAAGAATGTCAATAGTTGCTAAAAATCTTGTAAATATGTTCCCGCAAAAAGGAAAAGTAATGACACAATGTTTTGGAGAAACTATTGTAGGATGTATGGGAAGAGAAATTAGAAATCAAAATAAAGACATTGAATTCTATTGCCCAGAAACAAGACCTTATTTACAAGGAGCAAGACTTACAGCAAGTGTACTTAAAGATCAAGGATTCAAAGTAACTGTTATAACAGACAATATGCCTGCATGGACAATGAAATCAAAAGGAATAGATTTATTTACATCTGCTGCTGATACAATCAGTATGGATGGACATATTGTAAATAAGGTAGGAACTCTTCAAATAGCTATAACAGCAAAATATTTTGGAATACCTTATTTTGTAACAGGAATACCTGATGAAGATAAGAGACTTGAGAATATAATTATAGAAGAAAGAAACCCAGAAGAAGTTATAAGCTGTAATGGAATAAAAAATACACTTGCAGGTGTTGAAGGATATTATCCATCATTTGATATTACTCCACCTCATTTGGTAAGTGCTGTTGTAACAGACCAAGGAGTATATTCTCCATATAATTTAGCTGAATATTATGAAAAAGAAGTAGAACAATATTATTAAAATTAAAAATCAAAAGGAAGAGGGATTTAGATGAACAAATATCAAGAACATTTTCGTATGTCTGTGGACGATGCAATAACTTATACAAAAGATTTTGGAATCTTTCCTGAAAGTGCAAAACTTAGAGGGGAAGAAATAGGTGATGGAAATATCAACTATATTTTTAGAGTGATAGAGGACGAAACAGGAAAATCAGTTGTACTAAAACAAGCGGATAAATTCTTGCGTTCATCAGGTCGTCCTTTAGATTTAGATAGAAACAGAATAGAAGCTGAAATATTAAAACTTGAAGGAGAATGTGCTCCTGAGTTTGTACCAAAAGTATATCGTTATGATGATGTAATGTGTGTAATTGTTATGGAAGATATATCAGCTTATAAAAATTTAAGAAAAGAGCTTATGGCAGGAAAAATTTTTCCTAAATTTGCAGATGAAATAAGCAGTTTTTTAGTTGACACACTTTTACCAACAACAGATTTAGTATTAGACAGAGCAGAGAAAAAAGACAGAGTAAGAGCTTTTGTAAATAAAGAACTTTGTGATATTTCAGAATGCCTTGTATTTACAGAACCATATGTAAATGATAGAGACAGAAATATAGTAATTCCTGAGAATATGGAGTATGTAAAAAAACATCTTTATGATGATGTAAAACTTCGTGCAGAAGCTGCAAAATTAAAAAATAATTTTATGAATAATGCTCAAGCTCTTATTCATGGAGATTTACATTCAGGTTCAATATTTATAAATGAAGATGGAATGAAAGTTATAGATCCTGAATTTTCTTTCTATGGACCTATGGGATATGATATAGGAAATGTTATAGGAAATCTGTTCTTCTCACTTTCAAACAGAAGACATTTAATGGAAGAGGGAGAGAAAAAGGAAGAATTTATAAAATGGCTTTCTCAAACAATCAGAGATATCTTTGATATGTTTGTTATAAAATTCCATAAAAAATATAAAGAAATAGTAAAAGATCCTATGTATACAAATGAAGAATTTGAAAACTGGTATCTTGGTCAGGTTTTAGCAGATTCTGTTGGTTCTGCAGGTCTTGAAATTATAAGAAGAGTTGTTGGAGATTCTAAAGTTATGGAAGTAACTTCGATAGAAGATATAGAAAAAAGAGTTGCAGTTGAAAGAGAACTTATTGAAATAGGAATAAGATTTATTAAAAACAGATATGAAATAAAAGTTGGAAAAGATTTAGTATAAGTAAATAAATAAAAATTATCTCTGTGGAAATAAAAAGATTTTCACAGATGATAATTTTTATTTTTATAAATTATATTTTTATATAGGAAAGGTGAAGAAAATGACAAATTTAAAAGAAAAAGGAATAGGAACACAAGCAATTCATGCAGGACAGGAAAAAAATCCTTTTGGAGCTTTAGCTACACCTATTTATCAAACTTCAACATTTATTTTTGATTCTGTAGAACAGGGTCAAGCAAGATTTATGGGAGAAGAAGAGGGATATATTTACAGCAGAACTAAAAATCCTACTGTAACAGTCGCTGAAGAAAAAGTAGCTATGCTTGAAAAAGGGGAACATGCGATGGCTACATCTTCTGGAATGGGGGCAATATCTTCTACATTATGGACTCTTTTAAAATCAGGGGATCATATTTTAGCAGATAAAACTCTTTATGGTTGTACATTTGCTCTTCTTAGTCATGGGCTTACAAAATTTGGAATAGAAGTTGATTTTATAGATACAGCTGATTTAGAAATGGTTAAAGAAAAATTAAGACCTAATACAAGAGTTGTATATCTTGAAACTCCAGCAAATCCAAATTTAAAAATAACAGATATAGAAGAAGTTGCAAAAATAGCTCATAGCAATAATTATGCAAAAGTTGTTGTAGATAATACATTTGCTACTCCATATAATCAAAATCCTTTAACATTAGGAGCTGATATTGTTGTTCATTCTGCTACAAAATATATAAATGGGCATGGAGATGTTTTAGCTGGGTTTGTAGTAGGAACAAAAGAAATGGTTGAAGAAATAAGAGGAAATGGTTTAAAAGATATGACAGGTGCAATACTTGGACCGACAGAAGCATACTATATTATAAGAGGACTTAAAACTTTTGAAGTGAGAATGCAAAGACATTGTGAAAATGCAATGAAAATAGCAAAATATTTAGAGGCTCATCCAAAAGTAGAAAAAGTTTATTATCCTGGATTAGAAAGCCATGAAGGGTATGAAATTGCTAAGAAACAAATGAAAGATTTCGGAGGAATAATGTCTTTTGAATTAAAAGGAGGGTTTGAAGCAGGGAAAACACTTCTTAATAATTTAGAGCTTTGTTCATTAGCAGTAAGCTTAGGAGATACAGAAACACTTATTCAACACCCAGCTTCAATGACACACTCTCCTTATACTAGAGAAGAAAGATATGCAGCAGGAATAACAGATGGACTTGTGAGACTTTCTGTTGGTCTTGAAAATGCAGAAGATATTATTGCTGATTTAGAAAAAGGATTAGCTGAAATAAAGTAGTAAAAAGTAATTAAAAATTATATAATATTAAAATAATTTTTATTTAAATAGGAGAGAGAGTTATGAAAAAATTAATGATAGGATTGTTTTTAGTATCTTCATCACTATTTGCAAAAGAAATAATTTTAGTGCAGGGAGCCATGGATATCGAAACGGAATATCTTATAAAATCACTATCAAATCCAGTAAAAGAACAAGTAGCATCTTGGACATTTTGGAAAGGTGAAATAGGAGATAAAATAGTTGTAGTATCCAGAACAGAAATAGGTATAACAAACGCATCGGCTGCAACAACTTTAGGAATTACAAAATATTCTCCAGATTTAATTATTAATCAAGGAACTGCAGGAGGACATGATCCAAAACTTCATGCAGGAGATATAGTCTTGGCGGAAAAAATAGTTAATATTGGGGCTGTGAGAACAGAAAGAAAAGAATATGGAGTTCCAGTAGATGATAAAGATGGAATTTTCTTTGAAGATGTTCAAAGAATAAGAAATTCTGAAGGAAATACAGTAGATTATCCTTATTTTTCAAGTGATGAAAAAGTTATGAAAACAGCTAAAAACATTGATTATAAAAATGGAAGTGTTGTTGTTGGAACTATTGGAACAGCAGACCAATGGAACAGAGAACTTGAAAGAATTAAATTTATCCATGAAAGATACGGAACATCAGCAGAAGAAATGGAAACAGTAGCGGCAGCTCAAGTAGCAAAAGCATTTAATGTTCCTTTTATGGGAGTAAGAATTCTTTCGAATACAGATATTCATAATGAAGATTTTAACCCTGAGACAGCAATCTGGTGTCAGGAGTATACAGTTGATTTAATTAAAAAATTGGATTTGAAAAAATAAAATACAAAAAAGAGAAAAGGATAACCTAAATTTTCAGGTTATCCTTTTCTGGTTAAGATATATTTTTATATGGGTAAGGGCTTATTCAGCAATCTCTCTTTCAGGTTCAAACAGAGAGATATTTTTAAAAGCTTCGTCCTTTTCTTTTTTATCAGAAAGGAAGCTTTTGTAGAATGGCACGAACACAGATATACATGTAAGCACAAGAAGAATCTGCTGATACCATAAAAGAGGAATTACATCAAAAGGTGTTAAAGCTCCTTTTGTGAAACCTATAAGTATAAGCATTTGAGCTCCATAAGGGATAATTCCTTGAGCAATACATGAGAAAATACCAAGTATACCTGCAACTCTTCTGTTGTCAAGTTTATGTTCTTCAGATATTTTCTTTGCAAGAGGTCCGTTTATTATTATTGCCACAGTATTATTTGCAACAGCAAAGTCAGTAAGGGCAACAAGGATACCTATTCCAAATTGTGCAGATTTTTTTCCTGTTATCATTTTCTGAATTTTATGAAGTATCCACTCAACTCCCCCGGCTTTTGTAACCATTGTTGCAAGTCCTCCAGTAAGAAGTGAAAGGATGAATATCTCATTCATATTTATAAATCCTGTGTAAATTTCTTTTGTAAACTGAAGCCATGTGAAAGAGTCTGTCATTATTCCCACGATTCCAGAAAATAGAATTCCTCCAGTAAGAACTATAAATACGTTTATTCCTAAAAGTGAAAGGACTAAAACGAAAATATATGGAAGAATTTTTATAATGCTGTAATCATAATATTGTGCAGTAACTATTGTTTCAGGTCTTCCGAATACAAGGAAAAGTATAAGTGCTAAAACAGCAGCAGGGATTGCAATACTTATATTAGCTTTGAATTTATCTTTCATAAGACACCCTTGAGTTCTGGTAGCAGCTATTGTTGTATCTGAAATCATTGAAAGGTCATCACCAAACATGGCTCCGCTCATCACAGCTGATAAAATTATTGCAAGTGGAACATTTGCTTTTGTTGAAAGTTCAAGTGCAATAGGTGCTATGGCAACGATTGCCCCAACAGATGTTCCTGTAGCAGTTGATATGAAACTTGTTATTATAAAGATTCCTGCAGTTATATACTGAGGCGGTATAAATGTAAGCCCAAGATTAGCTGTTGATTCAACTCCTCCCATTGCTTTTGAAACTCCTGCAAAAGCTCCGGCAAGAAGATAGATGATACACATTATTATAATGTCTGAATGTCCGCAGCCGCTTACAAATGTTTCAAATTTTTCTGTAACAGAGCCTTTAAAAAGAAGAAAAGCTGCAATTACACCACACATGATTGCAACAGGTGAAGGAAGCTGGTAGAATGCCATTTCTACACCTTTTATTTCAAAAAATATTCCTGCTCCAAGGTACACAAGAATAAAGACGATGAAAGGGACAAGCCCCTTAAAACTTGGTTTGATGTTAGTCATTAAGTAAGTCCTCCTGAATTTGAGTAAAAAATTATGTTTTGCAAAAGTGATTTTAATTTTGCTGTTGTGTGTGATATAATATTTAATAGTTCAAATAACAATCACATTTAAAGATTTTAGAGTATAAAAAAGAATTGGTCAATAAAAAAAAGACAAAAGTGTTATGGTACAGAGCGTAAAAAAAGGAGAAAAGTTATGTTAAGAGAAGGTGTGCTGTTCAGTAAAAATTCTGATGAAAAATATTACTTACAGCTGTATAAAATTTTTAAAGCGGAAATTGATTCAGGAAAACTTTCAGCTGGGTCAAAGCTTTCTTCAGTAAGACAGACTGCAATGAAATATAAAGTTAATACAAATACAGTTCTTCAGGCTTACAACCTTTTAGAACAAAATGGATTTATAGAAAAAATTCCTGGAAAAGGGTGTTTTATCAGAAAAAGTTCAGATTTTACCCTTGATACAAAGTTTCACCCCATACTTGAAAATTTCAGATATGGACAGGAAGGGTCAAAAGATATTGTAAATTTTTCAAACGGAACTCCTGCAGCAAAATATTTTCCTGCTTCAGTTTACAGGAAATTAGCAAAGGACACTATAGATGAATACGGTCCTGAAATTTTTGAATATCAGAATGTACAGGGAATAGAAAGTTTAAGAGTTGTTCTTTCAGAGGAACTTGAAAAAGATGATATATTTGTAACAGAAGATGATATTTTAATAACTTCCGGAACTCAGCAGGCTATTGATATAATTCTTAATCTGTTTCATTCAAAAACAGGACTTACAATAGCACTTTCAAATCCCACATATTTAAATGCCCTTAATCTTTTTGAGACTTCATGCCGTGTAAAAGGTTTTGATTTGAAAGATGACGGCTGGGATATGGAAGAATTTGAAGAATTTTTAAAAACTGAAAAAATAAATTTAGTGTATGAGGTTTTTAATTTTCAAAATCCTACAGGAATAAAATGGAGCGAGGAAAAAAAGAAAAAACTTTTAGATTTAGCAGTAAAATATGATTTTTATATAATTGAAGATGATACTTTTTCAGAATTTTATTATGAGGGAGAAAGACCTTCAACTCTTAAAAGTTTTGACAAAACAGGACACGAAAGAGTTATATATATAAGGACATATTCAAAGACAATAATGCCGGGGATTGGAATTGCCCTTATGGTTGCACCGAGAACTTTTATGGAAAAAGCAGTTCTTGTAAAATACAGCCTTGATACAACAACATCTGGGCTTAATCAAAAAATCTTAGAGCATTTTATAAAAGACGGCTATCTTGAAAAACATATTTCAGACATAAAAAAAATTTTTAAAGAAAAGTATGAATATATGCTGGGACTTTTAAAAGAAGTTCCATATCTTAAAATTATGAATGTTCCCACAGGAGGATTTTTTATCTGGGTGCTTCTGGCAGAACACATCGATGGAGAAAAATTTTATAAAAAATGCCGTGAAAGAGGTGTAGGAGTTCTTCCAGGAAGTGTATTTTATAACGATAAAAGAGCAGGAAGCAAGATAAGATTAACTTTTGTATCAGGGGAACTTGATGAAATAAAAAAAGGTGTGGAAGTGATAAAAGATATTTTAATTCATTGTAAACACCCAGAATAAATATTATAATATCAGCATAGGAAATCAGAACTAAAAAACAGGAGAGTAACATAAATGAGCAGACTAATAAAAAAAGTAGCAGCAATACATGATTTGTCAGGATTTGGGAGAGCTTCTCTTACAACAGTAATTCCTATTTTATCAACAATGGGAATACAGGTTTGTCCTGTGCCTACAGCAATTCTTTCAACACACACAAGCAACTTTACAGGATACAGTTTTATTGATTTAACAGATTATATGGAAGAGCATATTGCACACTGGAAAAAACTTAATCTTGAATTTGACTGCATATATTCAGGATTTTTAGGTTCTCCAAGACAGATAAAAATAGTTTCTGATTTTGTAGATCATTTCGGACACAAAGATAATCTTGTTGTGGTTGACCCTGTTATGGGAGATAACGGTCATCTTTACGGAACAATGGGGGAAGAGATGATTGTTGAAATGAGAAAACTTGTGTCAAAGGCAGATATAATAACACCTAATTTTACAGAAGCGGCTTTTCTTCTGGGAGAAAAATATAAAGAGACAACAACAGAAGAGGAAGTTAAAGACTGGCTTGTGAGAATTTCTGAAATGGGGCCAAAGATTGTTATTATAACAAGTGTGCCGGATGAAAAGATAAATGAATTTGAGAAAAATATGAGTGTAATAGCTTATAACAGAGAAGATGATGTTTTCTGGAAAGTTTCGTGTAAATATATTCCTGTTTCATATCCGGGAACAGGAGATGCATACACAAGTGTTTTAATTGGAAGTCTTCTTCAAGGAGACAGCCTGCCTGCTGCAATAGACAGAGCAATGCAGTTTGTTACTCAATGTATAAAGGCAAGCTATGGATTTAAATACCCGAGCAGAGAGGGAGTTCTTCTTGAAAGAAACTTAAATACTTTAAATATTCCAATTCTTTTTGGAGCTTATGAACTTTTGAAAAACGATAAAGAATAAATATTATATTTTTATTAAGATATATAAATGGGGTGGAAAAAATGAAAGTACTTATTTTAAATGGAAGTCCAAAAATAAATGGAAATACAAAAACAGCTCTTAAAGCAGCAGCGGAGGGAATTATTGAAAACTGCGAACATGATGTAGAAATGATTGATGTGGCAAAATATAATGTAAAAGGGTGTATGGCATGTGAAGGCTGCAGAAAAACAGGTGGAGTCTGTGTTATAAATGATGACGGCAACACTCTTGCTGAAAAAATATATGAAGCTGATGTTGTGATATTTGGTTCACCTGTTTACTGGTGGGGAATAACAGCACAGATGAAAGCTGTCATTGACAGAATTTACTGCAAAAATGAAACTCTTAATCAGCTTAAGAAAAAAATAGGAATAATAGCTGTTGGTGCTGCAGAACTTTCAGACAGAGAATATGAATTAATCAGCGGACAGTTTGAATGTATATGTGAATATTTAAACTGGGATTTAGTGATAGATGAAAAGATTTCTGCCTGGGCTGTTGGCGACCTTGCAAAAGATGAGAAAAAATTATCTGAACTTAAAGAGCTTTGGAGAAAGATATAAAATATTTTCCCTGCATTGAAAAAGTTTTCGTAATTTACACAGCGAACTGAACGCTGAAAAACGACATGTTTGAGTGAAACGAGTTTGTCGTTTTTAGTGAAGTGAGCAAAGTAAATAGAAAATCTTTTTCACTAGCAGGGCGGGTTTCTTTTGGTTCGTTTTCTTTGTTCGTTCAAAGAAAATGAACATTATTTTTTTGTTACAAGAAGCTGGTCTATTGCAAAATTATCAACATCTACAACTTCAAAAGTATAATTTTCAAACTCAACCTTTGCAGCTTTTTTAGGAATACTCTTAAGCATATACATCATAAATCCAGCAATGGTTTCATAAGTATCTTCTTCAGGGAATTTTTCAATATCCAAAACTTTTTTAACATCTTCCACAGAAGTAACTCCGTCAATAAGCCATGAACCTTCTCCTCTTGCAATTATCTGCTGTTCATCCTGGTCTTGATAAACAACATCTCCCATAATTGTATTAACAACGTCATAGAAAGTTACAAGTCCAACAACATGACCATATTCATTTAAGATAACGGCAAAATCTTCTCTTGCTTCATTGAATTTATCCAGAGCTTCTGAAATTGTCAGAGTATTTGGAAGAATTAAAAGATTTGTATTTGTAATATCTTTTATATTATTAAGGCTTTTTACTTCGCTGTTTAAAATTCTCGGAAGAATATTTTTTGAATCCACATAACCTATAACTGAATCAATATCATCTTTGCAGATAAGAAATTTTGAATGGGGATATGTACTTATTTTTTCTTTTATGCTTTCTTCGTCTTCATCAACAGTAAAATAGACAATATCATTTCTGTATGTCATAATTGATGAAACCCATCTTGTATCAAGCTCAAAAACATTTTCAATAAGAGAATGTTCTTTTTTCTGGATAACTCCTGTTTCTGCTCCCTCATCCACAATGGCAAAAATATCGTCATATGTAATTTCATTGTTTCTGTTCTGCTCTATTTTAAAAATTTTAAAAATAAATGAAGCTATGCTGTCAAAGAAAACAATAAAAGGTCTCAGTATAAAAATAAGAAAAAGCATTGGCTTTATTACAGCAACTGCTGCTTTTTCAGGAGCTGCCATTGCAAGTCTTCTTGGAATAAGGTCAGCAAACTCTATAAAAAGACTTGTGACAAAAATAAAAGAGATAAGAGAACCTATTGTGTCTGCTCTTTGAGGAGAAACAGAAAACCATGATATAACTGCAGGTTTTAAAATCGGATTTAAAATATTTTCCCCCACAATACCCCCAAGTATTGCAATAGCATTTGTTCCTACCTGTACAGCAGCAAAAAAGTTTCCAGATGTTTCCTGCACCTCTAAAACTTTCTCTGCATTTTTATCTCCTTTTTCTTTCATTATCTGAAGTTTCATTTTTCTGGCAGAAGCTAAAGAGATTTCACTTATAGCCAGAAATACACTCATCATAATAAGCAGTATAATTAAAAACATTCTTAGAACAATATCTGTTTCTGTGTTGGGCATATAAACCTCCTCTGTAAAAAATCAAACAGTATAATTTTTTATGTCCATTAAAAAATAGTGAATTAGTACTATATTATTATATAATTTTTTATGAGAAAAAACAAATTTTAAGAATTATAAAAAAAGGGCTGCTGCATTTTTACAAACTTGCAGCAGTTCCTTTTATATAAATATTGAGAGATAAAATTACTATATAAATCTAAAGTTTTTAACTTGCCATTGCTGTCATTTCTTTTTCAGCTTTTGAAGAGTAGATTTTTGAAAGTTCTCCTTCAGTTATGTCTTTGCTCTTAACATCAAGGATAACTCTTCCTTTATCAAGCATTATAATTCTGTCAGAGTATTTTATAGCATCTTTTAAATTATGAGAAATCATCATAGCAGTAATTTTCTGCTTGTCAATAAGCTGTTTAGTTTTTGCCATTATCATTCTCGAAGTTTTAGGGTCAAGAGCTGCTGTATGTTCGTCAAGAAGAAGCAGTTCAGGTTTTTTCATTGTTGCCATAATAAGAGAAAGAGCCTGTCTCTGTCCCCCGGAAAGAAATTTAACCTGAGTATTAAGTTTATTTTCAAGACCTAAATCAAGTTCTTTTAGCATTTCAATAAATTTTTCTTTGTTCTCTTTTCTTATAAGTCTTCTAAGAGAAAATTTTTCACTTTTCTTTGCAGCAAGAGAAAGATTTTCTAAGATTGTAAGAGACGGAGAAACACCTTTTGAGGGGTCTTGATGAACTTTTCCTATTTTTCCAGCTCTTTCTTCCTCTTTCATCTGGCTTATATCTTCTCCCCCGAGGATTATATTTCCGCCGTTATCTTTAAGCGACCCGCTTATAAGATTAAACAGAGTGCTTTTCCCGCATCCATTTGACCCAAGTACAGCTACAAATTCGCTTTCATTTACTTGAAGATTAAATCCGTTAAATATATTTATTTCATTTTCAGTGCCTTCATTAAAGTTTTTTACAAGATTTTTTATAGTAAGCATTTTAATTACCTCTCTTTTATTTTTTCTTAAAATTGAAAAATGACATATTGTTGTATCCGATAAATATAATTACAATAGCTGCACTTATAGCTTTTAAATCTGTTGGTGCAAATCCTAAATCTATTGCAAATCCTCCGATTATTTTATAACTTACTGCTCCTAAGACTGCTCTTGTCGTTCCGTTTATTTTTGTTGATTTTTTTAGAATTGTATCGCCTATTATGATAGAAGCAAGAGCTGAAACAATTATGGAAGTTCCCATATTTATATCTGAAAAGCCTTGGCTTTGTGCCATTAAAGCCCCGCTTACAGAAACAATTCCGTTTGAAAGCATAAGACCTAAAAGTTTAAATTTATCACAGCTGACTCCTAAAGATTTTACAAGTGTTTCGTTGTCTCCTGTGGCTATAAGCAGATAACCGATTTCTGTTTTTAAAAATATATCCATAAGAACTTTGATTATAATAACTATCACTGCAAGAACAAGGATTTTGTTTCCATAATCGAAAACTGAACCATTATTGTATAAAGGAATATTTGCTTTTCCATTTATTCTTAAGTTTACTGAATAAAGGATTGTCATAGTAAGAATTCCTGCAAGAAGTGAGGCTATTCTCATTTTTATATGAAGAAAATATGTGATTATCCCTGCAAGAGAACCAAAAACAAAAGCTAAAATGGTACTTGTTACAGGATTCATTCCCCCTGTTACAAATTTTGCAAATATAAATGCTCCCAAAGGAAAAGTTCCTTCAACTGACATATCAGGAAAATCAAGTATTTTGTATGTTATAAAAACTCCTATTGCAAGAACTGCAAATATAAGTCCCTGTTCTAAAGAAATAGTTAAAAGTGAATTCATAAAAAGCTCCTCATTTCAAGTAATTTATTTTTATTTTACGAATACAGCTCCTTCAAAAGCTGGATTATTTTTATCAAGTTTTAATTTTTTCATTGTATTTTCATTTACGATTTTTGTTGTGTTTTGTAAACTTTCAACAGGCATATCTTTTGGATTTACTTTGTCCACAAGAATTTTCTTTGCCATTACCCCTGTTTGTTTTCCAAGTTCGTAGTAGCTAAGTCCGTCTGTCATTAAAAGCCCATTTTTAACAGGTCCTTCTTCAGCTGCTATTGTAAGCATTTTTCTTTCTGCTGCTGATTTTGCAATAAGTCCTGCTGCAGAAGCTACAATGTTGTCAGTTATTACGTATAAGGCATCTGCTTTTGAAGAAAGAGAATTAACAGCCTGCGGAATATCATTTATATTATTAACTCCAACTGTTACGATTTCCATTCCAAGAGGTTTAACAATTTCTTTTGCCTGTGCCACTTGAATTTCTGAATTTGATTCGCTTGTATTGTATATGATTCCAACTTTTTTAATATTTGAATCTAATTGTTTGAAAAGAGCAAGCTGTTTATCCATTGGGCTTGCATCAGTAGTTCCTGTAACATTTCCCCCTACATTTTCCATTGAGTTTACAAGCTGTGAATGAACAGGGTCTGTAACTGCACTGAATAAAACAGGAATTGTATCTGTTGCCTGTTTTGCTGTCTGAGCAGAAATTGTTGCTATTCCAAAAATTAAATCAACTTTATCAGCTGCAAATTTTTGAGCTATAATTCCTGCAACTCCTGTATCCCCTTGAGCATTTTTATAAATAATTTCAGTTTCAACACCTTGAGCTTTAAGTTCATCTTCAAAACCTTGTCTCACTGCATCAAGTGCAGGGTGTTCTGCAAACTGGCTTATTCCTATCACAAATTTTTCTGCCGCTTTTAAAGGTGTGTGCTGTATAAGAAACACCCCGATAAATAAAAGCATCATTACTGCAAATCCTACAATTTTTTCTTTTAAAACACTGGTATTCATAAATTTCCCTCCCTTTGTTTTAAAAATAAAAAAGCCTTTTTACGAATTGTAAAAAGGCAGTTATATATAAATAAACTAAGAGAACAAAAAATAAAATTTCCCTCTTAAATATTTTTATTATATTTCATTTCCTACTATTCTACAATTCTACAAACTATTTTCTACTTTTAAAACTCTACTATTCTACATTTCCGCCTCTTGCGGTTCTACTGTTGTGTGAATTATATACCTATGAGATTTATTTGTCAACACAATTTTTAATATTTTATAAATAAATTAAATATTCCCTGCATTGAAAAAATTTTTGTAATTTATGCAGCAAGTTGAATGTAAAAAAATGACATGTTAGAAGATGAAATCTGAGTTTGTCATTTTTAGTGAAACGAGCAAAATAAATAGAAAATTTTTTCACCAGCAGGGCAATTTTCTTTTGGTTCGTTTTCTTTGATTGAGCAAAGAAAATGAACGAAGTCATTTATTCATCATCAACAGGGATTGCTCTGTGACCAAGTCCTATTACAACATCATCTAAACGGAACATTCCAATATTTAGAAAAATACATACAGAAAGATGTTCTCTGTATCTTGCAATTCCTATTTTTCCACCAACGTTAAATCCTGCAGCCTTATCCATAACCTGAGCAATAGCTTCTCTTGTTGCTCCAGTTAAAGCTCCGTCATACACATGTGAATCTTTTATTATCTCATTTCTTTTTGAAGCTACCATTGTTCTTTCAAGAATTTTTGAAATAGACTGTATTATATCTCCGCCGATATCAACAGCAGCACTTTTTATTCCGGATTTTTTATAGCTTTCTTTAAGTTCCATCTCTTCTTCACGGGTAGACATGGCAAGCATTATTGCAGCTCTTGCTATATCTTTGCTTCTATATTCCATTTTATTTTTCCTCCATAAATATTCTGACCTATATTATTTTATACTGTAATATCTTCTCATTGTCAAATGTAAAATTAATCATATGACAATTTTTCATGTGTGGGTGACATTTTGTTAATTCTAATTTGATATATTATAATTATATTTTATATTATTAGATTAATATATATAGATTAATATTTGTTATGACACTTTGTCATGGGTGAGATACAAAAATGTATAGGGGCGGGTGATAAATTAATTATACCTCTTTCCAAAAAGGTTTACCCCATATGAAAATTTGTCACTTAATTTAGAAAGAATAATCGGACAAATCGTAAATATTCTTATAATTTTCTTCACTGAAAGGGTCAAGCTCTTCATATTTTTTGAGACAGCTATATACATATACGTTCCAGCCATTCCGTTTCTGTTTGTTTTTATTATTTTTTTCAGAAACCCCTTTTCCACAAGCTCATTTATTTTTCTCATTATAGTTTTTTCACTTCCTGCTATTGGAAATTGTCTGGCGAGGTATCCGTATGTGAACCACACATAAATTTCATTGTTAAAGACAGAATATTTTTTCTTATTAACAAGTCCTTTGTGTAAATCTGCCACGAGACGTAAAATAGATGCTTCTTTTAAATCAATTCCATTTTCGATAAGTTTTTCCTGACTGTAACCTAAAAAAGTAAATTTCATATTCTTTCCTCCTTCAAAAATTTATTTTTTTCTTTTTGTCTATCCAAACTATACCATGAAAATCAAAAAACAGGGATGTACTCAATAGACTCAGGGGAAACAATGGAAAGTTTTTTGTTTTTTGAAAAAATTTTTTTATGTTAAGCACAATTTAAAAACGTTAAACTTTAATGACATCTAAACGGATTTGTGATAAAATATATTATAATTTAATAAGTGTGACCAAAAAACAGGAGATGTGAATATGGAAAAAATAAAGATACAAACTGAGTATATAAAACTTGATCAGTTTTTAAAATGGACAGGAGTGGCAGAAAGCGGAGTTCATGCAAAAGATATGATTCTTGCCGGAGAAGTAAAGGTTAATGGAGAAGTAGAAGAAAGACGCGGTAAAAAACTTTATAAAGGAGATAAAGTTGAAATAGCCGGTAAAACATTTGAAGTGGAATAATTAAGAGGTGGCAGATTGAAAATCTTAGAGATAAATTATATAAATTTCAGAAATCTTTCAGACAGAAATATAAAATTTTCTCCTAAGATAAATCTGTTTCTTGGAAAAAACGGGCAGGGAAAAACCAGTATAATAGAAGCGGTGTATTTTGGTGCAACAGGAAAAAGTTTTCGTACTTCTAAAAATGCAGACCTTATAAAATACGGGAAAATGAAAACAGGCTGCTTTATGGAATACGAAGACAGATTAAGTGATAAAAATATATCTGTAAAAATAGACAGCAGTAAAAAAGAATACAGGCTCAATAAAAAAAGAATATCTTATGATGAATATTACGGGAAAGTAAATGTGGTGTCATTTATTCCTGAAGATATAGAACTTATAGTTGGGTCTCCCGGAGTCAGAAGGAAGTTTTTCGACAGCGAGATAGCACAGAGCAGCCATGAATATTTTCAAAATCTTAAACAATATACAAAACTTTTGAAAATTAGAAATAAATATCTGAAAAACAGAGAACATAAAGACCCGATGTTTTCCATATATGAAGATGAATTTATAAAATATGGGGCAAGAGTCATAAAAAAAAGGCTTGAATATGTAAAAAATATTTCGATAATTTTAAATCTTAACTACAGAAAACTTTTTGACAGCAGAAAAGAACTTAATCTGGTCTACAGTTCTGAAATGGGGGATATTAAAAAATTTACAGTTCAAGAACTTGAAAACAAACTTCGTGAAGATATACAGAAAGAATTTTCAAAAGAACTTAAATATGGCTATTCTATGGTAGGTCCTCAGAAAGATGACTTTCTTTTTCTTTTAGATGGAAGAGAGGCGAAATCCTTTTCATCTCAAGGAGAAAAGAAGTCAATTATTTTTTCGCTGAAACTTTCTGAAATAGATATGGTGTTAAAAGAAAAAAGAGAGAACCCGATTTTTTTAATAGATGATGTATCTTCATACTTTGATTCTATAAGAAAAGAGAGTATAATAAATTATCTGAATAAAAGAGATATACAGGTTATTATAACTTCAACGGATCTTCTTAACATAGAATCAAAAAATTTCCTTGTTGATAAAGGAGAAGTTTATGAACGAGCCGATTAGTGTAAAAAAAATGATAGAGGAAGCTGTAAAAAAAAGCGGAACTCTTCGTATTTCAATTATAAAAGGGGCTTGGCAGGGAATAACAGATGAGCTTGCAATAAAATCAGAGCCGCTGGGAATAAAAGACGGAATATTATACACAGCTGTGGAAAATTCAATCTGTCTTCATGCTATGAATATGAGGAAAGACAGATATATAGAAAAAATTAACAGACTTCTTAAAGGGGAGTATGTTATTGATATAAAATACAGAGTGAGAAAAATAAATCTTGAGGCAAAACTTGAAAGAGGAGAGGGAATTATCTTCCATGAAAAAACAGAAAAATTGACAGAGTATAAAACAAAAGATATGTCAGTTTCTGAAAGCATAAAATATCTTTCAGTTCTTGCTAAAAAAAGAGAAAAATATCTGCTGGAAAAAGGGTATAAAAAATGTGAAAACTGCGGGACTATATTTTTCGGGAAAGAAAAATTATGTTCTAAGTGCAGAGGAGAGAAAGAAAGCCTTACAATAAACAGATATTAAAAATCAGTAGATAAAAAATTTAAGATAGATTATTTTAGAAACTTTTAATGGAAAAGTTTCATTTTTGAAGTATTATCTTTTGGAGGTTATGTAAAATAATGAATAATTATCAAGCAGAAAACATTACGGTCTTGGAAGGACTTGAAGCAGTTAGAAAAAGACCGGGAATGTATATTGGAACAACATCAGAAAGAGGACTTCACCATCTTGTCTGGGAGGTTGTGGATAACTCTATCGACGAGGCACTTGCCGGATACTGTGACAAAATAATTGTTAACGTACTTCCTGACAATATAATAGAAGTTATAGATAACGGAAGAGGAATTCCAACAGGGATACACCCTAAATATGGAAAGTCAGCTCTTGAAATAGTTCTTACAGTTCTTCATGCAGGAGGAAAATTTGAAAATGACAACTACAAAGTTTCTGGGGGACTTCACGGAGTTGGTATATCAGTAGTAAATGCTCTTTCAGAATGGCTTGAAGTTGAAGTTCAGAGAGACGGGAAAATCTGGTATCAGAAATATAACAGAGGAACACCTGTTGAGCCGGTAAAAACAATAGGAGATACATCTGTTACAGGAACAAAGGTAAGATTTAAAGCAGACTATCAAATTTTTGAAACTTTAGTTTACAGCTTTGAAACTTTAGATACAAGATTAAAAGAGCTTGCATATTTAAATAAAGGTTTAAGAATAACTCTTACTGACAAAAGAAAAGATCCAGAAGTTGTTGCAGATCTTAAATTTGAAGGCGGGATTATAGATTATATAAAAGATGTAGAGCAGGATAATATAGCTCTTATAAAAGAACCTATTTATATGTCTGGGGAAGCTGACGGAATAGTTGTTGAAGCAGTAATGATATACAACACAAACCAAAGAGAAAGTGTTTACTCTTTTGTAAATAATATTCACACTCACGAAGGTGGAACTCATGTCAGCGGATTTAGAACTGCCCTTACAAGAGTTATAAATGATGTAGGAAAATCTCAAGGATTTTTAAAAGATAAAGACGGAAAATTACAAGGGTCTGATATAAGAGAAGGGCTTTCTGCAATTATTTCAATAAAAATAGCACAGCCTCAATTTGAAGGTCAGACAAAAACAAAATTAGGAAACTCTGAAGTTACAGGAATAGTATCAAATATAGTTGGAACACAATTAAAAATGTTCTTAGAAGATACTCCTGCTGACACAAAAATAATAATAGATAAAGTTTTAAATTCAAAGAGAGCAAGAGAAGCAGCACAAAAAGCAAGAGAACTTGTTCTTAGAAAATCAGCTCTTGAAGTCGGGTCACTTCCTGGGAAACTTGCTGACTGTTCATCAAAAAATCCTGACGAATGTGAAATATATATAGTCGAAGGAGATTCAGCAGGCGGATCAGCAAAACAGGGAAGAGACAGAAGATTTCAGGCAATACTTCCTCTTAGAGGAAAAATTCTTAATGTTGAAAAAGCAGGTCTTCACAAGGCACTTGAAAATGCTGAAATAAGAGCTATGATAACAGCATTTGGTGCAGGAATGGGAGAAAATTTTGATATATCAAAACTTAGATATGGAAAAATAATTCTTATGACAGATGCCGACGTTGACGGTGCCCACATAAGAACTCTTCTTTTGACATTCTTTTACAGATATATGGTTGAGCTTCTTCACAATGGAAACATATATATAGCACAGCCGCCTTTGTATAAGATAACAACAGGAAAAACAATTCAGTATGCTTATGATGACAAACAGCTTAAATTCATTGTTGACAATTTAGAGGGAGAAAACAGAAAATATGCTCTTCAAAGATATAAAGGTCTTGGAGAGATGAATCCTGAGCAGCTTTGGGAAACAACAATGGATCCTGATACAAGAACTTTCTATCAGGTAAAAGTTGATGATGCAAGAGAAGCTGATATGATTTTTGATAAACTTATGGGTGACAAAGTTGAGCCGAGAAGAAAGTTTATTGAAGATGGAGCAGAATTTGTTAAAAACTTGGATATATAATTTTATTATATATTGCTTAGGAGGAAATTAAAGAATGTCTAATATAATTAACAGATATATAGAAGAGGAAATGAAACAGTCTTATCTGGATTATTCCATGAGCGTTATAGTAAGCAGAGCCTTACCAGACGTAAGAGACGGTTTGAAACCTGTTCACAGAAGAATATTATTCGCCATGAATGAAATGGGAATGACTTACGATAAAGCATATAAAAAATCTGCCAGAATCGTAGGGGAAGTTTTAGGTAAGTATCATCCTCACGGAGATACAGCAGTTTACAATACAATGGTAAGAATGGCACAGGAGTTTAACTACAGATATGAACTTGTTGACGGTCACGGAAACTTTGGTTCAATCGACGGGGACTCTGCAGCTGCAATGAGATATACAGAAGCAAGAATGAAAAAGATAACAGGGGAGCTTCTTGAAGATATTGATAAAGATACAATAGATTTCAGAAAGAACTTTGATGACTCTTTAGATGAACCAGTTGTTCTTCCTGCAAAACTGCCAAATCTTTTATTAAACGGATCAACAGGGATTGCAGTAGGAATGGCAACAAATATTCCGCCACATAATCTTGGGGAGCTTGTTGACGGGACTCTTGCTCTTATAGACAACAGAGATATAACAACAGATGAGCTTATGGAATATATTCCGGGGCCTGATTTCCCGACAGGGGGAATAATTGACGGAAGAAAAGGAATAAGAGAGGCTTATGCAACAGGAAGAGGAAGACTTAGAGTAAGAGGAAAAATTGAAACTGAAGAAGCAAAATCCGGAAGAGTTTCTCTTGTTGTAAAAGAAATTCCTTACCAATTAAATAAATCAGCTCTTATTGAAAGAATAGCGGCTCTTGTAAGAGAAAAGAAACTTACAGGAATTTCTGATTTAAGAGATGAATCAGACAGAGAGGGAATAAGAATTGTTATAGAACTTAAAAGAGGGGAAGAACCTGAATTAGTTCTTAACAAATTATATAAATATACAGATCTTCAAAGCACATTCGGAGTAATAATGCTTGCCCTTGTAAACAATGTTCCTAAGGTTTTAAATCTTAAACAAGTGCTTGAAGAATATATGAAACACAGATTTGATGTAATAACAAGAAGAACAAGATATGATTTGGATAAAGCTGAAAAAAGAGATCATATCTTACAAGGTTTCAGAATTGCTCTTGAAAATATAGACAGAATAATTGAACTGATAAGAGCATCAAAAGATGGAAATGAAGCTAAAGAAGCTCTTATTGAAAGATATGCTTTTTCAGAAGTTCAGGCAAAAGCTATTATGGATATGAAACTTCAAAGACTTACTGGTCTTGAAAGAGAAAAAATCGAGCAGGAGTTCCAAGAACTTGAAATAAAAATAAAAGAGCTTAAAGAAATTCTTGCAGATGAAAATAAAATTTATGAAATAATGAAAAAAGAGCTTACAGAATTAAAGGAAAAATACAACGACCCTAGAAGAACAAGTATAGAAGATGAAAGACTTGTAATAGACAGGGAAGACCTTATAAAACAGGAAAAAGTTATAATAACAATAACAAATAAAGGGTATGTAAAAAGAATAGGACTTGATCAGTACAAATCTCAGAAGAGAGGAGGAAAAGGGGTATCAACACAGCATACAGTTGAAGACGACTTTGTGCAGGATATGGAAATCATGTCAACACATGACAGCATGATGATATTTACAAACAAGGGAAGAGTATTCAATATAAAAGCCTACGAAATCCCAGAAAGTTCTAAACAGGCAAGAGGAAAACTTATCGAAAACATTATAAAACTTCAAGAAAATGAAAAGGTAAGATTTACTATAAAAATAAAAGAATTTACAAACAAAAAAGAAATTATCTTCCTTACTCAAGACGGAACAGTTAAGAAAACAAACTTAATGGAATTCCAAAATATTCACAGCGGAGGACTTAAAGCTGTAAAACTTAGAGAAGATGATGACTTAATATTTGTTGGTGTTGTAACTTCTGAAGATGATGAATTATTTATAGCAACAAAATTCGGATATTCAGTGAGAACAAAAACAAGTGAATTCAGAAGTATGTCAAGAAATGCCACAGGAGTAAAAGGAATTACCCTAAGACATGGAGACAGTGTTGTATCAGGTCTTCTTATTAAAAACGAAGATGAAGAAACAATTCTTACTGTAACAGAAAATGGATTTGGAAAAAGAACAAGAGTTAATGAATATCCTCTGCAGGGAAGAGGAGGAAAAGGAGTTATAAACTTTAAATGCAGCGACAAAACAGGAAATATCGTTGAGGTAAAACCTGTAAGAGATGATGAAGAGCTTATGGCAATAACATCATCAGGTGTTGTAATAAGAACTCCGATAGAATCTGTTTCAATTTATGGAAGAGCCACTCAGGGAGTAAAAATAATGAGAACTTCTGACGAAGAAAAAGTTGTGGCAATAGCAAAAGTAAAAAGCGAAAAAGATGAAGAAAAAATTATTTCTGATGATCAGAGAGAAGAATTAGAAAGCAAAGGCGAAGTTGGAAATCAATCATCTGAAAAGGAAGATTTTGAAAATAAATATATGAGCACTTTTGAAAATGAAGATGAAGAGCAGATGCAGTACGAAAGTGAACAAGGGTCAGACGATTCAGAGGAAAACTAAAAAAGGACGTGGTGTTTATGGAAAGAAATGTACTTTTAGTATTAGGTAATGGTTACAACAGGGAAAATCTTATTGACAGTGCTGTTTATTTAAGAGACAACTTTGGTTTTTCAATCAGACCTCTTCATGTGAGAGATGTGAGAAAAAAGGAATTTCTTCCAAATGCAGTTGACGGAATAATGCTTGAACCTATGATTGCAGGAATTAACGAAGAATGGAATCGTTATGAAGAACATGAAATTGCAAATATAAAAGAGCAGCTTAAAGAAAGAGGAGTAGATGCTGAGCTTGAAGTAAAATTTGGTATTACTCCGGAAGTGGTAATAGAAGAGCTTAAAAAATCAGATATTCTTCTTATAGAAAAAGAAGATAAATTCTCAGAAGATTTAATAGCAATTTTAAAACGTTTCTTCAAACCTATTATCGTTGTAAGAGACAAAGTTTTAAAACTTGATAAAGTTGCAATTTCAAATGACGACGGAACAAAAGTAAATAAAAGTTTCCAAAGATTTATAAACATCTTTACTCATGTAGATGAAATTACATCTCTTGAGCTTATAGACCCTCAAGATCATGAACATGATGAAGAGGAAGTTCACGAAAATTATTTAAACGAGTTTATAAAAGGAAAAGGAATAAAACTTGTTTCAAAGAAAATAATGAAAGCAGATTCTGACGAATTCTTGAAAATAGCAAAAGAAGAAGACGTTCTTATTATGGGAAATTTAAGTAATTCATATATTTTTGAAAAAATAACAAAGAAAGTTGGAGTAAAAATAATGGAAGACGTTGAAACAACTTTATTTATAGCTTAATTTCTTTTATAAAATTTAAGTAAAAAACAGGCAGGTACTTATGAAAATATTAGCTGTATCAGACACCCACGGGTGTTTTGAAAGATTTTATAAAGCATGTAAGTGGGAAAAACCTGATGTAGTTCTTTTTTCAGGGGACTGCTCAAGCGATGCTTTGGAAATGGAGCTTATTTTTCCGGAAATAAAGTTTTTTATAGTCCGTGGAAACTGTGACTATGATGATTATACAACAAAAGATGAAATTACCGTTGAGTTAGAAGGAGTGAGATTCTTTTTGACTCACGGTCACATTTATAGTGTAAAAAGGGATTATTCACGTATAGAGGAAAAAGGATATGAGGAGAAAGCAGATGTTATTGTCTTTGGTCATACCCACAACCCAGATTGCGTAGATACATTCAGCCGCCGTCGCGGAGACGGACAGGATAAAGTTATAACTCTTTTTAATCCTGGAGCTGTATTAAATGGAAAATATGGAGTTATAGAAATAGAACAGGGCAAAAAAATAAAATTTACACATAAAAATTTGGATTAATTTTAGGTGGGAGGAAAAATGAAAGATAAATTATCTTTACTGAAAAATGAAGCAAGACAAGAAATTCTGAATTCTTCAACTCTTCAAGAAGTGGAAGATTTAAGAGTCAAGTTTTTAGGAAAAAAAGGTCAGCTGACTGAAATTTCTAAAGGAATGAAAAATTTGTCTGCAGAAGAAAGACCTGTTGTCGGGCAGCTTCTTAATGAAGTGAGAACAGAGATAACAGATATGCTTGAAAGCAAAAAAATAGAAATTACAAAAGAGCTTAAAGCAAAACAGCTTGAAGAGGAAGTAATAGACATAACTCTTGCAGGTAAGAAAACAAATCAGGGAAGTCTGCACCCTATAACAGAAACAACAGACCTTTTGAAAAAAATATCTATGGATATGGGATTTGACATTGCAGATGGTCCTGAAATAGAATATGTAAAATACAACTTTGATATGCTTAATATTCCAGAATCACACCCATCAAGAGATATAACAGATACTTTCTATATTTCTGATGATGTGGTATTAAGAACTCAGACATCAGCAGTGCAGATAAGATATATGCAGGAACATAAACCGCCTTTCAGAATGGTTTGTCCAGGTAAAGTTTACAGACCTGACTATGATGTGTCTCACACACCAATGTTCCATCAAATAGAGGGGCTTATGGTAGGAGAAAATATTTCTTTTGCCAACTTAAAAGCAATTCTTACAGAATTCATAGAAAAAATATTTGGACAGGGAACAAGAGTAAGATTTAGACCGCACTTCTTCCCATTCACAGAGCCTAGTGCTGAGATGGATGTTGAATGTGTTATTTGTAAAGGAAAAGGATGCAGAGTATGTAAAGGAAGCGGTTGGCTTGAAATTATGGGCTGCGGAATGGTAGACCCTGCAGTTCTTGAGGCTGTAGGATATAAAGCTGACGAAGTTTCAGGTTTTGCCTTTGGAATGGGTATAGAAAGAATTACTATGCTTAGACACGGAATAGATGATTTAAGAGCATTCTTTGAAAATGATATGAGATTTTTAAAACAATTTAAGTAGGAGAGTGGAGGCAGAATGTTAATTTCGTTAGAATGGCTTAAAGAATATGTAGATATAAAAGAAGATGTAAAAGAACTTGAAAATGCTTTGACTATGATAGGACAAGAAGTTGAGGCTATAACAGTTCAAGGAAAAGATTTAGACAACGTTGTAATAGGACAGGTTGTTGAATATGGAAAACACCCAAATGCTGAAAAATTAACTTTAACAAAAGTTGATGTTGGAGAAGGAGAACCTCTTCAAATAGTATGCGGAGCTCCAAACCACAGACTTGGAGATAAAGTAATAGTTTCAAAAGTGGGAGCAGTTCTTCCAGGAGACAGAAAAATAGCAAAAACAAAGATAAGAGGAATTGAATCTTGCGGAATGATATGTTCTGAGATGGAGCTTGGAATAGGAAATGATGCAGAGGGAGTAGTAATTCTTCCGGAAGATGCGCCAATAGGTGAAGAATATAGAAAATATGCAAATTTAAATGATGTTATATTTGAACTTGAAATCACTCCAAACAGACCTGACTGTCTTTCTCATATAGGAATTGCAAGAGAGATAGCAGCTTATTACGGAAGAAAAGTAAAATATCCATCATTTGATGTTTTTGAAACTCTTGAAGATGTTTCAAATAATGTAAGAATAGAAATAGAAGATAAAGAAAGATGTAAAAGATTTGCAGGAAGAGTAATGAGAAACATTACTGTAAAAGAATCTCCTGAATGGTTAAAAAGAAGAATAAAATCTATGGGACTTAATCCTGTAAATAACATAGTTGATGCAACAAACTTTGTTATGTTTGAATACAATCAGCCAATTCACACTTATGATTTAAGTAAAATAAAAGATATGACAATAGTTGTAAGAGCAGCAAAAAAAGGTGAAAAACTTACTACTCTTATGGGAGATGAGTTAGAACTTGACGGAGAACTTGTAATAGCTGATTCAGAAAAGCCTCTATCTATAGCAGGTGTAATGGGAGGACTTGACAGCGGAATTACAAATGAAACAAAAGATATATTCATAGAAGTTGCATATTTTACACCTGAAAACATAAGAAGAACTGGTAAAAAATTAGGAATAACAAGTGAATCTGGATACAGAAACGAAAGAGGAACTGACATAGAAAATGTTGCAGAGGTTTTAGACAGAGTAACAAGCCTTATTTATGAAATTGCAGATGGAAATATTGTTGGAAAAGCTAAAGATATTTATCCTGTAAAATTCTCTAAAATAGAAATTCCTCTGGATATAAAAAAATTCAGAAAATTCATGGGTAAAGATATAGATGCTCAAGAAGTTGCAAAAATTCTTACAAACTTAGGTCTTGAAATAAAAGCTATAGGACAGGAAACAGCAGTTGTTACTCCTCCAAGCTACAGACAAGACTTAACAAGAAGTGCAGACCTTTATGAAGAGATAATAAGAATGTATGGTTTTGAAAATATTGAAGCTAAAATGCCTGTTGAAAATATAACAGCAGGAGTAAAAGCAGAACCTATAAGACTTATGGACGAATCAAAAGTTGTTCTTGCAAAAATAGGATTACAAGAAGTTATAAACTACAGTTTTATTGATAAAAGTGTAAAAGATCTTCTTCATATTGAAGATGAAGTTATAATGATAAAAAATCCAATAGCTGAAACTATGAGCATGATGAGACCATCTCTTGTTTACAGCATTCTTACAAATATAAGAGAAAATCTTAACAGAAACCAAGATTCATTAAAAATATTTGAGGTTGCTAAAGTATTTAAAAAAGCTGAAGAACTTGCTCAAGAGGATATTCATGTTGCAATAGGTATCTGCGGAAGAGACCACAGAACTTTATGGAATCCAAAACCTGAAGCTTATGACTTCTATATGCTTAAGGGATATGTGGAAGAATATCTTGAACTTATAGGTGCAAAGAGATATAAACTTGAAAGAACAGTAAACCCTAACTTCCATCCTGGAAGAGCAGCTGACATAAAAGTTGGTAAAGTTGTTGTTGGAACATTTGGAGAAATTCATCCTGATGTTGCAGAAAAAATGGATATTAAAAAAGAGAGAGCTTATGTAGCTGAAATTAATCTTACTCTTTTAAAACAATATATCAGCAAAAAATTTAAATATGAAAGAATTGTTAAATATCCTGAAGTGACAAGAGACCTTGCAGTTGTACTAGATGACAGTGTGCTTGTTGGGGATATGATAGACATGATTAAGAGAAGCTCAGACTTTATAGAAACAGTTGAATTATTTGACATCTATAAAGGAGAACATATTGAGGCTGGTAAAAAATCAGTTGCCATAGGTTTAACTTTAAGAAATAAAGTCGGAACTTTAAACGAAGAAGATATTAACAAGGTTATTGATAAAGTGCTTAATATAATAAGAACAAAATTTGCCGGAGAAATCAGACAGTAATTTGATTTTATCCTGAAGATTAAAAATAAAAGTAATGTTGTTAAGGAGGAAAAAATGGATTCGTTAAAGGAGTTATTTAAGATTGGTAATGGACCTTCAAGTTCTCATACAATGGGACCTGAAAGAGCAGCAAGAAGATTTAAGGGAGAAACACCTGAGGCAGCATCTTATAAAGTTGAACTTTACGGTTCTCTTGCCCTTACAGGAAAAGGACATCTGACAGACTGGATAATTGAAAAAACTTTAGAACCGGTAAAAACTGAAATAGTTTGGAAACCAGAAGTAGTTCATCCTTTCCATACTAACGGAATGAGATTTTTTGCTTATGACAAAGATGGAAACGAAATGAAAAACTGGCTTGTTTTTTCTGTAGGAGGAGGAACAATAGTTGAAGAGGGACAAGACAGATATTCAGCTTCAACAGTTTATCCATTGAAAAAAATGGACGACATAATGGCATGGTGTAAAGAGAATAAAAAAGAGTTGTGGGAATATGTAACTCAATATGAAGATGAAGACATTGAATATTTCCTTCTTGAAATATGGAAAGCTATGAAAGAAGCTGTTGAAAGAGGAATAGCAAAAGACGGTGTTCTTCCTGGAAGCATTGGGCTTAAGAGAAGAGCTCAAACTTTCTACAGAAGATCAAGATCTGAAGGAAAAGTAAGACAATTCAGAGGAAAACTTTTTGCTTATACTTTAGCAGTTTCTGAAGAAAATGCAGGAGGAGGAAGAGTTGTAACAGCTCCTACCTGTGGTGCTGCAGGAGTTATTCCTGGAACACTTTATACTTTAAAAGAAGCGTTTAAACTTGATGATAAAGAAGTAGTAAAAGCTCTTGCTGTGGCAGGACTTATTGGAAACATAGTTAAAGAAAATGCAAGTATTTCAGGAGCAGAAGCAGGTTGTCAGGCTGAAGTTGGAACAGCTTGTGCAATGGCAGCAGGAATGGCAGCATTCTTAATGGGCGGAACTATGGAGCAGATAGAATATGCAGCTGAAATGGCTCTTGAACATAACCTAGGACTTACTTGCGACCCGATAGGAGGATATGTGCAAATTCCTTGTATAGAAAGAAATGCATCAGCAGCTGCAAAAGCTCTTGATACAGCAAACTATGCTTTATATACAGATGGACAGCACAGTGTATCTTTCGACGAAGTTGTAATAACAATGGGTGAAACAGGAAGAGATATGAAAGAAGAATACAGAGAAACATCTCTTGGCGGACTTGCAAAACATTTCTGTGCAAACTGCTAAGACTATGAAAAATAATTAAAAGGCTGATTAAAAAATCAGCCTTTTACCTTTAAGAGAAAATTTAATAGATATGGAGAAAGAAAAATTAATGAAACTAATAGTAGGACTTGGAAATCCGGGAAAAGAATATGAAAACACAAGACATAATCTTGGATTTATGGTAATAGACAAACTTGCGGAAGAATTAAAAGTTTATGATTTTAAAGAAAAATTTAAAGGCCTTGTAGGAGAAGCAAACTACAAGGGAGAAAAAATTCTTCTTTTAAAACCGCAGACTTATATGAATCTCAGCGGAGATTCAATAATTCAGATTTTGAATTTTTATAAAATAGATCCTGAAACAGAGATGATAGTTATTTATGATGATATGTCGCTTCCTGTGGGGAAACTTAGAATAAGAGAAAAAGGAAGTGCAGGAGGACATAACGGAATAAAGTCTATAATATCTCATGTGGGAGAAAAATTTTTAAGAATAAAATTCGGAATTGGAGCGAGCGGAGGCAAGGATAAAACTGTTGGATTTGTTCTTGGACGTTTTTCTAAGGAAGATGAGCAGGAAGTAAAAGAAGGTATAGAAAATTCTTCTAAAATGGCTCTTGCTCTTATAGATGGTGAAAAAATCGAAAAAATAATGCAACTTTACAATAAAAAATGCTAAAAAAAAGGTCGGTAAGTGCGAAAAAGCTATTGTTAAAAATAAATAATTGTGATAAACTTTAATGTGAAGAAAAGTTTATATATTTATTTATTAAAATTAAATATAGTTTAAGGAAGGAGAGTTTGTATGAAGTTTTTTGGATTCAGAGGCGGAGTTCATCCACCTGATAACAAAGCCCAAACAGCTGAAATGGCAACAGAAAAAATGGCATCACCAAAAATGGTCTACGTACCATTACAACAACACATCGGAGCTCCGTTAGACCCGATTGTAAAAGTTGGAGACAAAGTTCTTAAGGGACAAAAAATTGCTGATTCACAAGCATTTATGTCTACTACTATCCATTCACCAGTGAGCGGAACAGTAAAAAGAATAGAACAGCGTGTATTCCCTCTAATGGGAAAAGCCAACACAATCGTTATCGAGAATGACGGAAACGACGAGTGGTGTGAACTTGAAAAAATCGAAAACTGGCAGGAAGCACCAGTTGCAGATTTATTAAAGTTAATTAGAGAAAAAGGGATAGTTGGAATAGGGGGGGCAAGTTTCCCTACACACATCAAATTAAATCCTCCAAAAGATACTAAGATTGATACATTAGTTCTTAACGGAGCAGAGTGTGAGCCTTACTTGAATTCAGACAACAGACTTATGCTTGAAGACCCAATGGCAATAGTTGAAGGAATTAAAATCATTAAAAAGATTTTAGGTGTTGAAACTGCCGTAATCGGTATAGAAGAAAACAAACCTGAAGCTATAGCGAGTATGAAAAAAGCATGTGAAGGAACAGGTATTGAAGTTATGCCTCTTCACACAAAATATCCTCAAGGAGGAGAAAAACAACTTATAAAAGCAGTTCTTGACAGAGAAGTTCCATCAGGAAAACTTCCTGCATCTGTTGGAGTAGTTGTACAAAATACAGGAACAGCAGCAGCTATTTACAGAGGAATAGTTCATGGAGAACCATTAATCGAAAAAATAGTAACAGTTTCTGGAAAAGCAATAAAAGAACCTAAAAACTTAAAAGTAGTAATAGGAACACCTTTCTCTGAACTTCTTGATTACTGCGGAGTTGACAGAGAAAAAGTTGACAAGCTTGTTATGGGTGGACCTATGATGGGTATGGCACAATTTACAGAAGAAGTTCCAGTAATAAAAGGAACAGGTGGACTTTTAGCACTAACTAAAGAGGAAACTAACTACTGCAAACCACAAGCATGTATAAGCTGTGGAAAATGTGTTGACGTATGTCCAATGCACTTAGTACCGTTTATGTATGCAAGACTTGCAGTAAAAGAAAACTGGGAAGATTTAAAACAATACAACTTAATGGATTGTATTGAATGCGGTTCATGTGCATATATCTGCCCTGCAAACAGACCTCTTACTGAAGCTATCAAAATTGGAAAAGCTAAGTTAAGAGCAATGAAATAAAAATCTTTAGGAATAGGAGGAACACAAAGTGTCGAAAGTATATAATATGGGGCCATCACCTCACATAAGAACAGCAGAGACAGTTGACAAAGTAATGTACGACGTAATTATTGCTTTAGTGCCAGCACTTTTAATGGCAGTTTATGTTTTCAAAACTAGAGCTTTAATCGTTACAGCTGTTTCAGTTATTTTCTGTATGCTTACAGAATTAGTATTTAATAAAATAAGAAAAGTTGAATGTACACTTCATGATGGAAGTGCGATTGTAACAGGACTTCTTTTTGCATTCGTAATTCCAGTTGGAATGTCTTTACAATATGTTGCAATAGGTGCAGTAGTATCTATCGCTTTAGGAAAAATGTTATTTGGAGGGTTAGGACAAAACGTATTTAACCCTGCACTTGTTGGAAGAGCTTTTGTTCAGGCTTCTTGGCCGGTAGCAATTACTTCTTTCACTCTTGATGGAATGGCAGGAGCTACAATGCTTGATGCTATGAAAAGAGGAGTGCCTGAAATTTTAATAAGAGAAGGAAATCCATATTTCCAAGCTTTAATTGGACAAATGGGTGGATGTCTTGGAGAAACTTCAGCACTAGCACTTTTAATAGGTGGAGCTTATCTAATCTATAAAAAACAAATAGATTGGAAAATGCCTGTAATTATAATAGCTACTGTAGCTGTTCTTACAGGAATTGCCGGAAGAGATCCATTAATGCACGTTCTTTCTGGAGGACTTATGCTTGGAGCGTTCTTCATGGCAACTGATATGGTTACAAGCCCAGTAACTCCAAAAGGAAAACTTATCTATGCATTTGGAATAGGGGCATTAATAGCTCTTATCAGAATGAAAGGTGGATATCCTGAAGGAACTGCATTCTCTATATTAATAATGAATGGTGTTACACCTTTAATTAACAGATACACAATGCCTAAGAAATTCGGGGAGGTGAAAGCTGATGGAAAGAAATAGATTTATACATTATGGATCTGTCCTTTTAGCTATCGCTGCTGTTTGTGCCGGACTTCTTGCAGGTGTAAACGGAATGACTAAAGGAGTTATTGCAGACAATAAAGTAAAAGCAGAAAATGCAGCAAGAACAGCAGTTGTACCTCTTGCAAAATCATTTGATGAGTCTAAAGCAGTTATGTCTGATGATTTAAAATTCATACCTGGATTAGACGAAAATGGAAATGTGGTTGGATATGTTGTTGTTGTAAGCCAAGGTGGTTATGCAGCAAATATAGATTTCTCTCTAGGTGTTGGACTTGACGGAAAAGTTACAGGTCTAAGCATAATGAATCACCAAGAAACTCCAGGATTAGGAGCAAAAATTTCTGGTGAAGAATGGCAAAAACACTGGATAGGAACAGATAAATCTTATGAATTTACTAAAGCGGCTGACGCATTTGCAGGAGCAACAGTTTCTCCTACAGCTGTTTATACAGGAATTCAAAGAGCTCTAGGAGCTTTTGAAAACGGGGTGAGAAAATAATGGCTAAAAGTAAAATTGGAATAGTATTAAATGGTATTTTTAAAGAAAACCCTGTTTTAGTATTACTACTTGGATTATGTCCGACACTTGGAACCTCAAGTTCTGCCATTAACGGAATGTCAATGGGACTTGCTACAACAGCGGTTCTTGTATTTTCAAACATATTAATATCTGTGTTCAAGAAAGTTATTCCTGATAAAGTAAGAATTCCTGCTTTCATCATGATTATAGCTTCACTTGTTACAATAGTTCAAATGCTTATGGAAGCATACACACCAGATATTTATAAAGTATTAGGGTTGTATATACCTCTAATAGTTGTTAACTGTATAGTTTTGGGAAGAGCAGAAAGCTTTGCTTCTAAAAACAGTGTAATAGATTCAATGTTTGACGGTATTGGATCAGGACTTGGATTTACACTTGCTCTTACTGTTCTTGGAATGATCAGAGAAGTTTTAGGAAACGGAACTATATTTAATATAGTTATTACTCCTGCAAACTGGCAACCTGCATTAATATTCATATTACCACCAGGTGGATTCCTTACAATAGCTTGTGTTATTGCATTCCAAAATTACCTAAAACAAAAGAAGGAGGTATAGTTAAGTGGATTTAGCAAAATTATTTAGTATAATTATAACTTCAATCTTTATTCAAAACTATGTTTTCGGTAGAGTTCTTGGAATTTGTCCATATATGGGAGTTTCTAAAAAAGTTGAATCATCTATCGGAATGGGAATGGCAATTATATTCGTTATATCAATAGCATCTGCTGTTACTTGGTTAATATATCAATATATGCTTGTTCCATTCGGTCTTGAATATTTACAAACAATAATGTTTATCTTAATAATAGCTTCATTGGTTCAATTTGTTGAAATGGCAATTCAAAAAATGTCACCAAACCTTTACAATGCTCTTGGAGTTTATCTTCCTCTTATTACAACAAACTGTGTTGTTCTTGGTGTTGCAATCTTAAACATTCAAGAAGGATATAACTTCATTGAAACTATTGTAAATGGTATAGGAGCTGCTGTTGGATTTACACTAGCACTTATTCTTCTTGCTGGTGTAAGAGAAAGAATAGAATATTCAAATATTCCAAAACCATTCCAAGGTGTACCAATAGCATTTATATCAGCAACTTGCTTAGCTTTGGCATTCATGGGATTTGCCGGAATGCAAATATAAATTTTTGGAGGTTATTATGGGAAACGAAATATTAATAGCTGTAGTTATTCTTGGGCTTACAGGATTAGCTATGGGATTATTCTTAGCCTTTGCCTCTAAAAAATTTGAGGTTAAGGTTGATGAAAGAGTATCAGCAATCACTGGATGTCTTCCAGGTGCAAACTGTGGAGGATGTGGATTCCCAGGTTGTGGAGGATACGCTGATGCTGTTGTAAATAAAGGTGCAAAACCTAATATGTGTGCTCCTGGTGGAAAAGCTGTTGCAGACAAAATTTGTGAAATAATGGGAATGACTGCTGAAGCTTCAGATGGTCCTAAAATTGTTGCAAGAGTTTTATGCCAAGGAAAACATGAAAATGCTTCACAAAAATATAATTTCAGAGGAGACATTCAAACTTGTGCTTCTATGAACATATATGCAGCAGGAGAAAAATCATGTGCTTATGCCTGCCTTGGAAAAGGAGACTGTGTAAAAGTATGTCCTGTTGGTGCAATCTCTATTGTTGATGGAATTGCTCATATTGATGAAGAAAAATGTGTTTCTTGCGGAGCTTGTTCTAAAGCATGTCCAAAACTTGTAATTGCAATGCTTCCTCAGCCACAAAAAGTAAATGTTCTTTGCTCTTCTAAAGACAAAGGGGCAGATGCAAGAAAGAACTGTAAAACAGCTTGTATCGGCTGCGGAATGTGTGCAAAAGCATGTCCTGTTGGAGCAATAACAGTTGAAAACAATCTTGCTAAGATTGATCCTGAAAAATGTATCCAATGTGGATTATGTGCTACTAAGTGTCCTACAAAAGCAATAAACAGCCTTGTAGTTCCTAAGAAAGCAGTTGTTCACGAAGATAAATGTATAGGATGTACAATCTGTGCTAAGAACTGTCCTGTTGGAGCTATCGAAGGTTCATTAAAAGAAAAACACAAAGTTGACCCTGCTAAATGTGTAGGTTGTGGAATTTGTGCTTCTAAATGTCCTAAGAAAGCTATCGAAATGGAAGAAGTAAAATAAATTAATCTTATGTAAAGGTGCTGTTTTTTAACAGCATCTTTTCATTTATTAAATTTTATTTTTATAATTAAAATTTTATTAAAAAATATTTTCATATATACTAATGAAGTAAAATAAAAAATAATTTTTGTCAAAAAAATGTAAGAAAAATGTAAAAATAAAATCCTTTTCTGACAAATAAAAAAGATAAAAAAATTTTTTGCAAAAAATCAAAAAAAAGCTTTGCAAATGCTGGGATTTATGATATAATTCTCAAGGTGTACAAAGGATGTTAATATCCTTTAAATTAAAAAATTAAAGGAGGTGTATCAATGGCTAATAAATTAAGAATCTACTTGAAAGCTTATGATCATATGTTACTAGATCAATCAGCAAAGAAGATAGCTGAGGTTGCAGAAAAATCTGGAGCAGAAATCGCTGGTCCTATGCCACTGCCAACTAAGATTAAAAAATACACTGTATTAAGATCAGTACATGTTAACAAAGATTCAAGAGAGCAGTTTGAAATGAGAATTCACAGAAGAATGGTGGAAATCAAAAACTCTACTCAAAAAACAATATCATCTTTAACAGCGGTTAACTTACCAGCTGGTGTTGGAATCGAGATTAAACAAGCGTAGTTAAAAACACAAAAATGGCTGATTCTCGGGTAATTTGAAAATTTAAATTAAGGTTGAAATCAAATTATCCTTACAGAATAATACAAGTTGACGCTTTTTTTAAAGCAGGGTTATAGAACCACGAGGTCAAGTTGTCAACCAATATATTATTTGATGGAGGTTATGAACAAATGTTAGGAATTCTAGGAAAAAAAATCGGAATGACTCAAATCTTTGAAGATGGAAAGTTCGTTCCAGTAACAGTTGTAGAAGCTGGACCAAACTTTGTTTTACAAAAGAAAACAGTTGAAAACGAAGGATATACAGCATTACAACTTGGTTTTGATGAGAAAAAAGAAAAAAATTCTACTAAACCAATGATGGGTATCTTCAACAAAGCTGGTGTTAAACCATTAAGATTTGTTAAAGAACTAAAAGTTGACTCAGTTGAAGGATATGAGTTAGGACAAGAAATTAAAGTTGATGTTCTAAACGGTGTTGAGTTCGTAGATATTACAGGAACTTCAAAAGGTAAAGGAACATCAGGGGTTATGAAAAGACATAACTTTGGTGGAAACAGAGCGTCTCACGGGGTTTCAAGAAACCACAGACTTGGAGGATCTATCGGACAATCTTCATGGCCTGGAAAAGTATTAAAAGGATTAAGAATGGCTGGACAATATGGAAACACTACTGTAACAGTTCAAAACTTAAAAGTAGTTAAATTAGATGTTGAAAACAATGTAATCTTAATAAAAGGTGCAGTACCTGGAGCTAAAAACGGTTACCTTGTTGTAAGACCAGCTATAAAAAAATAATAAGGTTAGTAGAACGGAAGG